>Ga0075030_100004038_pt1 | contig 13285 bp, 10 predicted proteins | sample LitLauG_LLR_2012_FD_71393 | JGI IMG/M metagenome (GOLD analysis project Ga0075030, IMG submission 71393) | Freshwater sediment microbial communities from Pennsylvania, USA - Little Laurel Run_MetaG_LLR_2012 | ecosystem: Environmental > Aquatic > Freshwater > Creek > Sediment | place: USA... | reverse complement strand
CCTTGCTCGCGCAATTCGCCCGCACGTTCGGGGCTGTAATAAGTCACCCGGAGCATTCCATCAAGAGGTCCGCGTTTGCGATTCAGCCCCATGCCCACATCAATAAACGGGATTCCCAGCTTCATCAACAGGTCAAATATTCCCGCACGCGACGGGCCTTTGTCCACGCATACGAAGGCAAACGTCACCCCTTGGAAATCTTCCGCGCACGTTGTGTCCACGAACTTTTCTGCGATTTTCAGGCCGGTGCGGAAATTGTCATAACGGGCATGATAAATTTCCGCCTTCGTTTTTCCGATTTCCGACTCATCGATTTTGCCGGGCGAACGAAACGCATTGTGGACAAAGTAATGATCCTTGTCGAAGCCACGGATTTCCCGCACGGGCGTTTTAACCATGAAATCCAGAATGTATGCGCCAGTGCCGCCAAGACCGATAATTGCGATCACGTCATTTTTAAACTTAGACGACAAATCCCCGATTTCCGCCCGGCTGGTCAGGGTGTCACGAAGTTTGAAGGGGGAGTCCGACGGGGCGGTTTCCATCGTGCGAAAAGTCAGTGGATTTGCCTTGTGAAGTTCGATGGCCGGTCCTGATATGATCGTGACGTAGCTTTCTATTTTTTCAAAAAAGTCGCCGAATTTCCCGGCAACTTTTGGCTTGTTTGAAAAGGAACGCTGGACGACAACGTCCTTGCTGCTGTCGCTCAGCGCAAGTCCGACCCCGCCGCCGCCCAGGTTGGGTATCGGGTTCCCATCCAGACCATACGGGTGTGATCCAGCAAAAAAAATCTGGTGATCTTCCTGCCCAATCACATCCTTGCCCTTGTCAACAAACTTGCTGACAATCGCACCCCACTTGAGAGCGCGAGCATGATCGAGGTAAGGAATGTCACGCACGACGAGGTAGGGTAAGCCGTCAAATGCGACGGCATACCCCTTTTCAACCAACCTCTTGATGTCGGCATTATGATTGACCAGTTGGTGAAACATTGAATGTCATTCCTTCTTTGACTTTTACAGGTTTGCTGCCGGGAGCCATGATTCCTTCGGGATTGCGGCTCGGGCCTTTGCGATATTTGACCGAGTAGGTGGTTTCCGGGTGTTGGGGAAACGTCGGGTCGAAGAGCGTTACGACCTGCACGTAGGAGATTTCAGGCTTGTCCCATTCGTGCGGCGTCCCCTCCACGATGATGGTGACGCCGCGTGGCTCACCGCTGTGGAAATGCTCATCCTCCTTGAGATGGACGATTTCGGGTCCGTTCTCAATTGCCCTGTCCTCGTGGTCGCCCTTGACTTCGCGGTAGAGCTTCAGACCGGCTTTAACATGGCCCAGTCGGTATAGCGCTTCGCCAGTCGTGGGGTTGGGCGATTTATGCGGTTCCTGGTCGATGTGAATCCGCACTTCGTGCGGATGTGGATTATGTGCTTCATTACTCATGATTCTTTTCCTTTATTTTTTTTGGTTAACCGTTCGTTTTTCATTTGTTTGCTAATTTCTCTAGACTTTTTTTAATACACAGTTAGATTCGCTGGAGGTGATTTTAAATCACTGTCACGAATCCGTATTCGTTATAGCGAATAATAATCGCTTCGACGAATATGGCAAGTAGTTTTTAAAAAATATTTACCGGAGACTCATTTTGGATAACGAAACGCATCGTTTAGAGGTTGGAAGGCGAATCAAAAGATTGCGCCAGGCGCAGGACATAACCGGCCATGAACTCGCTAAAAGGTCGAATATTAGCGCGGGCTATCTGTCCGAAGTAGAGCGCGGCTTGTCGGCTGTCTCGGTGGACAAATTGAAGCAGGTTGCCGAAGGGCTGGGCGTGGGCGTAGATGTATTGCTTGGAGATTACCCGGCAGAAGGTCATGATCAAAACGTGGTTCAGATACCGTCCGCGTTGTCCGCCGCCGCAGATCAATTGAATTTGTCATACCGTGCGACATTGGCACTTTTCCAGGGACAGCGATCCCTGCTGGCCCGCCGCTCCAAGTCGGAGCAGAGCGAATGGGATGTTGACCAGTGGGTGAAATTTTACGAGCAAGTGAAGGACTATTTGCCGGATGTCAAAGGATAAAAATGGCACGGGAACCTAAAAAACCGAATGTTCAAGATGTTTTGCGGCTTGACGCCATCGCGGATAACTTAAAAGTTAAATCGCGATTCGAGGATTCCACATTCAATGCCGACGTGAAGGCGGCATGTCTGGCGCGAGTTGCGCCCGTGCTAAAAAAACTGCTTCCTTGCACCGGCGAAGAAATCGCGCTCGGTCTGGGCGAAAGTCTCTGCCTCAAGTTCGAGGAAGTCCATGGCCCGCATGACGTGGTGAAGTTGGAAGACCATTACCTCAAAGGCAAGAAGGAGATCGGGTTTGCTCAGCTCCGTGACGAACTTGAAACCCCCGGCGTGGATGCACTGCTTTTTCAAAGAATGCACGCGAAGGCTGGCGATCTTGATACTTGGGTTGCCGTGCTGAATTTGCAGGAAAGCGGCTCAAAAGCATATTGGAACCGATTTCACGAGTTGTCGCATCGCATTGCGGAGCCGCCGCAAAAAATACTCCCGCTCCGTCGCCATCAATTTGAGGCAAGCAATCCTGTTGAAGCCCTGATGGATTCCATAGCCGCTGAAATGGCGTTTTACGAACCTGTATTCCGGCCACTGGTCGCAGACTATGCCAGAACCAACCGGCTGAGCTTTGAAGTGATCGAGCAAATTCGCCAGCGATATGCTCCGACCGCGAGCTTGCTTTCTACGATGAAGGCAATTGTGAAGTATTGGCCCCGCGCTGCCGCATCTTTAACGGCCGAGTTTCGCGGTCGTTTAAGTTCTCCGGGCACAGACCCGGCGTTGCGCGTGACTTCACAAGGGCATAACGATTATGCCAACAGAAAGGGGCTGAGGTTCTTTCCCAACATGCGGGCACCACTTGGCTCGCCGGTTCACGAAGCGTTCGTGAGCGGTGAACAGCAAAATGCAGTTGAGAACCTTGGTAATTGGCATACTTCGTCCGGGGACTCACTATCGGCCATTACCGTATTTACATCTGCTTGCCTCATCAACGGACGAGTTTACGCCGTTCTATCGACATAAAATCGCCACTACGCTCAACTGCAAAGTCCAGAACTCAACGACGCCTGCGACGCGCTGCGATTGCATTTGAGCCCCTGAATTCAGCCGAACAAACTTTTTTGATCGGTTCGGCGCTTGCCTTGATTCCATTCAAGATTGAGTCCGCTAGCATCAAGAAATATATGTGCATCGCTATTGCGAAATTCGGGATCTGTTTTTTGTCGGTAATTTTGATGGGATATGCGCTGACACCGGCTGGGCGGAGACGGCTACAAATCAGTTGGGTCATGTCTATCTATCTTGATCCTCCGGCAGGTTATTGAAAGGCAACGCAGGGGCAGGCGGCCACCGAGCGGGATAAACTAACGCATGCTTTCGTCACAAACGTGTCAAGCTCGCGTTGCGCAAATAATCAGCACCAACAAATTCCTGCGCCAGCCGGTAGCCACTTCGAAAAATTCGTTCCACTCTCGCTCGCAAAGGCTCCGAAAACCACGCTAGTTCATTGGCCTTCCAAGCGCCTGGGCTTGCTTTTACAGGTTTTTTGTCGGTTTGTTCAAAATGTGTAACCAACACTTCATACCAAGACTCAGCCGGCAGCACACGCGCTTTGAGCAGTGTGCCTAAATATAATGGAATGCGAATCCCAGTGGCATCCAAGTCGCCAAAATACTCCAGGTTCGCCTTGGAATTGGTCGCCTGCAAAATCTTGGGCAGTTCCTTGCAAGTGTGGTGAATCATAAAGCCATTCCCGTAGATGCAGGCTGCATAGCGTCGCGAAACGTCATTCCACCGGCAAAAGGAATGGTAGGTGTTTGAGTTCTCAATGATCAGGATGGTGGGAGCCTCAGCGTTTCCTTTTTCCCACACCAGATCTGGATAAATGGGATAACAATGAAGCAATTCCAATGTCAGGGCGCCGGGTCCGAACAACTCGGTTTTCATCAGCTTATCCAGCCGCTTTTCATCTCCAAAAATACTGGCCGAACGCTCCTTGAGAGGCGCCAAGCTTGCTTTGCGTCCACCACCAGCCAGCCAGTCCCTGATTTGCAATAGGGTTTCCTGATGGACCCGGCTTTCTAAAGTGGCGGCAAACTGCAGTTCCGGTGGCCATACAATTTCATTCATGCGAGGACCTACCGCATCTTTTTTATCCCGGTAGATTTCAATCCACACTGGGATGGCTGTTTTGGCGGTTCGATCCCACCCACGCTTGCCCACCGGGAGCTGGATTTTTGATTCAGCGACCAATTGATTGAAAATTTCCATTAGCCGAATCCGGGCATCAGTTGAGACCGCTATTTTGGGATACATTTGCTGGAATGTGCGCCACGCGGCATCGATGGGGACGCGGACCCGCGTCCCCGTGCTGCGGGCCAGCCGATCCAAAAATTGTTGGTGGTCAAGCATGCGTTTTCGGCATTTGAACTTCAGCTTTTTCCATGCGGCTGTCCGGGTCCAGGGTTACATGCAGGTCACCATTGCGAATATTCTTGTGCTGATTTTTAAGCCGCACGATCCGGTCAAACGTGCCCAAGGCACTTGCATCATTAACCCCCGTCAAATAGATGAGTTGGACCCGCATCTTGCTGGAAATTTCCCGGTGCATCTTCAAGAGGTCCGATCGGGAACATTTGCCAATGGGATTGTCGAGCAGCAAGGCGCCGGCATCCTTGCTGAAAGTCACCCGACCATGGGTCTGGGCCCGCAATTGCAGGAGAGTGCAGTAGAGTAAAATGGCGGTCGTGACGCCTTCGCCACCACTGAAATACGAAATGCTTTCGACGGGAATGCGATCCGGCCGGAGGACGACATCCGGTTTCAGGATCGTGATCTTGATGCCTTCTAGGCCGGCGGTCTGCACAATGCACCGATAGGCCAGTTCTAGCCCGTCGGGACATTCATTTTCCTTGAGAATTAAATCAAGCAGGTCCCGAAGCTTCAGATTTACATCCGCCTCGGATAACTCAGGCAATTTAATGCGGAGGAATGGTAATCCTGCCCAGCCCGTCATATTGTCCGGTAGACGGCTGACGCGCTCGGCGCTGTTCAGCAGGTTCTTCGCCTCTTGGTGGACGACGCCCAGCTCGATAATGATCACCTTGCGGTCCTGTTCAATGGCCGCCAATTCCTTCTCGATGACTGCGCGGCGGGTGGTGGCGCTCTCCTTGATGCCCTCCGCTCCCTGGATCAAGGCTGGTTGGGGGATGGCTTTGAGCTTGAGCTTCATAGCATTTTCAAACCCTGGCTCGTCCGGAGCAGTTAGGAGCTTCTGGATTGCCTCAAACCGTTCGTTCAGGCGTAGCTGGCTCTTTTTCAATGTTTCCTCCAAGGCTTTCAAATCCTTCTTGATCCCGCGAATAAAGCTTTTCAAGCCAGTGTCGTCCTGAGGCAGCACAATTTCGACCGGTGCGCCCTCGCCCAAGGGCATTTCTTCAAGCTCCTCCTTGATGCTGGTCCGCTGACTGATGCTTTGGTCAAGGGCGGTAATTTTCGCTTTGTGGCCGGCCATTTCGTTTTTGGCGGCATCATGCTCGATATTTTTCCTCGCCAATCTCGCCTCGTAATCCTCCTGAAGCCCCTTGGCCTGATCGGGCGTTTCGAGTTCGACCAGTCCGTCCGGTTTCAGATGATTTTTTTCGTATTTGAGATTGGTTTGCTTATAGAGCGCATCCAGCCGCTTATGGTTGCTTTGGGCGACGGCACGGTCCCCGCTCCTGGCGGTGTTGTCATCCTCGGCTGCCTGTAAATCAGCTGCCAAGGTTGGCCGGATGGCCAGCGCTTCAATCTTGATGCGATGAAGTCCCTTGCTGGCATTATTAAATTGAGTTTCTTTACTCTTGATACTGATTTGCAGCTCCTGCAATTGCCCTTGCAGCGTGCTAGAGCTGATTTTTTGGTAGACGGCCAGTTTAACTTTATAATCGGCCCTAGCTTGGGATAAGGTGGCCTCCCCAATTTCGGGCCGGTCCGCAGAATATTCCTGCACCTCCGCCTGCTCTTTTTCGTCGGCACCGCGGTCGGTTTTTATCTGCACCTCCTGTTCCGTCAAATCGGAAAGGCTCTCCCGGTTGAGTTGACTCTGCTCATTAATCGAGGTTCTGGACAGGGTCAACGCTTCGAGAGTCTCAGAGAGTTGCTGGACCTTTTGTTTGTTGGCTTCGTAATTGGCATCCAGGTCACGAATGAAACTATGGAGCGACAGCAATTTGGTTTGCCGTTCGCTGATGACCAGCTGTTCCTGATTAATCTGTTTGCCCAATTCAATGACTTCATTCTTGTTGGTCTGAACTCGGGCCTGGTTGTCTTGAATGGCTATGCGCAAGATACCCTGGTTGTTGCGGACGGCTTCCTGTTCAGTGCGAGCTTGCCCCATTTTCGGGGCGAAATTTTCGAGATAATCCACCAGTTCCCGAACGGCCGCAGAGAGTCCGGCAATTTCCTCGTTTATTTTATCCTGACTGGTTTTGTGCTTGGCCAAACGATCCTGGATGTGGGCGCGTTCATCTTGGGCGGCCCGGCGATTGAATGCACCGTTGGTTGCCGGCGGCAGGCTGACCCGGTCTGGAACCGGCCCCCAGACTTCCAAGGACGAGGCGCTGACCTGCACAGGAGCCTTGAGCGCCGATCTCCCGGTCAACTGTTTGCGGATTTCTTCAACATCTTCCTTCCGGTTGACGATGATTCCCGTAAACTTACTGGGATCATCCAGCAATAGCTTGAGCGCTTCTTCCGGATCCAGGACGTTTTGGGACAGAAACTCGAAGGCCGACTGGGCCGGGATGCTGGCCGCCCGAAATTGCTGCAGGGCTTTTTCCACATCCAAGGGCGGGGGTAATAATCCGGTCTGGTCCAGATGCTTTATCGCCCGCTGATCTTCGGCACTGTCGACTTCCGCTTCCGTGTAAGCCCGCTGCTGGTAGCTCAACTGGTTTTTGAGGCCTTCCAACAGATTTGGCAGCAGCAAATCGGGAGTCTTTCCAAGGGTAATATCCAAAATGTGTTTATTGGCTTCCAGCTTGCGCCGCAGCTCCTCGATTTTATTAATAAAGGCATCAAGCTCCTTACGTTTATGCTCCATCTCGCGCAGGCTGGCTTGTTGCTCGGTGATCGTGGCGCGGATCTGCTCGGCTTCACTGTTCTTTTGTTCGATGACATCCTTGAGCCGCGCGATCTCCGCGTTGCTGACCCGGTTCGCCTCCTCCAACCGGTCGCGCGCAGTGCTGGCGGTTTCTCCTTCCTCGATGATGCCGTTATTTAAGAGCGAACGAAATGTGGAATCTCGATTGTTGACCTTTTCCTGAAAATGCTGTTGTTGTGCCTCGGCCCGACCGATCTTTTGCTGCGTGTCCTGCAATTGCGTGTGCAGCAACGTTTCCTTGGCCCTTAACTGATCCTGTTGCTGTTTGATGTCCGCCAGCCGCTGATTGTGCTGCAAGATTTGCAGCCGGAGAATTTCCCGGTAAAGCGCCCCGCGGCGCAACAAGTCTTCCCGGACTGGTTGAACCTGGTCATTGGCCGACCGCAATTCCCGCTGCAAGGCCCGTTCCCGGTTGCGCAAATCACTCAGCTCCGACATGGTCACAGCGGCCCGACAGGATTTGACATACTCCGTGGCCACGGCCAGTTTGCCTTCGGCTTGTGCGAGTGCATCGGCCGCGGCCGTGGCAGCCAGATGATCGTGGCGAAGGTGGAAATAGTAGATGTTTTTCTGCAACACTTGAGCTGCGTTCAAAGCGGTTTGCGCGCGAGTTCCTGCGTTTTGCTCCGCAACCTTTTCCTGCTCGCGCTCGTTGTTCAAGGCTAACAGGCTGGCGACCATCGCACTTTGTGCTCCCCGAGCTTTGGTGCGGGCGGCATCCAGCGTTTGCTGATGAGTTTGCATGGCCGCCACTTCCTGAAGAAAAGGGTCCAACGCGCCCAGAAAGCCGCCAATGAATGCGTTCTCATGCTCCAACGGACCTTGGTGCTGCAGTTTGCTTTTCCAGGCTATGATGTTATTTGACACCTTCTCGGCCTTGTTGGTGTCGAAGGCCATTTTTAGAAACTCATGGGTGAACTTTTCGGAAGTGTTGCAGAAATCCTTGAAATACTGGTCGATGTCCCCCTCCCGTTGATTCATGGTGATCTGGAATTGAATCAGTGCCGGGTCCAATCCGATGTCCGTCAGATGTTGCTCCCAATCGTCATGGCCCGGGTTGATGACCGGCTCATTACGTCCGTCAACGCTGTTCAGCCAATCGGTAAAATCCTCGAATGTTTTGGCGGGGTTCGCGCTATGCCCCATGATGGGCATGGTTTCCAGGTTGAATTTCTCGCTGCACCGAAACGAAAAGACCTGGTGTTTCAATTTCCCACGATCGTCGGCTTTTTGTCCGTTGCGCCACGCCATGACCTGCCCGACGATTCTTAAATTTCGGGGATCAACCGAAGCACTCCCCAACCGCATTTGGTCTCCGGAAATATCCCACTCCGTAATAACAAAGGCCAAGTCATTGGCTTGGATAAAATCCATGATGGAAGAATCACGGCCCTTGGCTTTCTTGAGCAGGAAGTGTTGACTGCGCGGCTTGAAGATTGAATAGACCAGCGCCAGCCAGCAGGTTTTGCCGCCCCCGTTACGCAACCAGACGATGGTGTCCTCGGGTTGATTATGGGCGTTGCGAAAGTCAACCGTCAGCGGTGAGAACCGCGCCACTTTGGTGCCGATACCGCTGGTATAGATGCGGGTTAATTTAGGCATTTTGTATCTCCATTGGCGAACCCTCCCGGGCCAGAAGTTGGATCAGCTTCAAAGTATGGTTGCCGGCCAGTTGCCGGACCTGGATGCGATAGCCGGGGGAGGGTTGATAGGTGCCGCGGTTGTCATCATTGATAAACCGCATCAGTCCGTTTTCAACCAGAAAGTCGAGGGCATAGCGGGCAATTCCGGCCAGGGATTGCAGGGACAGCTTGCCGCCCGCAGTGAGGGCCGACTCCGGCAACCCTGATATGATTTGCCAAGCCAGTTGAATTTCAGCTCCACCATGTTCCGGGTCGACCGGATTGTTGGTTTTGCAGACCTTGCACATGTCCTGCACAAAGGCTGCCACCTGATCAACGGACAGACGCGGGCGCAGAACTTCGTCGTCCTGATCCAGCACCTCGATGTTGGGAAAGCAATAGGCGGCGATGGCCAGCAAAAACACACCATGAACCACCCGTTCCTCAGCTTTCATGCTGCCGCGGTAATCCTCCATGCGGAAGGCAAACGGACTGCGCTCCCGACCGGCGAGAAAAACACCGTGCGGCGAATAGGCAAGAATCTGGATTTCCAGACCGTGGGCCATGTTTTCGAAAATAAGTTTGAAGTTGGGGCTGGTGTACAGCTGATTGAGCAATTCCGAATACCGCTTGTTTTGATACGGCGTTTCATGCGGGTCCATGGCGTAACGCAACAGCTCCCCCGCGTCTTGTGACATGCTGGCTAATTCTTCACTCATGTTTATACTCCATAATCAGATCATCCCCGGAGAAATGCTGGTTGTGTAACTTTTCGCCCGCCAGTTCAACTTTGTAATTGGCTTCGCCATCATCGGCACCGTAGTTGCGCAGGGCATCCAGAACCAAGAGCCGCTGAGTTGAAAGCGGCAGGTTGGACTGTTGCGCCAGCTCGACCATTTGCGAGAGCCGCACCGTGCCGTTTACTTCCTGCTGCAACAGTTTGAGATACTCCTCATCCGCCTTGCTGAAGGGTCCCTGATCGGTATCGATCTCCGTCAGTTCCGGCTTTTCGGTATCCGCCACGGCGGGTTTATCCTCCCGGATGGGTGCCGTCAATTTTTCAATGATGAGTTCCAGACTGAGCAAATGTGGCGGTTTTGGCAGCGCATACGCCTGATATATCTCGCGGGCGATTTTGCTCAATTGCCCCACGGTAAACAGCATGGCCGGCTGGAAAATCTCTTTGTCCAGATCAGGCAATGGGCTGAACCCATGGACTTTGAATCCCTGTAGTAGCTGCTCCTTCAGGTATTCCGGATTGACGGATATCAGCAGGGTGTGCAGATCCATGTGTCGCGCCATGCAGCGGGAAACTTGTTTGTTGAGCGCAGTCAACTGCAGGTATTCGCCCACCTCGGCCGAGACATACTTGTCTTCTATGGCCTGAAGGATTTGTTTTTCAACGCTGAGTCGTTGCGAAATGTGCTCGCGCGCGTCTTCGATTGCCTTCATCGCGTCTTTGACCCAATCCACTTGGTGGATGTCACGCTTGGCCGCATTTAGCATCCCCTGAATTTTGACCTCAAATTGAAGGCTCCGGATTTCCGCCTCTTTGGCAGTTTGCACGGCATCATCCAGCCGTCCCCGGCTGATCTGGTATTGCAATACGATTTCGGAGGCTACTTGGGCGTCCTCAATGTTGTAGCCCAGCATGCCTGTATAAAGGTGAATGCCCTCATTGGTGACCTGCAGGTAATAATTTCCGTCAGGGGAGACTTCCTGTAGCAGATTGAAACTGAATGTCCGCCGGATGACACCTCCGCTTTCCACAGCCGAATAAATTTCCTTAAACTTCTGCCTCCGCTCCGAGTCGTTCAGCAAACCCTCAATCACCAGCTCCACGATTGCCCGGGCATCCTCGACCGAAAGAGTCTCGTCGGACTGCCGCACCAAGGGAACCACTTCGTCCAAAATCGCCGAGCGCGACGCGCCATGGCCCAGCCCCATGCGTTCAATGGTGGCGTCCAAAACCCGCAACGCCAGCATGCGAAGATCCTGATTGCGCAGTTCGCCCATGCGGTGCGCTTTGGAACTCTCCATGCGGTGAATGGGAGAAGTAAGCAGCAGAGTCCGCATTCGCCCCGGGAGCGCCTTTTCCCATGGATCAATGATGATTCCTGCACCGTGCATTTTCTTGTAAAACCGTTTGACCATAGCGAGCTTTTGCGTAGGTGGCAATTTAATTGGAGGATCGTTCTTGCTTGACGCATGATCGAGTGGCGCTTGCGTGACAAAAAAGGAAAACGGATTTTGAATATTTTAGGACGCGACGCCTAGGTGCAAATGATTCAAGGCGAATAAGAGAAACAATTTCCAATAACTTGGTTTTTGCTTCCAATTCGCCAACTGACTCAAGACATTCGCGAATGGAGTTTTTGTGCGGCATTAATTTTGTCGAACATAACAATGATAAACTATTTTACAATTTGGGCAGTTAAAGCACGTTCACGTTTTTGGATCTTTGCGCGCAGTTTTTGCAATGCCTGCTCCTGAATCTGTCGGATGCGTTCCCGCGTAACCTTAAAATGCTGGCCGATGACCTCCAGCGACTTTGGCTCGCCATCATCCAGCCCGAAGCGCATCGCCAGAATCTTCCCCTCCCGCGCCTTCAAGGTGGCCAGAACCTCCCGGACCAACGCCCTGTCGGTGGTTTGGATGAGCCGGTCCAAAGGGGCGACGGCGGCCGGATCAGCGACGACTTCCGAAACCGACATTGAATCATCCATGCCGATCGGTGAATCAAGCGAAACCGGCACCCGGGCGGCTTCGCGGTATTGACGGACGCGGCGCTCGTCCAGGCCCAGATGGGCGGCAATCTCATCATCGGTCGGTTCCCGCTCCAACGATTCGTGCAGCTTTGCCTCAGCCCGCCGGATCTGTAACAGCCGATCCGTGACATGCACGGGCAGGCGGATGGTTTTCGAGTGGTTCGCCAGTGCCCGCTTGATGGCCTGTTTGATCCACCACGAGGCGTAGGTGGAAAGCTTGGTCCCCATTTTCGGGTCGAAGCGCCTGACGCCTTTCATCAGGCCGATATTGCCCTCATTGATGAGATCCAGCAGCGGCAGACCCAAACCGTCATAGGCGCGTGCGATTTTCACCACCAGCCGCAGGTTGGCCTTGATCATATGCTCGCGCGCCTTCCGGTCGCCGTGTTGGATTCGTTTGGCGAGCGCGATTTCCTCCTGCGCAGTCAGCAGTTTCACCTGACTGATTTCGCGGAGATAGAGTTGCAGGCTGTCGCCCCGCAGCGATTCCCGTGAAGTCGCTTCCACAGCGGTAGGTGCCGTTGCGGTCAGTGGTTTTTTTACAAGGTTTGGCGTAGCCGGTTTAACCGTCCGCCGAGGCCTTGAATTTTTCGCTGCACCCAAACGTGGACGCGACGGTGCAAGTCTCACTGGCTTTAAGCAGAGTTTTCTTTTGTGCGTAGATTTCATGGCGGGTTAGATCTGCGGATTGTTTGACCTGAATTCCCGTTGGCTGAACCCATTTATGAACCACGGTTGCGGTTCGGGCGGTTGTTGAATTGAATCAATAATCATGCCTTTGTGTTTGGCGTAAATTCAAACACGGCAGTTGAATTCGGAATAGCCATTGCACCCAGTGCAGCGGAAAAGGGAAAATGGCGAAGGCCTGATTATTAAATTCAGACAACTGCCTGCGTGCGGTTGGCGCTACGCAAATCTATTTGTCGCATTGAGCAGCGGCCTTCGTAAACTTTCCTGACGCCGAAATGTTTGCCGATGCCCGTCCCTCCATTTTCGAACAGCGGTAATAGCTCAAGTAGTCTTGATGAACGCCTCTTCTAGCATCGTTTTTGCCAGCGCCTGTATCGCCGTGACAGGAACCTTGCGTGGCATGATATGTGTGAAACGCCCTCCAGTGTTGTCTTCTGCCCCATAGTCCACCGTTTTGATTTCGGATTCGGAAAGGCCGGCTATGCTTCCATTGTTATTCCGGACGATTCCGAGGGACTGGTGCTTCCGTTGTTTGTGGTCTTCACCGATGAGCGACACCACTTCATGCCGGTCAATCGCCTGTGAAGGCGGCACGGTTAAATCCAGCGGTTCACCCGGCTTTATTGTTGTTTCCCACGCCTCCATCGCAATTACGCACGCGGTGGCGTTATAGGCGATGCAGGCCAGCCGTGCCATGTTGACGAAATTATTTTTGTCCCTTTCGCCGGTCATCTTGTCGAGTTCCAATACCATGGGTCCGTCCGTTCCCACGAGCAAAAGCGTAAGGGACATCCTGCCTGAAGAGCGCAGGCAGAATTCGGCATACTGTCTGGCTCGAACCATAAGGTTGTCGAGTGGGCTGGATTGTGAGGGTGTTTTCATAATCATGCCTTTGTGTTTGGCAGGAATTCAAACGAGGCAGATGAAATGGGAGTGGCTGCTGCATCCAGTGCAGCGAAAAAGTGAAAATGTCCTGTGCCTGATTGTCC
>Ga0075030_100004033_pt1 | contig 13293 bp, 8 predicted proteins | sample LitLauG_LLR_2012_FD_71393 | JGI IMG/M metagenome (GOLD analysis project Ga0075030, IMG submission 71393) | Freshwater sediment microbial communities from Pennsylvania, USA - Little Laurel Run_MetaG_LLR_2012 | ecosystem: Environmental > Aquatic > Freshwater > Creek > Sediment | place: USA... | reverse complement strand
CATAACGTCCATCGATTGCAAATGCTGAGGTTACAATAATGCTCAATGCGCCAATGGTAGAAGCTGCGAACTTAATCGGATTTTCTTGTGCAACTTTCGGCACAAAGTTCATTCTTGGCTTTGGTGCTTGTTCTCCCATTTCATTCTCCTCGATAAACTATTTATTATCGAGAATAAAATTTTGGTGCGCCCGGTGGGATTCGAACCCACGACACGCAGATTTAGAATCCGCTGCTCTAACCAGGCTGATGCTACGAGCGCAAACTATAAATACACTGTACAGCAAATAACGGGTAAATGCAAAATATGAGTAACCAATTTCCATACAGTCAAGACGATAATGTAGCATCTTCAGCCCCTAGAGTTTACCAATTTCCATTTGATCCGCAAATTGCTGCAAATGTGAGCATAACTCCATCAACCGTTATATCAGTCACTGTGGTGGCCTCTACCAGAAGCGATATGTGGTCATGGCCTGGTGAGATTATGCGCTACTATGAGGTAAACAATCTAGGTCCAATGCCTGATATATTTTACACAGAGACAGAGGTCGGCCCCGGCGAAGGTGGTGAGGTACGTATGCACAAGTGGCATTACTATAGGCACATTCCTGCATTAACGGGAGCACCAGACGCACAATTTCCTACCCCTATTACTATGCAAGTTCAAGCAGGAATTCTTGATCAGATCATGTTTTATGGTGGTTTGGGCATTAAGTCCTGGGCTTTTGCATAAATATACATGTTCATAGAAACTGCGCACGCCATGCGTCGTACCTAGAACGTACACAAGGAGATTAAAATGGCAAAACTAAAGATAGCACACGTTCGCACTACAAATACAGATATTCATGACGCAACAAAGCTAGATCAGTATTTTGGTCCAGAAATAATTAGCGGCAATCATCGTGGTGGTGTAGGTGGAGCACCAGTAAGTGTAACAACTACAGGAGCCCCAACAATCAAAGTATCGTTTCGTACAGGCGGAGCAACATACGATGGTTGGATCGTAGCACAGAAGGGTTCACGCAAATTCCGCGTAACAGACGGAACTCACGTAGCAACCTGCATTCTTGTTAATCTAAACAAGGCAGGTCTAAGCGTTGACGGAACAATGACAATTTTGGTTACAACTACAACAGGCGCATTTAATGCAAGCAAGATTAGCAATAAGTATGTTTGGGATTGGAATGGAACCAAGTCATACGGAAGATACGCATATTGGTTTGCTGCCGCAACAGCAGCAGGTGTAGTTCCCCCAGTAAGTGAATCAGCACCGGGCACATACGCTCAAGTAGCAAGTGCTTAATTTGTAAGCTTTACAGCAAAACGGCTTTCGGGCCGTTTTGTTTTGACTTTTGCTTCGGTAAATATAGCATAAATATAATGAACTGGGACATTCTTAATGAGCACCACCAAAATAATATCTAGCGGTGATTTTAATTTAACTACTTCTAGTCCTGCTGGAAACGTAGTCGTTACTACTAACACTTTCGTGCTGCACGGAAATTTATACATTGCAGGTAACACTACGCAAGCAAATGCAACAATTACCTCGTTCGTAGATCCAATCCTTCAGTTAAACGCAAATGTAAGCGGCACTCCTTATCAAGGAAATTCTGGTCTAGAAGTGGTTAGAGGTAATCAACCTAATGTATTTTTAATTTATAACGAACCTCTTAAAGCTTGGCAGATTACAAATGATGGATCTACTTACGCTAACATTGCAACAGCGGTTGCTAGCGGAAGTTATTTAACAAGCGTTCAGCAAGATTTAGCACCTAATCTAGGTGGAAATTTAAACACAAACAATTTTACAATTACGTCAAATATTGGCGTAGTTACATTTGATGCAGCACTTCAAATTAAATATGTTGCAAGTCCTCCTTCTCCGCAAGCTGGATATGTAACGTTATACGCACTTGCAGCAGAAGGTGATGGACAAACAGGATTATATGCAACACGAGTTGGGGATACAAATCAAGAGTTGATCTCTAAACGTAAAGCAATTATTTACTCATTGATATTTTAATTAGGACAGGATATGGCAATTCAAAATACTTCGTTAACTTCAGCGCCCCAAGAAATTATTTTGGGAAGTCAAGGTGATCCTAACAACGGTTCTGCTGTTACAGTTGTTTACATTTGTAACGGATCTGGGGTCAACATTACATTTAATGTATACGCTGTGCCGAGCGGGTTTTCGTGGGGCCCATCAAATATTATGTATGATACTGTAGAATTAGTTGCAGGAGACACATACGTAATTGATTCAGAAAAATTGATTTTATCGCCGGGCGATTCGCTATGGGCAAATTGCAATGTGTTGGGAACACAGGTAGGACCAGTCGTTGCAACAGTAAGCTTTCTAGGTATCTAACAATGGGACGTTTCGTTAAAGCACCAACCTTACAAATGCCAGGAGCATATCTTATTGGATTGCCTACTAGCAGTTCAGTCTATGGCCCAAGCACACCTTATGATGGAATGGTGCGTTTTAATCCTACAGATAGCCCTCACGGGGCAGTTGAGTATTATCAAGGTGGCCAGTGGCGCAAGATGGCTACAGAAGGAACAGTATCAATTGTAAAAGATACATTTACAGGAAATGGATTAACTACCACTTTTAACCCAATGACCTATGCATACAATCCGGGACAAGAGCTAGAAGTTTTAGTTTTTGTGGGCAACGTCTTTCAAAATCCAGGAGTTGCTTACACATTTGACGGAAGTAATAACATCAACTTTACAAGTCCGCCACCAAACGGTCAAACAGTTGTCATACTACACAATTTCGCTAGCACAGTGGTTTAAAAAACTGCTAAATAACTAGAACAGGAGTTTTTATGGCAATTGGACGCATTTCGGGCCCAATGCTCCAGCAGGATTTAGACAGACAGGGCATTGATTTACAATTTAGCACAAACGGCCAGTCGTTAGTCCACTTGGACTTTACGAACTTTAGGCTCGGTGTTAATACTGTAGCAATTACTGAAACCGTCACGGTCAACGGCAATTTAAGTGTAGGTGTTGTAAAAGTTGACACTGACACTATTTCAACTACAGCCCTTAATACAAACTTAATTATTGCTCCAACAGGCAATTTATTTTTGTCCCCTGCATCACAAGTGGTAATTGCAACCCCTGCAAAATTAAACATTGGCGGCGGCGCAAACAATCAAATTTTAACAACAGACGGATTTGGAAATATTTCGTGGTCTGACTTATCAGCAATTAGTGAACTTGTTGGTCAGACTGGTATGGAAATTATTTTAGGAACTCCAACTGACGGAAGTTTAACAGCAAATGCAGCATATCCTTACTGGACAGCAAATACATTTGTAACTGATGCGATTGACAATTTAAATCAAGTTATGCTAAACGTAGCACAAGGCACTTACGTTGGCAATGCAAACTTTACAGCAAATATTGTAGCGGGCCCAAGCCCACTAACAATACAATTTACTCCTTCTTATGTTGGAAATCCTAATGCATATTTTTGGAACTTTGGCGACGGCAATACCAGCACGTTACAAAATCCAGTGCATACCTACAATAATGTTTTAGGTGGTCAATTTACAGTTTATTTTAAAGCGTATAACACTAACGGAACATTGGCTGGCAACGGGGCCAATGGAGCTCCAACATTGGCACAGGGATCTTACTCTGACATAACAAAAGCTAATTTAATTACCTTATACACGCCAACTCCAATCTCAACATTCTCGTTAAGTGCTACGAGCATTAATACTGGAAATGCAGTTGTTCTAACTAACACAAGCCAGTATGCACAAACCTATGTTGTGGCGTGGGGCGACGGCACAGTAACTAATATTGCAGCAAACGGATATATGACAGGAAGTGGTGTAAACTTTGGCGGTCCAACAGGACCAATAGTGCACCAGTTTAATAACGTAACAACAGACAGCACATATTCAGTTCAGTTGTCGGCAATTAGCACCACATCAGGACCAAACGTCGTTACAATTCAATCAACAATAACTAATGTCCGAGTGTATACTCCAATTACACCAGTTATTAGTTCAACTGCTTCTACTGGCAACAACGGGAATAACACCTATGGAAATTTCAATGTTACCTTTACAAATAATACTCCAACAACTCCGGGACCTACGACTGGATATCCTGGAAATTATTGGTCTTACAATTTTGGGGACGGCACGTTTGCTAACGTCAACGTAGGCAGCGGCTCTGCTGGAGATCTAGGCCACACAATTAGCCACACGTATGTATTAGCTAATCCGTTAGTTGGACAAACTTTTAATGTAACTTTGAAGTTATATGATGGACATTCGTTAAGTCCGTTTACAAGCAATACAATCACAGTAACAGTAAATCCAGCACCAACAGCAGCATTTACAGCAAATGTTGTTACATTAAGCAATAAGACCGGGGATACTGCATTAACCGGCTATCATTTTACTGATTTGAACGGAATTAACCGTGCAAACGTCGGTTTTATTAATACCTCCTACAATACTACTAACTATGTTTACAATTACGGCGATTCGACTTCTAGTGCTAATATTGCAAATGGCGCACAAGGTTCGCCGGGCAATAGTTACTTGTATCATACTTTTGGCAACATTGGCAATTACACAATTAGCTTAAATGCAGTTGGACCCGACAGTTTATCACCGTCTGACGACACACTAACACGAAGTAACTATGTTACCATCCTAGCTCCTCCATCTCCTCCGGCTGGTTTGAGCTCACAGACGATTTCTTTTACATCAGTAGGTAATTCCCCTTTGCTAGCAGCAAATGCCACAGACAATACAAGTGGAGCAATTCCAGCAGCTGGAACCGCAGTAACACGCATTACAACAGCAGATCCTATTACAACAAATACAACAGGATATGTATATGACTCTTCAGCAGGGACGTTAACGGCTGTTTTTGACGGTGCAATTGACGGTAGTGTTGGATTTACAGGAACGGGAGATTCTGGAACTTACGGAGGATTAGTAGTTACTGCTGATATTGATGCGCACACAATAGCTCCGGGAACGTATCCAAGCAATTTTTACAGGGTGTTTGATGCTTATTATTCTAGGACTAGCGGATCAACCCCGGTAGGATTTAACAGAGTTATTTTAGAGCATAGCACCACAGGCAACACTAACTATGCAAGTTTTGTTAAGGACAATTTGTTTACAGTTCCATCATTTGATTTAACAACTCAAACAATGACGCAAGTAGCAGCAGGAACATTAAAATATATTTCTGGCGTTCCTTACTACACAACCGGCGCACAGTTAGCAATTAATTCGCTGTTAGCTTATAACTGGATTGGTCAAACATATCTAAACAGTGCTACTCCGTTTAGTGTGATAGCAGCAGCAGATACAGAACAAACTGGCGCAATTATAGGAACACAGAATTTTAGTTATGCACAAATTAATAATACAGGATCTCCGTTCTTAATTGGTGGAATTCCTGCAGCAAATACTGGTTATTCGTCGGCATCAAAATATACGCTAGGACAAATTACGTTTAACGTTAACGGAACAGTGGCCGCAGCAGGACGAGTAGAAGTTCAGCTATCTAACGTAAACGGAGCAAGTGCAGTAACACAGCTTCCAACAATTATTAACTTGTATAATACAGCATACACAGGATTTGACGAAACAAATATCCCAGTAAGCGCAACGCTAGGATCAGGATTTACAGATAACGGTAAGCGTATTGTGATTGCTAGCGCAAGCGGGGCAACACCAAACTTTAGCTCGTCGACAAATTATTATACGTCAGACGCATTTGTCGGTGCAATTACCGTAGCAGGAACAGATGAAGCAATTGTTCGCTGGGGCACGTTAGCAGCAAATGTAAACGATTACAGTGTATACTTGCCAACAGGACCAAACTTATCAGCAAATCCAGCTACACAATACTTTAGAATGGCAGTTCACAGACAAACAATGGCTAACTTTAAAGTTACCTTTACTGGTAAGATTAGTGGAATGTGGATTGCAGCACCGGGCACACAGATTGATAATACTAGCACATTAAACAAGTGGCTAGATGCAACATTGGTTTATGCAGGCGCGGGAGTTCCCGGAGCAAACACTGGCGCAGGCGGAAACGGCAGCAACGGCGTAGCAGTTACCCCGTCGGACAAGGTAACAACAGGATCTGTAGTAACTAACGGAACATTCTCGTTAACTCTAGGATCTGAAAATGCAAGTAATGCGTTTGGAAATCAAATTTTAGTAAGCATTAAATTAGCACCAGGAGATTACTTAACTTCGTTGAGTTTCGGATAAAATGACAATAACAGTAGATCAGCAAGTAGACTTTTTATGGAAAAAGATTGGTTACGATGTCGCTAAGACAGACGTTGCTAATCTAAAGTCTGCTACGAACGAAAGTATTGTTAGCTTACCGTTATTGCCAGGTGACAAGATTTGGAATCAAAGCGATCAAATTGGAAATGTTCAGCCAAGCAGCACTACCGGAGTAGTTTTTGTTCACAGTGATGCTAACAACAATTCGCTGCAATGCACACAGGACGTTACAGCAACTCCAAACAGAACTTGGTTAACAGGATATACAGACTGGATCCCTACAGTTTACGGTTCTACCTACAACATCAAAGTGTATGTTGACAGCACTGGCAGCACAACTCCGCAGACCACAGGAATTCAGCTTTATGCGTCTGGCTCCTCAACTCTAGGCGTAAGTAACAACGACGAATGGTTCTTTGACTACCAAGCAGGCGTTCTAAACTTTATAGGCACAAACTTACCTAACGGAATAAACTTTACGGGTAAATCGGTCTTTATCGTAGGAGCACGCTATACAGGAACTAAAGGTCTAAATTCGTTTGCTAATAGCACACTGGGCAACTTGACTATTAGTGGCGGAGACACAATTACAAATAATACAGGCGGAAATGTAGGGATTGGAAACATCACAGTTAACACTACAGTTAATGGCACTACAATTTACTCTACTAGCCCAGGCAATTTAACTTTAAGCCCGTTGAATTCAAACTCAAGCGTCGTTGTTAATAGCAATGCAGCTCTGGTAATTCCAGTAGGAAATACAGCACAAAGACCAGTTCCGGCAGCATTAGGTGACGTGCGATACAACACGGATTTAAGTTTAATCGAGTTTTATAATGGGAGCGGTTGGATTACCACCATTGGTCAGGTTTCGTCCTACATTTATCCAAACGGAACATTTGACGGAACTACTACTACATTCCCCTTGCCGTGGATTGATGCTTCGGCAGCCAGCATTTTAGTAATTATTAACGGTGTGGTTCAGCAGCCAAACAATGCCTACGTGGTTGTTGGAACTAACATAACTTTTGCTGCCCCGCCTTTGCCAACAGATAGCGTTGAATTAAGAGGATTAGCCTCAGTTGTCGCAGTGCAATCTAATTTAATCGGCCCCGTAGCAAATCTTGTTATATCTGCGGGCGGATTCATTGAGCAACAGTCAATAGGTACTGCGGTAGATACTACCCCGGTAATAATTGACCAATTTAATTCTTTACAATTTCGTTCTGCAAAATACTTTTTGTCGATTTCTAACACTTCAATTAGTCAATATATGAATTTAGAATTATCTGTATTGCAAGATTCAGCAAATGCGTATATTAGCTCCTACAATTCTTTGTTTAGTGGAAATGCTGCGCTAATTTCTGTTAGCGCCGCCCTGGTAGGCACAACGGTAGAAGTGAAAGCTACTGGAACTCATCCGGGAAATGTTATCAAATTCCACGTTCTATATGTGGACTTATAATAGCACTTTTTAAAAACCACTCCTAAACAGCATTTATGCTGTCCTCCCAATAAATACATAGTCACGACGAGGAGCTAAAGCAAATGGCTGTCACACGAATTAAGAATAATCAGATAACTGATAGCACGATTGACGCATCGGCTAAAATTTTACAAGGTTCTATTGTTGGTAGCTTATTTGCTGCGAATATTACCTTAAACAGTAACGTAAGCATTGTAGGAAACTTGGCAGTTCAAGGTAACTTAACTACGATTTCTAGTACAAATACATACGTTAATGACCCAATTTTAACACTAAACAACGGATATTTGGGTGCCCCAACATATGACGTTGGTATTTTAGTTAACAGAAACTTAAACCCATACAACGTTGCGCTAATGTGGCGCGAAAGCGACTCTGCTTTTGAGGTATTTTACACTACAGAAACAGGCGGAACATATGGTACAATTAATCAAAGCGGATTTGCTAACTTAAAAGTTGGTTACGCAATTGCAAGCACCGTACTTGGCGGAAACTTGCAAATGTCGGGCGATACACTAACTTCAGCAGTAGCAAATGGCAACTTAACACTAGCAGGCAACGGCACAGGAAGCGTATTTTCAGCTTCGGCATTATTGCCAACTACCTCAGGTTTAAGTCTAGGTAGCTTAACAAATCCGTGGAATACAGTTTATACAAGTTCAAACGGTATTAACTTAAACGGATCAACAATTACAGAAAGCGGTGGCAGCGTAGTAATTACACCAAACGGTGGAACAACTACAGTAGCTAACTTAGTAATTACAGGAAGTGGCAGCACATTCACAGGTAATATTGTTAGCGGTAACGTTGATATTACTGGCGGAATGATTAATAACACAGTAATTGGAAACGTAACACCAGCAGCCGGCACATTCACTGTAATGAGTACAGCAAATGCAGTTATTACTGGCGGCTCAATTAGTGGAGCCTCAATTACAGGATCTCCAATTAGTGGCAGCACAGGTAGCTTTACAAGCATTATCGACAGCGGTAGTTTAACAGCAAACGGAAGCAATGCAACAATTAGCTTGCAACCAACAGGAACTGGAACAGTTTCTATTGCCCCAGCTACAACTGGTTCAATTAACAATATGTCAATTGGTGCAACAACACCAAGTACAGGCGCATTTACAACTTTAGCAGCAAGCAGCGCATCACTAACAAGTTTGAACGCAACAGTAATTGGTAACGTAACACCAGCAGCTGGTACATTTACAACGTTGACAAGTACTGGTCTAACAACAGCAGCAAGCTTGGCAGTAAATGCAGCAGCAACAGTTGGCGGCAACTTAACAGTAACAGGTGCACAAACTACAGTAACAGCACTAGCAGCAAGCAGCGCAGTAGTTAGCGGTAATGCAAGCGTAGGCGGAAGCTTCAGCGTAGCCGGTGCAGCAGCCCTAGGTGCAATGACAACTGGCAATGCTACAATTAACGGTGGTGCAATTAATGGCACAGTAATCGGCGCAACTACAGCAGCAGCAGCAACATTTACAACTTTAGTTGCTGGTTTGGCTAATTTTGCTGCAATTAACAACACACCAATTGGCAATGCAACACCAAGCACTGGTGCATTTACTACATTAACAAGCACAGGTTTATCAACTGTTGATAGTTTAGCAGTTAATAACGCAGCAACATTTAGTTCGGACGTAACAGTAAGTGGCAACGTTGACGTAACAAGCAATGCAGCAAGCACAAGCACCACAACTGGCGCAATTATTACAGCAGGTGGCATTGGCGTAGCAGGTAATGTCAACGTTGGTGGAAATATTGGACTAGGAACAACTACTTTTGCTCCTGGCACAATTACTTCAACAAGCACATTGGCCCTATCATCAGCAACAGGTAATATTCAACTTGGTAACTTGTCGTATCCACAAACAGACGGCGTAGCAAGTGCTGTTATGGTTACAGACGGCGCAGGTCACTTGTCGTTGCAAACATTCGTTGGTGCAGGTATTACTGGTAACACAATCCAGTTAGGTACTCCAACTGATGGATCATACACAAACGGTAATCCAGCAGTTAACACATGGTCGACCACAACTTACATTTCGGATGCACTAGACCAACTAAACACATTGGTTGGATTGTTAGTACCACCACAGCCTCCAACATTCCCAAATGCAACTGTCTTAAGCATTAACAGTTTAGCACCTGCAGGCGTGTTGCGTATGACAAGTTTTACTCAAACAGATCATACAACTACTTCAAGTAAGCAACTAAGTGGCGGAACAGCATTAAGCAATTACATTCGTTCAGCAAGCTATAGCACAAACACAATTACAAACGTTGGTCCAGGTTATGCTGGTAACGTTAAGGTTGTGCTAGATAGCGTAACTGCTGGCACACACCTAATGGCAACTGGTACTGGTAATAACGGTACATATGGAAACTTGATTATCAGTAATAACGTTGACTACTCAACAATTACTGGTAAGGCACTTGGCTTCTGGTACAGCTTTAATGCACAGGCAGCAGGTACTGTAGCAGCAGGTTGGAACGAAGTTTACATGACTGATGATGCAACTGGCGCAGCAGCAACTAATACGCCAGCTTGGTACTATGACAGCAGCGCACCAGGAACACCAGTCATTACTACAACCACATTTGCACCAAGCAGCAACGTAGTAGCATACAGCTCAAGCGTACCACACTACACAAGCGCAGCAGGTTGGACATGGACAGGAACAGTTAATAAGTTATCTGGAGACTTGTATCCAAATACAGATACATTCTTTACAGGTAGCGCAGGCGGTTCATTCCAGGCTCCAGCAAGCGTAACATACACAGCAGCAGGTATTACAACACCACTAGCACGTAACCTATACGTAGCAAGCGGCAGCGCAAGCGTAACAACTACTGCAAATATTGCTAACGTAACTGGACAAAGCAGCGTAGGCCCAAGCTTTAGCGCAATTAACAGCTATGCAACAGGTTCATTAACAGCTAGCCCAGGCGGCACCGTGTTAACAATTAACACAAGTGCAACTAGCCCACTAAACGAAAATAGCATCGTTGTTACATCAGTTGGTACAGGTAGTGGCAATGCAGTGCGTATTGGCGGATTTAGCGGCACAAATACTCCAAGCACAGCAAGTCCAGCAGCATGGACAAGCAGCAGCGCATTAGCATCAACAGATGCAGCAGTGGTTGCTGGTGTATTGAGCAACAACACAACAAATTACAGCACTGGTTATTTCCCAGTTGGCCCAAATCTAAGCGGACAAGCAGCAACACAGTACGCAACATTTAGATTTGCTCGCACAGCAGTATCAAAGTTTGATATTGCGTTTACTGGTAAGGTAAGCGGATGTTGGGTTGCATTGCCGGGATCAAGCTTAGATACAACAGCAGCACCAACAAATGGTTGGATTGATGCAACAATAGCTTATGCTGGATCGGGTTTACCAGGAACAGGAACAGGGGGCAACGGCAGTGATGGTGCAGCATTATCGGGCACAATGACTACTGGGGCAACAGTAACACAAAGTATCACTGTAACGTTTGGTACTGAGTCAAGTACAAACTCAACAGGAAACGACATTTATGTACGCTTCAAGTTGAATACAGGTGATAGCATTACAGCACTACAATTTGTCACAGCCACACACTAATGGACACTAGGAGAGTATAAAAATGGCAATTAGTATCAACAACCAAGTAGACATCTTATATAAGAAGCTTATTTACGGTGTCACCACAACGGACGTAGCAGGAAATAAGTCTCCTAGCAATGAATCGATCGCTAGCCCATTAATGCTACGCGGTGATATTGTTTGGAATCAATCAGATCAGATTCCAAGCGTTGCTCCAAGTTCAACAACATCGTATGTTCAAATTTACAACGATGCAAATAGCAACACAGTTGCAGCAACAGTTGATGGAACTGTTGCAGGAAACAGAACATGGAAAACAAACTTAACAAACTGGATTCCAGACGAATTTGGTGCAACATACCAAGCTAAGTTATATATTGACACAGCTGGTTCAAGCACACCACAAACAACTGGTACATTAATTCCGCCAGATGGTACAGGCAATAATGACGGTTGGTACTTTGACTATAAGGCAGGTGTCCTAAACTTTGCAGATACAAATGTTCCAACAGCACTAAGCGCAGGTAAGGCAGTATTCATTGTTGGTTATCGTTATGTTGGTACAATTGGTATTTCAAACGCATCATCGTTTGGTAATTTAACAATTAATGGCAGCACACTAACAACTTCTGTTGTTAATGGTAACGTAGTTATTGCTGGCAACGGTACAGGTCAGGTAGTATTTGCAAGCGGCGTAACAACAGCAAACGTAGTTACAATCACTAACAGCACAAACAGCTCAACATCAAGCACTGGTGCATTAGTAGTTACAGGCGGTGTTGGAATTGGCGCAAACTTAGTAGTTGGTGGCACAGCAAGTTTTGGCGCAGTTAATGCAACAAGTATTTCTGATCTAGGATATATCAACGTAACTGGCGCAGCAACAGCAGGAAGCGTTGTTACAGGTAATGCACAAATTACAGGTGGTACGATTACAGGCACACCAATTGCAGGCAGCACAGGTCAATTTACTGGCTTAACAACAGCAAATGCAATTGTAACTGGTGGCACAATTGACGGAACAATAATTGGCGGGACAACACCGGCTGCTGGTACATTTACAACATTAACAGCAACTAGCGCAATGCTAGATGCTGTTAATGGTACCGTAATTGGAAACGTAACACCAGCAAGCGGTGCATTTACAACATTGTCAAGCACAGGCTTGTCAACTCTAAATTCACTAAGCGTTACAACAACTACATCAATGGGCGGTAATCTAACCGTTACTGGTCAACAAACAACGGTTACAGCATTGAGCGCACAAAGCGCAAGCGTAAGTGGCGCAGCTAGCGTAACTGGTCAGTTATCAGCAGGTAGCGTATTAACAGCTAACTTAGATGCAACAGGTGGAACGGTAAACGGAACAATCATTGGTGGAACAACGCCAGCAGCTGGTACATTTACAACATTAAGCGCAGGTAGCGCATCGTTTAGCAGTATCAACAGCACACCAATTGGCAATGCAGTACCAAGCACAGGCGAATTTACTACATTAGGTTCTACTGGCAACACAGCAGTTGGCGCAGCATTAAGCGTTGGAACAAATGCAACAGTTGGTGGCAATTTAAGCGTAACTGGTACAACAGCAGTTGGTGTAGCAACAGCAACACAAGTAACAGCAGGTTCAGTAGTAACAGCAAATGCAGTAGTTACTGGCGGCAGCGTAGATGCAACTCCGATCGGCGCAACAACACCAAGTACAGGTGCATTTACTAGCTTAACAGCAGGCAGCGCAACATTCAGTAGTATTAATAACACACCGGTAGGAAATGCAGTTCCAAGCACAGGTGCATTTACAACATTGTCAAGCAGTGGTTTGGCAACACTAGCATCGGCTAGTGTAACAGCAAATGCAGCAGTTGGTGGAGCATTAAGCGTAACTGGTGTATCAACAC
>Ga0075030_100004032_pt1 | contig 13294 bp, 10 predicted proteins | sample LitLauG_LLR_2012_FD_71393 | JGI IMG/M metagenome (GOLD analysis project Ga0075030, IMG submission 71393) | Freshwater sediment microbial communities from Pennsylvania, USA - Little Laurel Run_MetaG_LLR_2012 | ecosystem: Environmental > Aquatic > Freshwater > Creek > Sediment | place: USA... | reverse complement strand
ATGTTGGTGTCAATCCCAAATCCAAGCAAAAACATCTGCAACAGCGGAATGATCAGGGAGAAAAACAATGTGCCGAAATCGCGGCGCACGTGCAGCGCTTCCTTGTAGAACACAGCGTTGAAGCCGCGAAATGGATTAAGCACGAGGGGCCTCGGCCTGCGCCTGATGGCGGTAGGTGAGTTCGACGAAGACGTCTTCGAGTGACGGAGCCAGCGGGCGGATTTCGGCGACGACAATGCCTTGTTTGAGCAGTTGTCCACGGAGATGTTCGAGATCGAGATCGTCGTTGATAAGCGCGTGAATGGATTGGCCGAAAATTGTGGCGCTGCGGATACCAGGAAGAGTGCGGGCAATGCGCAGGGCTCGGGTGACTTCGGGCGTGGTGATTTCCACCCGATAGGTACCTTCGGGGCGGACTTCAGGGAGTTCGCGCAACGTTTCTGGAGTGCCGTCGGCAATGATTTTACCGAAATAGATGTAGGCAACGTGGCTGCAGCGCTCAGCTTCATCCATATAGTGCGTGGTCACGAAAAACGTGATGCCGTGGGCGGAAAGTTCGAAGAGCAAGTCCCAAAGCTGGCGGCGCGCGACAGGGTCAATGCCGGCGGTGGGCTCATCGAGAAAAATCAGATTGGGTTCGTGAAGCATGGCGCAGCCCAAGGCGAGGCGCTGCTTCCATCCCCCGGAAAGTTGCGACGACAGGCGATTCAAGTACGGGCCTAGACCGTTGAGCTGAATGATCTCGTCCATTCGCTTGCGAAGGCGGTCGTTGAAGAGGCCGTAGATGCGCCCGTAGAAGGTGAGATTTTCGGTGACTGTCAGATCGGAATAGAGGCTGAAGTTCTGCGACATGTAGCCGATGTTTTCGCGCACGGATTCCGGATCTTTGCGCACATCAATTCCCATGACGGAGGCTTCGCCGCCTGAAAGAGGGAGCAGGCCGGTGAGCATTTTGATGACGGTAGTCTTTCCACTCCCGTTGGGGCCAAGAAAACCGAAGATTTCGCCCTTTTGCACGCGAAAGCTGACGTCATTCACTGCGGTGAACGCGCCGAAACGTCTGACGAGATTTTGCGCGTTGATGGCGATTTGCGGAGTGTCGTTCATCTTTCAGTTCCCCGGGGCCAGCGTCACATCGGCGGCCATGCCGGCGCGCACGCGGTGTGAGGAATCATCAATGCGGACTTTCACGCCAAAAACCTGGTGAACGCGTTCTTCGACCGTCTGCACATTGCGCGGCAGAAATTCCGCCTGTTGGTTGATCTGCTCTACGGCGCCGTCAAAGACCTGAATGGGGAACGAGTCCACGCGAATCTGAGCTTTCTGGCCCAGGTGCACGCGGCCAATCTGCGTTTCAGGAATGTAGATGCGGACGTAAATCTGGTCACGTTCAAGCAGCGTGGCGATCGGAGTGTTCGGAGCTATCAGGTCGCCGGGTCGCACGTCGAGTACTTCGATGGAGGCGTCCGCTGGGGCGAGCACCTGGCGTTCGCGAAAAAGTGCTTCCTGGTAAGCGAGGGCAGCGTCGGCGTTTTGAATGTCCTCGACGCGATTGCCTCGCTGGTACTTTTCGAGCGTGGCCTTGGTCTGCAGATAGCGCGCTTGTGCCGCGGCAATTTCTTCGGGACGATAACCGCGGTTTAATTCGTCGAGTTTGTGCTGGAGGTTTGCCTGGAGCGCGACGGCCATTTTCCAATTGGCTTCGGCGGTGTCGCGCTGCTGCTTGGAGACGAGATCCTTTTGGGCTAGAGCATCGTAGCGCTGGAAATCGAGGTGGGAGCGAACTTCGTCGGCATTGGCGCGTTCGAGATCGGCTTGCGCAGCCGCGATATCTTCCTTCCGATAACCGTTGAGGCGCTGATCGTACTCGGCCTTGGCGGCTTCCGCGGAGGCGTGGGCCTCGGCAATTTCTTCGGGCCGGAAGCCGCGCTGGGCTTTCACAGCGTTCGCACGGGCCTCGTCCAGGGCAGCAGAGAGTTCCTTATTGTCAAATGTGATCAGCACCTGTCCAGCGGTAACGGAATCGCCTTCGCGGACGAGGACTTGATCAATGCGGCCGCCAATTTTGGAGCCGACGCGGATGTCGTGGGCTTCGACAGTGCCGGAGCCATGGAGCGAATTGTCACGATGAAGAACGCCGGAGGAGTAGATGGCCAAACCCACCAGGGCGAGGGCGACAAGAATCGGTATGAGCGCTTTGCGTTTCATCGTAATGATCTCCAACCTGAGCTAGCCAGCCGCGGATTCCGGAGACCGAGAACGGCGCGGCGCCAGTCCGGTCCAGAGCACTTCAAAAGCTTGTTCCATTCGAGAAAGCAGCGTGGCGTCACCATAAAGAGACCAGATCAGCAGCGTGCCGAAAATGGTCTGGCGGAATACGTGGGCCAGAACCACGGGCGGCATGTCGTCACGAATTTCGCCGCGTTCCTGGCCGCGGCGAATCATTTCCGTGTGGATGGCGGTGACGCGATTTTGCAGATCCATCATTGGCTGGCGGACCTTCGTGTCCGCGAGAAACGCCTGCAGGAGAATGCGGATGATTCCCGGGTTCCGAATGGGTTCCTGGGTCATGCGAGCTCCCAGGGAGCGCAGGAAGACGGGGACGGGCAAATCGTTTGTGCACATCTCTTCGTAAGCGGCTTCCAGTTTGGAGAGTTGCATCTCGCCGAACGCAAGGAGAATGTGTTCCTTGCTGGGGAAGTAATTGAAGAAAGTGCCCTTGCCGAGATCGGCGGCGTTGGTGATGTCCTCCACGGTGGTTTCATCGAACCCATTGCGGCCGAAAAGGTCTAGCGCAGCGCGGAAGAGCCGTTCGCGGCGTTCGGCGGAGTGGCGCTCACGGCGGTTCGAAGGTTCGGGAGGTGCGATGGGGGTCATAAAATGACCTATAGCCATATATGACTATAGGTCATTAAATCCGAAATGACAAGCAAAAAAGCTGCGAATAGCGCACCCCGCAGCCTTTCGATAACTTATAGATCGTAAAGCGATTAGAGCTAGATTTCTTTGCCGGACGAGAGGTTTTTGGGCGACTTCTTGTTTAGGTACGAGATCATCTTTTGCGCCGCGGCTGGAACCGGCACAGCGCCTTTGAAGACGATGTCCTGCGAACTCACGCTCTTTTTGTAGAGTTGCTCGTTGGCGTTGTTGTCCGGCCGAACTGTGGACCCAGCCAGGGAGATACCGGCGAAGAGCCCGCGTGCGCGGGAGTACGAGAGAATCTCGGCGCGCATGGTGACGTCGGTCGAAGCTTCGGCGTTGCGGCCCTTGGGTCCGGCAGCGGCGGAAGCGTCCGCGCCGAGTTTTACCTTGGAAGAAAGAATCGAGTTCGCGCCACGCCCGTTCATGACTAGGAGCACGAAGTCGGTCGCCTGGCCACCGATCTGGAGACCGAAGCTGGCGCCTTCCAGGGCCATCATTGTGGGAGCGCTCCACGGACCGTTGAAATGCTCCCCGCTGCGGCAGGTCATCGCGCCGCGGCCGTAGCTGCCCCCGCCAATGAAGGCGGCCTTGAGGACTGATGGATAAATGATGACGCAGTAGGCCTTGTCAATGAGGTCCTGGGGGATATCGTCGGGGATATCCATGATTTCCTGAACCACCGTGCCGCAATTTTCGAGGCGCTCATTCGCTTTCTTGTCGTCCGCCAGCAGCGCGGGGCAGAGCAGCGAAAGAGAAACAGCAAACGAAAGAAGCTTTTTCATGCGAATCCACCTTTTGAACTTTGAGCCCAAGACTGAATTGATAAAACCAAACGGCGGGCGGAAGTTGCAGGGCGTGGCTGGTGGCAACGGTGCGCCCTGAATTTGCTCTCTCGAATTGAGTGAGAGGAAGCGCCCCCAGACTTTCGACTATACTTTCAGTTCATGGGAATTGCCAAGCGGGGAATTGCGATGGATTTAGCGCAGAGGAAAGGGCCGGCCCTTTTGTGGCTGCTGGTTTTGCTGCTGATGCCGCTTGGCTCCATCGCGCAGGAGAAGGGATACCGGGAGAAAGACGGACTGCAGGCGGCGCGATTCGCCGTGCGCGCCGAGACACTTCTGGCCACACCGCCGGTGGACAAAGGGCAGTGGGGATTGCTCGTAGTGGACGCGGAAACCGGCGCGATCCTCTACGAAAAGAACGCCGATCACTATTTTCTGCCGGCGTCGAACATGAAACTGCTGACCACGGCGCTGGCGCTGGACACGCTGGGGCCAGACTACCGGTTTCGGACCACAGTGGAAACGCAGGGAACGCTTGGGCCGGACGGAAAACTCTCAGGGGATTTGATCCTGGTGGGACGCGGGGACCCAAATCTGTCGAACCGGAAGTTTCCCTATGAAACGAAAGAGGAATTCGATGGGCCGCCAGAGCGCGTGCTCGCTGAGATGGCGGATGCGATTGTGGCCCGCGGCGTGAAAGAGATTACGGGAGATATTGTTGGCGACGACAGCTACTTTCCGCGCGAGCGCTATCCGGACGGCTGGGAAATTGACGACATGGTGTGGGAGTATGGCGCGGCGGTTTCCGCGTTGGTGGTGAACGACAACACGGTGACCGTGACGCTGACGCCGGGATTAAAGATGAGCGACGCGGCTGCGATGCAGATGGAACCGTTCACACGCGAGTTCACAGTGAAGAACGAAGTGACTACGATCGGCCCCAAGGAGAAAGCGGACTTGCGGCTGACGCGCGAGCCAGGCGGTGACACTGTGGTAGTCAGCGGCGTGATGCCGGCAAAAAGCGATCCGCGCAAGTTGGCGCTGGGGATTGAAGAACCGGCGCTGCAAGCGGCCAATTTGTTGGCCAGATTGCTGGCAGAGCACGGGGTGAAGATCGGCGGAAAGTTGCGCGCAGAACACGAGCCTGATCCACAGGAAACGGAGCGGAGGGTGCTGGCGGAGCACGTGTCCATTCCGTTGAAGGATTCCGTGAAGCTGGTGAACAAAATCAGCCAGAACCTGCACACCGAAGTTTTGCTGCGCGCGTCGGCGAGGCAACAGGGACGCTGGCTGACGCCGGAAGATTTGCAGAAATTTCCGGCAACGTTTTATGCCAGGGCGGGGATTGTAGATGGAGACGTTATTCAAACGGATGGGTCGGGATTGTCGCGGCACGACCTGGTGACGCCGCGGGCGTTCGTGGCGGTGCTGCAATACGCGCAGAGGCAACCGTGGTTCCCGGCTTATCTGGCTTCGCTGCCAGTGGCAGGGGAAGATGGCACGCTGAACGAGCGAATGAAAGCGGTGCCGCTCGCGGGAAAGATCTACGCAAAGACGGGCTCGGTAACCCATGTGCGCACGCTCTCGGGTTACGCGGAAACGCCAGGCGGCAGAAAGCTGATTTTTTCGTTCTTGAGCAACAATCAGGGCGGAAAGAATCACGATGTGCATGAGGCAATTGATGGATTGTGTTTGGCGATGGTGGAGGAATTCGACAGGAGGAATGAAGCAACGAAGTAAAGAAGCAATGAAATAAAGAAAGTACGTTGGGAGATTGAGGCATTCGGATGAGCGTAGAGAAGATTGTTACTGTGTTTGGGAGCTCGCGTCCACGGGAAGGCGAAGCAGAGTATGCGGAGGCGCGGGAACTGGGGGCGCAACTGGCGCGGCGCGGGCTGGCTGTCTGCAGTGGAGGCTATGGCGGAGTGATGGAGGGCGTGTGGCGCGGGGCAAAGGACGCGGGAGGGGCGACCTACGGGGTGACGGCGGAATTTTTCAAGCACCAGGCCAACGAATGGGTGGACACGGAGGTCCGCGTGAAGACCTGGCAGGACCGACTGTTCGAACTGATTCGACTCGCGGATGGATTTGCGGTTTGCAAGGGAGGAACGGGCACGCTGGTGGAACTCGCCGTGGTGTGGGAGATGCTGAATAAATCGGTGATGGCCGGAAAGCCGATCGCGGTGGTGGGGGAGTTCTGGCAGCCGATTCTGGAGCGCGTGCGCGAGGTAGAGCAGGAGCCTCGGTCGTCAACGGAAGGCCCGGTGTGGGGCGAGGCGGGTGCGAACCTTGTGCATAGCGCGGCTTCGGTGGAAGAGGCGGCGGAGTATTTGGCAAGGGAATTAGAAAATAGAAATTTGAAAATCGAAGGCTAGAGAAATGTCGCGGTCGGCACAGGACGTTTTGGAATTTGACAAACTGCGCGAGTTGCTGCGGCTAAGAACGACGTGTGTGCCGGGGAAGCGCGTGATTGATGCGCTGGAAGTGAGTACGAAGCGCGAAGGACTGGAGCGGGCGTTTGCCCTGATTCGCGAGGCGCGCGAATGGCTGCGGCTGGGGCGCGAACTGGGTTTTGGTGCGCTTGCCGATCCGGAGGAGTGGATGGCGCGACTGGAAGCGCCGGGAACGGTCCTGGAGGCGAAGGAATTTCTGGATGCGGGCTCGTTACTGGAAACCGCCGGCTGGTTGAAGCAGCAATTCCGCGAAGAGGCGGACAAGTTTCCCCTGTTGGCGGCACGCTGCGCCACGCTGGGCGATTTCCGGGATTTGCAGATGGCGATCCGGCGCTGTGTGTTGCCGAATGGAGAGATCAGCGACGACGCCTCCAGCGCGCTGCGGCGGATTCGCGCCAGCATCCAGCAAACCCGCGACGCGATTCAGAAAACGTTGCGGCAGATTTTGCGCTCTCGTCAGGCGGAGAGCGGCGAGGACTACGTCACCCTTCGGAACGACCGGTTTGTGATTCCGGTGCGGTCGGAGCATCGCAAAAATGTGCCGGGTGTCGTGCATGGCGCGAGCGGCACAGGGCAGACGGTGTTCGTCGAACCGTTTGAAACTGTCGAAACGAACAATCAGCTGGTTCAGTTGGCGGAAGATGAGGCGGTGGAGATTTTTCGCATCCTCAAGGAATTGACCGACCGACTGCGCGCCATGGCCGGGCCATTGCAAATGGCCGCGGAGACGATTGCTGAGCTCGACAGCGTTTTTGCACGGGCGCGATTTGCACGGGATTTCGACGCGTGCATGCCGGAGTTCGCCGCGACCACGGAATTGCGGCTGCATGCGGCGCGTCATCCCGTGTTGGAAGACAAGCTGCGGCGAGAGAACCGCGCGATTGTGCCGATGTCGCTGGCATTGGGCGGTGAAGAGCGGTTGCTGGTGATCAGCGGGCCGAACACCGGCGGAAAGACGGTGGCGCTGAAGACCACGGGGATTACGGCGCTCTCCGCGCAGGCGGGAATTCCGGTGACGGCGCAGCAGGCAGTGCTGCCGTTGTTTGACCGCGTGCTGGTGGACATCGGCGATGAACAATCCATCGCGGCGGATTTGTCCACGTTTTCGGCGCACATGCTGAATCTGAAGGCGATGCTCGCGGAGGCCACGCCCCAATCGCTGGTGCTGGTAGACGAGATGGGCACGGGCACGGCACCGGAGGAGGGCGCGGCGCTGGCCGTTGCGCTGCTGGAAGAGTTTCGCAAGAAAAATTGCATCGTACTGGCGACCACGCATCACGACCGGCTAAAGACCTACGCATCGAAGACGCCGGGGATTGTGAATGCCGCGGTTGAATTCGACGAAGTGAATTTGCGACCGACGTACCGGCTGTTGGTGGGCGTGCCGGGCGGGTCGAGCGGGATCGCCATTGCACAACGACTGGGACTGTCTCCGGAAATCATCGAGCAAGCGCGATCCCTGATGACGCCAGAAGCGCACGAGGCGGCGGACCTGATCGCCTACCTGCATCGCAGCCGCGACGAGTTGGACCGCATGCAGAAGCAGATGGTGAACGAGCGGCGCGCGCTGGAGGAAGAACGACGGAAGTTGCGATCGGACTGGGTGGAGCGGCAGAAGCAGCGGATTGCGGAGCTGGAGAAGCAGTTCGCGGAGATGCAGAAGCGGTTCGAGGAAAACGTCGCCAGCGTGGTGGCCGCGGTGAAAGACCGCGAGCTGCGTATTCAGGTGGAGAAGCCGGCGCGGCGAAAGATGCAGGATGCGCGAAGCGAAGCGAAGGAACGGTTGAACGCTGCGGTGGTGCAGACGATTTCGGAATCGCAACAGGATCTGGGAATCAAACTGGAGTCGCTCGAAAAGGTGAACGGAGAGAGTTTGCAGCCTGGTGCAAAGATTCGTGTACGAGGATTTAGCAAGCCGGTGATTTTGCGGCGTGTAGAAGGCGGCACGGCGGAGATCGAGGCCGGTCCGCTGCGCATGAAAGTAACCGTGGATGAGATTACGGGAGTAGAAGGCGACGCTAAGGGGAAGACTGCGGTGGCGCCCTCAAAACGTGAAAATATCACGGTGATCGCGCAATCGAGCGAAGGCGGCGCGACGGGCGAGATCAACGTGATCGGCTTGACGGTGGAGCAGGCCAGCGAGAAGGTGGACAAGTTCCTGGATGAAGCGGCGCTGGCGAACGTGATGCGCGTCCGCATTATTCATGGACACGGCACTGGTGCCTTGCGAAAGGGGCTCGGGGAATTCCTGCGGACGCACCCACTGGTCGAGCATGCAGAGTTCGAATCTGAAGAACACGGCGGAAAGGCAATCACGGTTGTCGATTTGAAGGCGTGAAGTCATGGCGGAAGCGGGATCATTTGCGGATAAGGTGAAGAATCAGGCGGACATAGTCCGCGTGATTGGCGAATACGTGCGTCTGAAAAAGAGCGGGCAGAATTTCACGGGGCTGTGCCCGTTTCATGCGGAGAAGACGCCCTCTTTCGCCGTTCATCCAGTAAAGCAGATTTTTCATTGCTTTGGATGCGGAAAGGGCGGCGACGTTTTCAGTTTTGTGATGGAAATGGAGAAGTGCCCGTTTCCGGAGGCAGTAAAAATTGTCGCGGAGAAGTGTGGGATTCCAGTCCCACGCCCGAAAGAACGGACTCCCGAGGAGCGGAAGGAAAATCAGCAGCGGGCGGCGCTGATTGAAATTCACCGCGAAGCGCAGACGTTTTTTGTGCGGCAACTGGAAGCGACCGCGGAAGGTAAAGCGGCGCATGCCTACTTAGAAGACCGCGGGCTGAATGCCGAAGCCATTACGAAATTCGGAATCGGCTACGCTCCCAGCGGTGGCGACACACTGCTGCGGCAATTGAAGCCGAAATACCCCGAAAAGCTGCTGGTGGAATCCGGAGTGGTTTCGCGTGACCAGTCCGGCGCGCGGCTGTTTGACCGCTTCCGGAAGCGCATCACGTTTCCCATCGCCAACGAATCCGGAAAAATCGTGGCGTTCGGCTGTCGCGCGCTGGGCGACGACATGCCGAAGTACCTGAATTCGCCTGAAACGCCAATCTATTCGAAGAGCAACCTGCTCTACCATTTGGACCGAGCGAAAGACACGATCCGGCGGCAAGACTTTGCCGTTCTTGTAGAAGGATACATGGATGCGATTGCCGTGGCGCGCGCGGGGATCGCCAACGTGGTGGCGAGCTGCGGCACGAGTCTCGCCGAGCCGCAGATCAAGTTGCTGGGGCGTTTTACGAAGCGAGTGATTGTGAACTACGACCCCGACGCGGCGGGGCAGGCGGCGACCGAGCGCTCGTTGACGTTGCTCCTGGAAAACGATTTTGAGGTGAAGGTGCTGGCGTTGCCGGCCATTGGCGATAAAAAGGCGGACCCGGATCTCTTCATCCGCGAAAAAGGAGTGGACGCCTATATCAAGGCGCTCAAAGAGTCTCCACCGTATGTGGATTACCTGATTGCGCGGGCGCGGCAGATGGATCTGACCACCGGGGAGGGAAAACGGCGCGCGCTGAATTTTCTGATGCCGTATGTGCAGAAGATCCCGAACCAGTTGCTGCGCTCCGAATGGGCCACGCGAATTGCGCAACAGTTGCGAATCGACGAGCCGGTGCTGCGTGCGGCGCTGAACAAATCGGCGACAGAGCGGCGCAGCGAAGTGAAAGTGGCGCCACAACTGGTGGGCAAGCCCGCCAAGCAGATCGAGCGGCGATTGATCCGCATGCTGGCTGAGGCAGAGGGGTTCAAGAAGGAGTTGGCGCAGAGGCTGCAGTTGGGGCGGCTCTACGAAGGGCTGGAGACGGAAAAAGTGTTTGCCGCGCTGATCGTCGCCGGATTGTCGGAAGAGCCCATGTCGGCAACGGAGATTGGTGCGAACCTGGAGGAGCGTGAGCGGCAAGTGTTTTTCGAGATTTTGTTTGAGGACGCACAGGAGCCGACGTGGGAAGAGGCGGAAAGTTGCCTGGAGGCGCTCCGGCGGCGGCAGATTGAGCAGGAACTCGCAAAAGTGCAGCGCACGATTGAAGCGAATCCCAGCGGATCCGGTTTGCGGGAATTGTTGGAACGCAAGCAGGAGTTGATGAAGCAGTTGGCGGCGTCAGGATAGACGTGACCTTGGCTCAAGGAAAACGATACTAAGCGATGAAACTGAAATTACCGGCGGGAGAATTTGCTGCTTATCTGTTTGATTGCGATGGCACGATTGTGGATTCGATGCCGTTGCACTATCTGGCGTGGAAGAAAGCGCTGGGGGAATGGCACTGCGAATTTTCCGAGGAATTGTTTTACGCGTGGGGTGGCATGCCGGTGACGGAAGTCATTTCCACGTTGAATCGTATGCGCGGGCTGCAGATGCCCGTCGAACAAGTTGGCCACCGCAAGGAGAATTTGTATTACGAACTGCTGCCGGAACTGCAACCCATCCCGGAAGTAGTGGCTCATATTAAAGAACAGCACGGGCGGATTCCATTCGGCGTCGTATCGGGGAGCACGCGAGAGTCCGTGGTCGCGTCGCTGACAATCGTGAAGTTGCTGGATCGGTTCCAGATGCTGGTTTGTGCCGGAGAATACGAAAAGGGCAAGCCGGACCCGGAGGCGTTTCTGAGGGCCGCGGCGAATCTGGGCGTGCCGCCGCAAGCGTGCCTTGTCTTTGAAGACACGGAAATGGGAATCCAGGCGGCAAAAGCGGCGGGGATGGGATGGGTGAAGGTTCCGCCGCCTTGGGAGCGAAAATTGTCGTTCCGCTTGCCGGGGGTTCCTGCGTAGACTGCAGGTGTCGGGTTGTAGGGGGCTGGTATGATTTTGGATTTCTATGGGTTGCGTGAGCAGCCGTTCGGCGTGACGCCGGACCCTGCATATTTGTATGCGAGCCGCACGCATTGCGAAGCACTCGACTCGCTGACTGAAGCGATCCTGGGCGACCGGGGATTTCTGGCGTTGATTGCCGAGCCCGGCATGGGTAAGACCACCCTGCTGAATCAATTGATGGAAGGATTGCGTGACTCGGCTCGTGCCGTTTTTCTTTTCCAAACGCAGTGCGACTCCCGCGAATTTTTTCAATACCTGATGAATGAGCTGGGCGTGGACTGCACGGGCATGGGCCTGGTGGCCATGCACAACAAGCTGAACGAGATTCTGTTCGCGGAGATGCTGGCCGGGCGGCGATTTGTGCTGATCGTGGACGAGGCGCAAAACCTGGACGAACACGTCCTTGAGACGATCCGCATGCTTTCGAACTACGAGACCACCCACTCCAAACTGATGCAAATTATTCTGGCCGGACAGACGCAACTTGGCCAGAAGCTCCGGCAGTACCAATTGGCGCAATTGTGGCAGCGCATCACGATGGTGCAGTATCTTGAGCCGCTCTCACCGGATGAAACGGCGGGCTACATCCGGCACCGCCTGAAAGTGGCGGGATATGCCGGCGAATCTCTTTTTGAGTCGGAGGCGCTGGACCTGATTTCGGAGCTGAGCCAGGGCATTCCGCGAAACATCAACAAAATCTGTTTCCGCGCGTTGCTGGAAGGATATGCCGCGGGTGCTGAGAAGTTATCGGTTGCCCTGGTCGAGAAGGCCATCGGCAGGCTGCAGTTGGTTGCCACAGCGCGGCCAATCGTGGTTCCCGCTCCCGTGCCAATTGTCACGACTCCGCCTAGCGATACGCAGGAGCTGGCTGCGCTTCCTCCGCTGAGGACTCTGACGTATCAGCAACCTGGCTCCCCGGATGCCGCTCGCTTGCGACGGCGGGCGACTTGGGGTGGCGCGGCGGTGATCGCGTTTTTGGGAGCCGGCCTGCTGATTCCTTCCGCAGCAAAGAACCGGTTTGAAGGTGTGGTGGTTGACAAGATGACCGCGGCAAAGAGCCTGATGCAGCGCGAAGCGGCGGGACTCGCACGGAGGAGCTCCGACAATCGCGAACCGTCGTCGGGCATTGAAAACATTGCCGGCGCGATAAACCAACGCGGCATGAAGAGTGTGACATCGGTTCAAGCGTTCAGCACGGGCGATGATGCCCAGGTGGTTGTTGCGCTGGATGACACGGTGCAGTTCGAATCGGCGAGATTGGACTCCCCGGATCGCGTTTATTTCGATCTGCATGACGCCAGGTTGGGCGCATCCGTGGGGCAAAAAATTGCTCCGGTCAACGATGGATTGCTGAAATCCGTGCGCGTGGCGCAAAACAGCGACGGTGTGGTGCGTCTGGTTCTCGATGCGGAGGGTGCCAGGGATTTTTCGGCGAAGCTGCTTTCGGACCCCTACCGTTTGGTGATTGATGTTCATGCGCAACCGCAGAATTCCGGCGCGGGCGGGCAGCTTTCGCTGGCGCGTGAATTGGGATTGAAAATCAACCGCATCGCGATTGATCCGGGCCATGGAGGATATGACACCGGCACCGTGGGACCCCACGGGTTAGTGGAAAAAGATCTGTGCCTGGATGTGGCGCTGCGGCTCGGCGAACTGATCAAGGAAAACCTGCCGGGAGCGGAAGTAGTCTTCACGCGCAAAGATGACCGGCACGTGTCGCTGGAAGAAAGAACGGCGATTGCCAACGACGCGAACGCGGATCTGTTCCTTTCGATCCATGCCAACTCAAGCGACAGCCGGGAAACGCGCGGTGTGGAAACGTTTTACCTCAGCCTGGCATCCTCTCGGGAATCGCGAGACTTGGCGTCTCGGGAAAACGCTCCGGCGGAGTCGGCGCTTCACAACTTGCCGGAACTTATTCAGAAAATTGCGAATAACGAGAAGCGCACGGAATCGAAGGAGTTTGCAACGGACGTCCAGCAATCGCTCGCCAGGCAACTCCAGTTGGTGAGCCGTCAGGAAGCGAACCGCGGGGTGAAGCAGGCGCCGTTCGTGGTCTTGACCGGCGCGAACATGCCAGCCGTCCTTTCGGAGATTTCGTTTGTCAGCAACGCCAGCGATGAAAGCCTGCTACAAGAGGGCAGCCAGCGCCAGCGGATCGCCGAAGGGTTATTCCGCGGTGTGGCCTCGTATCTCAATAACATTTCCGGTGCACCACAGGCGAAGGCGAAACTCGTCAGCGAAAATCACGTGGTGGCCTCCACGCCTTCGCAACACCGATAACAAACCGGTTTTCTCGCCGGGTGATGTCCCCAGGGTCTAAAAGC
>Ga0075030_100004029_pt1 | contig 13300 bp, 9 predicted proteins | sample LitLauG_LLR_2012_FD_71393 | JGI IMG/M metagenome (GOLD analysis project Ga0075030, IMG submission 71393) | Freshwater sediment microbial communities from Pennsylvania, USA - Little Laurel Run_MetaG_LLR_2012 | ecosystem: Environmental > Aquatic > Freshwater > Creek > Sediment | place: USA... | reverse complement strand
AGAAAGGAATATGCCACGAAAGATGATCTAATCGCGGCGATGGATGACGCCCTGAGCAAGCTGGCGGGCGTGATCTGGAATTTTTCGCAGCCGATTTCCGACAACGTGGAAGAAGCCGTCAGCGGCGTGAAAGGCGAACTGGCGGTGAAGCTGTTCGGTCGCGACCTGAAGACACTCGAGCAAAAAGCCGAAGAGATGCAGAACGTGATGAGGCAGATTCCCGGCGTTGCGGACCTGGGCACGTTCCAGGTGCGCGGGCAACCTAACGTGAATCTAGTGGTTGATCGCGCGGCTGCCGACCGGTTTGGCATCAACGTCAGCGACATTCAGGACGCGGTGGAAGGGGCCGTGGGCGGCAAAGCGGTGAGCCAGATTCTGATCGGCGAGCAACGCTTCGACCTGACGGTGCGCTTCCAGCCACAGTTTCGCGAAACCGTGGAAGACATCGGCAGGATTCGGATTCTGGCACCTTCAGGAGAGCATGTAGCGCTCAGCCAGGTCAGCCAGATCTCGCTCGATGACGGGGCTTCCACGATCTATCGCGAGGGTAATTCCCGCTACATCGCAATCAAGTACAGCGTGCGGGGGCGCGACCTGGGGAGCACGGTGCGGCAGGCGATTGAAGAGGTCCGTCAGAGAGTACAGTTTCCCTCGGGTTATCACCTCGACTGGACAGGTGAATATGAGAGCCAGCAGCGCGCCAACCGGCGGCTGGCATTCATTGTTCCGATTACGTTGCTGCTGATGGCATTCATCCTGTACTCGGCGTTTGGCTCGTGGAAATGGGTCGGACTGATTCTGGCAGTGGTGGGGCTCTCGCCGCTGGGCGGATTTCTCAGCCTGTTGTTGACGAGAACTCATTTTAGCGTTTCGTCCGGGCTAGGATTTCTGGCCCTGATCGGAGTATCGGTACAAACCGGCGTGATCATGGTGGAGTACATCAATCAACTTAGAGTGCGAGGCAGGACTGTGCCGGAAGCGGCTCAGGAAGGAGCGGCGCTGCGGCTCCGTCCCATCTTGATGACTATGCTGGTCGCCACGCTGGGCCTGTTGCCGGCGGCTATGTCTCACGATATTGGTTCCGATTCCCAGCGGCCTTTTGCGATCGTTATTGTGGGCGGTCTCACCTTCGAGTTGCTGATCAGCATATTCCTCCTGCCGACTTTTTATTGCTGGATCGCGAGGCCGGGAGACCGGCTGCCTCCGCCAGAGGCGCGGTTCATCGAGGAAGGCGAACATGTCGACTAAGGGATAGTGGGATGCGACAACCAAAGCTTCTCATCGAGGAATTATTTCAGCGATACGCGGTACACATTTACGGAATAGGCGGGTAGTTCCGCGGAAATCGTTCCTGCTCTGACGTTGACGGTGGATGCTTCTGGGGAAACTGCCTTCGGATGATCAAAGCTGTTCTCGGCGTTCAGGTCGGCGCTTTGGAGAGTTGTCAGCTTCGCTTCACCCGGCGAGCTGACAGGGCCGAGTCGGACCTCAGCTTGGCGAGCAGCGGGCGTGTCGTTGATGACCTTGACGATCAGTTCGTGGCTGCGCTCGTCGAGGGATGCGCTCGTGAATAATCCCCCTTCTGCTTGAGGGGTCACGGGGACGACGCGCGTGCCAACGTTACTGGCAAACAGCATCTGTACGTAGTAGTCCGGAGTGCCGTAGGAACGTAGATTGTCGAACCAGATCGCGTCTGGGGTCCATTGCCAGGCGCCGACATGCGCCATGAGCGGTGCATAGGATGCCATTTGCACTACATCGCCGTTGCGCTCCAGGCCGGTCATGAATGCGGCCTCGGAGATGGCCGCGTTCCAGTTGTTTTTGTTGTCAGGCTTGGCCACGCCGGAGGTCTGGGCGGCATACTCCCCCGCGAACACTTTCGGTCCCGAGCGGTCGTAGTGATCGTAGCGGCCGGTGTTGGCCAGGAACCACTCAGGGGCCATGTAGTAGTGTTCGTCCACGATGTCGGCTTTGAGTTCTCGCCAATCCGCCCACATGCTGTTAAAAGGCTCGCCCGCGGGAGCAGGACCTGCGGCGACGATGAGTCTGATCTCGGGATGCTTGGCTTTCAACGCAGCCGCGAAAACTTTGTAGCGCTGGACGTAGCGCGGTCCCCACTGTTCGTTTCCTACTCCCATCATCTCGAGGTGGAATGGAGCGGGATGTCCCATCTGCGCGCGCACTTTGCCCCAGGGCGAGGTCACTGGACCGTTGGCGAATTCGATCAGGTCGAGAGCGTCCTTGACGTACTCATCGAGTTCTTCCAGTTTGGCGGTCTCGTCGGTGTTGAACTGGCACGCCATGCCGCAATTCAAGATGGGCAGCGGCCGTGCGCCGATATCTTCCGCCAATTGAAAATATTCGTAGAAGCCCAGTCCGAAAGACTGAAAATAGTCCGGAGCCGGCTTATGGTCGAACTCATCATTCCAACGGTTGATGATGGTCTTCCGTTGTGTGATGTCCCCTACCGTCGTCTTCCAACGATACCGTGTCACTAGTTGGCGGCCTTCGACGATGCAACCGCCGGGAAAACGAATGAATCCGGGGTGAAGATCGTAGAGCAACTGAACCAGGTCCTTGCGTAGTCCGTTGGGGCGGTGATTCCAGGTGTCGACCGGAAACAGTGAAACCATGTCGAGGTCGAGGTAGCCTGGCTCATCTACGGATAGAGTCAATTGGGCGTGTTCGACCGTGGCGTTGGCGCGAATGACGGTTTCGTAGTGTTGCCACTTGCGGTCGAAGCCTTCCAGCTTTCCGCTCGCGATTTCGCGGCCGCTTGCGTCGGTGAGGGTGGCGCGGATCGCCTTCGGTCCGCCACTTCGAGCATAGGCCGAGAAGCGGTACTCGGCTCCGCTATTGACTCCGATGCCGCGGTAGCCGGTGTTGAAGAATCCGTAGCCCGGTTCGTAGACGCGGGCTCGCAGATAGTGCGGGTTGGTCGCATTCAGTGGGTCTTCGGTGTGGATGCTGAGTTCGCCCTTGGGATTGTCAATCCCTTTCGCGGCGCTGTACCCCATTACCTCGTGCCATCCGGTCAGAGGCTTATCGAATTCGAAGGAGCGATTCTTGACGAGTTCCGGATAGAGTCCGCCGTCGGCAGCGAAGTTGATGTCCTCGAAAAATATGCCGAACATCTGAGGCGAGATTGCGGCGCCGGGGTGGGCGACATCGACACTGATGATGGCAGGGCTCTGCTGCGCGTGGCTGATAAGGGCGAGCGGAGCAAGGGCGGGGAGCAGGAGTGCGATCCAGATTTTTGATGGCATGGTAGGCGCGCACCATTATAGAGCCGTATAGAGCCGTCCGGACCGGAGCGCCTCTGCTCCTCGCGTCTGCCGCTGAGGTGCTGTCGCTACCGTTCCACTCGATGCAGAACAACTGGGATGCTCGAGGGCACTGACCAAGTGACGTCAACGGAGGGATCGGAGCCGTCCGGCGCCGGCCCGACGGCTGGCCGTCCGGGTTCCTCCTTGGGGGGAGACGGAGTTTCCCACGGGAGGTTGACCGTGCGCTGCAATTCGATGCGGTCTCCCTTGACCGCTCCGGTAAAGCTGCTGTTCAGGCATTTGAAGGCCACCCGATCGCCGTCCATTTTCCCTTCCACGATGGGGCTGGGTACATCGTCGCCTCCGAAGAAACCGGCCGCACCTTCCACAGTTCCGGTCAGCATACTCCCATCCTGCCGAAGGGTGAACACAGCGTTGACACCCACCAACATGGAAATGAAGTCATCCGATGAACCCGCCAAAACCGGTCTCCACAGGCCAGTGACGCCAGATCCCGACGGCACTTCGCGGGTCCACACCGCTACCTGCGGCCGCAGTTTCACCGGCTTGGCGGTAACCGTGGTGGTGGCCGAGGCAATGCCGGGCGAGGTCGCCTCCACCGTGATGGTCCCGGCGGCCTTGGAAGACTGCACGAGCGCCATGCAAAAACCGGAGAATGCCTTTCGCGACGTGCCCTTGTCGGACGAGTGATCCGTCGGGTCGCCGTTGCCGACGCCGATCAACTTCCCGGCGCCGGAAACTCGGAACGTCACCTCATTGTCGGTGATGGGAACGGTGCGTCCCTGCGCATCCTGCACTTCGACTGCGAACATGGCCACGTCCTCACCGTCGGCGGAGACTGCCTCGCGATCGGCGCGCATGACCAGCTTGGCCGCAGAGCCGGTCGTGTCGCGCGTGGTTGTCATCACCTGCTTACCGTTTTTCGAGCCGCGCGCCTCGATCGAACCGGGCACGTACTTCACGACCCAGGCTACGTGCGAGTCCTTCATCACATCTTTCGCGCCCAGGCTCTTCCCGTTCAGAAACAGCTCCACGCGATCGAGGTTCGAGTAGGCCCAGACCGCGATCTCCTTGCCTTCCAGGCCCGGCCAGTTCCAGTGCGGAAAAAGATGGAGGACGGGCTTCGCCGTCCACCACGACTGGTAGTAATAAAAGGAGTCCTTGGGGAAGCCGCAGGTGTCGATGATTCCGTACTGTGAACTGATGTTTGGCCACACATCGGGCGAAGGCTCACCTCGATAATCGAACCCTGTCCAGATGAATCCGCCTGAGAGCCACGGCTTCGCATTGCAGAAGCGCCACCAGCCCTCGGCCGACGCGCGCCCGGTCGTGGTGTAGGGATCGTACGAGCTCACAAAGCCCTTGGCGTGATCGGTAATGTAGATGCCGCGCGTGCCGACGGCGCTGACGGTTTCGGTACCCATCACCGGCTTGTCAGGATGAGCCTTGTGGAAGGCCTCGGCTTGCGGGTCCATGTAGTTGTAGCCCGCGACGTCGCACACCTCCAGACCGCCCGTGCCGATGGCACCGGCGGGAGCGATGGAAACGGGCCGTGAACCGTCGTGCCGGGTTGCAAGGGCCCTCATTTCGGTCAGGACGAGACCGCCCCTCGCCGTGTTCGCCTGGCCTTCCTCGTTTCCCATCGACCACATAAAGACGCTCGGGTGATTGCGATCGCGGCGGACGAGGTTTTCAAACTGGCTCAGGCCTTCCGGATTCGACGACATCATGCGCGTCTCATCGAAAACCAGCATGCCTAGTTGGTCGCATGCGTCCAGCAACTCGGGAGTGGGCGGATTGTGCGAAGTGCGAATCGAGTTGCAGCCCATCTCCTGCAGCTTGTCGATGCGATAGTACTGGACGGCATCCGGCAGCGCGGCGCCCAGACCGGCATGGTCTTGATGGTTGCAGGTGCCCTTCAGCTTGACGGATTTGCCGTTCAGCAGCAGTCCCTTCGCGGCGTCAAATTCGGCGGTGCGAATGCCAAATGGAGTCTCGTAGCGATCCACCACTTGCCCGTCCGCTTGAATCTCGGTGACCAGTTTGTAGAGGTGCCTTTCTTCGAGCGACCACAAAAGGGGCTGCTTCACCACGATCTGCTGCCGGTAGTCCTGGTCAGCGCCCGCGGGAACTGACGCGGATGCAGCGGCGTTCTTTCCAACCGTCTGGCCCGAGGGGTCGAGGACCGTCGAGATGACGCGCGCATCGCGACCCGCAGTTCCGTGGTTGCTCACTTCGGTGAGTATGGAGAGCGAGGCTTCGCCTTGCCGAACTTGTGACTTCACGAACGTGCCCCATCGCTTTACGTGCAGCGGGTTGGCCTTCACCAGCCAGACATGGCGGTAAATTCCGGCGCCCTCATAGAACCAGCCGTCGCTCTGGGTAGCGTCGACGCGCACCAGCAAGACGTTGCGCTGGCCGAGGTAGGCAAAATCCGACACGTCAAAGCTGAAAGGATCGTAACCACCGCTATGCTGCCCAATGTAGAAGCCGTTGAATACCACCATGGTCTCGCGGTACGCGCCATCGAATTCGATGGTGATGCGCTTGCCGGCGTCCTCAGCGGGGATTTCGAAAACGCGTCGGTACCAGCCCACGCTCGTGGCCGGATACTTCCGGCCCAGCGGGTAGAAGCCTTTGTTCAGCAAGTCCTTGTCGTTCTCGAAGGACAACTCCACGGCCCAGTCGTGCGGCAAGTCGAGGCCTCGCCAGTCGCTGTCATCGTAAGCAATGGCGCAGGCGGGCATGAAGTTTCCGGTCTTCTGGAAATTGCCCACGGCCGGACCGCCGAATCCGAAGTCTTTGGCCGGGTCGTCGGCGTGGCCGAAGTGAAAGCGCCAACCGAAGTCGAGGAGCAGGCGCTCGCGCCCTGCGCCCGGGAATACAGAGGCGAGTGTCTTGTCGTCGCTGAGAGGCGCCGAGTGCTCCGGCGCTGCCTTCATCGCGAAATCGAACGGGCTGATTGTCTTGGCAGCGGCAACGGCTGCGGGCGCCAGCAGGCTGGCCTTGAGAACATCGCGACGTGTTGGCATGTCTCCTCCGGGTGAGGCGCTTTGAAGATGGAGTCTCTGACACAGAAGCAGCTTTGTTGATCAGAGATGAGAGCGACGGAAGTATACGCTCGCACCTTGCGGGTCACAATAACGCGCGTCACAGGGAGGCCGCAAAAAAACCACTTCTTGCGCACAAAGCGCGCGAGAAATGGGGCACCCACAAAGGCGATGAGTTCAAGCTAATAATGGGAGTTGTGGGCCGGCGGGTTCGGCGGAATCTTCTTCTGGATCGGCGAATCGTCTTAACTCCGGATATTTCTGAATGAGTGTCGGCGGGGCTGACACTCGCTTGCGGGTGACCATGGCCTTCAATTCCAGCGCATTCACTCCGGCCTTGCTCTCGAAGTGATTGTTGGTAATGACGTAGGTGGTCTGCGCCTTCTCTGCCACGTTCTCGATTCTTTCTTTCCAGCTTTCCAGCTCTCTTTCTTTGTATAGATAGTTGTAGCGATCGTTGCGGTTGTCGGAGTCGAACCACTCGCTGTAGTTGCGGCCATGCAGGCGCACGTAGGCGATGGGCGCGGTGACGTACTCGGTGGGGGCGAGGGAACTCCCGAGCACCGGCTGATCGATATTGCAGAAGGCAACGCTCTTTTGCGTGAAGGCGGCCAGGGTTTCGGCGTTGTTCCAGCTTGAGTCGCGCACCTCGACCACGCGCGGATACTCGATGAACTGGCGCAACAGGCGCTCAAGGTATTCGCGGTTCAGCGATGTGTTCTTGAACGAGACGGGAAACTGAATCAGCAGCGCGCCCAGACGACCCTCGCTGGCGAGCGCATCCAGGCCCTCACGAGTGCGAATTTCGTCTTCATCAGTAGGGCGGATCGTGGCGGCGGAAGTCGGCTCCATCACTGCGGTGGGCGAGTGCGTAAACGCGCGATAGAGCTTCGCTGTGAACAAGAACCGCGGATTTACCGCGGCTACCTTGCGGCACCAGAGCTTGACCAACTCCGGCTTCAGGGGCCCGTAGAACGAAGTATTGATTTCGGTGGTATCGAAGAAGCGCGCCAGGTACTCCAACGGATGCATTTTGCGGTGCTGCATCCCAGAGGGATAGAAGATACCATCCCAGTCTTTGTACGACCAACCGGCGGTGCCGATGCGGACGCTCCGGGAGTCGAAAGGAGATGACGGAACTGGTGCAGTGGATTCCATGGGTGGAACCGCAGACAGAGGGCAGGCCAAGGGTAGCACACAGCGGTGGCCGCCTCCCTGCGGACGCAACGCCCGGTAGTGCGTCAGTTTGAATCGTGGCCTGTCCGTTTTCGACGGCGTCATCCTGAGCGCAGCCGTTCTTCAGGCGCAGCGAAGGATTCCCCGGAGTCACTGCCGGCGGAGATTCCTCACCCTGCTGGTGAAAGAGCGGGGTTTCGGAATGACGCCTCACCGAAAGCTGAGATTCAAACTGAGGCACTACCGACCGCCCCGCATGTTTTGCCAGCTATTCAATCTCTTGGGACAGGACTCCCCCTCGGCGAGGTAACCCAACACTCGAGACTGCGGGACTGGCGAGGCCGCATCCATTATGCTTTACGTAACGCATACCGGTTTGCTAGGCTGTTACGTGATCGTCAGCTACCGAGATAAACGGACCAGCGACTTCGCGTCGGGCAAACGAGTCAAGGCATTCTTCGGCATCCAACGCGCCGGACGTCTAAAACTGGATCGCCTGGAAGCAGCCGTCACTTTGCGGGATTTGGCCGTGTTGCCGGGCAATCGTTTTGAAGCCCTGACGGGAGACCGGAAAGGGCAATACAGCATACGTATCAACGACCAGTGGCGGATTTGCTTCGAATGGAGAGAAGGTGCTCCGGGGCCTGCAAGCGTCGAGATCGTAGACTATCACTAGGAGACTGACATGGCAGTAACTGCAATTCACCCTGGGGAACATTTGGCCGAAGAGCTTCGCGAGCTGGGAATGAGCGCCGCGGGGCTTGCGCGTCAACTGGACGTTCCCACCAACCGCATCACCGAGATCTTGAACGGGCGGCGCGCAATCACCGGCGACACCGCTCTGCGCCTTGCCCATTTCTTTGCCACGAGCGCGGAATTCTGGCTGAATCTTCAGAGTATCTATGAAATCCGCCTTGCTGAGCGGAAGTTAGGCAAGTCCATCAAGGCTCTGCCAACCCTGAAGCACGTTGAACACGCGCGCGCCTGATCGGGAGCGGGGCAATGGAGATCCACCCCTCGAGATTGCTCGACCACCTTCGTCTCTTAAGGCATGAGTTGAGAATTGCGCCAGCGTCACTCCAGCGACAACACCACCCAGTACACACCCGTGGGATAGGTGTCGGTGCGGGCGTAGCAGGCGCCGATCGAGAAGCTACGCAGGGTGCGGCTGGCGATGGCATGGGCCGCTCCGGCGGGCAGGGTTTCCGGATGCAGGCTGGTGTAGGTGAGCACGGTGAAGCGTTCAGCGAGTTTGCGTGCCGGGGCGGTTGCAACCTTATCGGCCTGCGCCATGGAACACGCCACGCTGTCGGCAATCAGCAGGTCGCGGCGCTGTAGTTCGGGCTGGCCGGCCTGGCGGCGAGTCTGATTTACGGCAACGGCAATGCGGTCTTTCAATTCGGTCGCAGTGTAGGCGGGGAGGGCGCGGCCGAAGTCTTGCACGATGTAGAGCCGGTCGCCATTTCGAACCACACCCAACCCGACCACGTTATAAGTCGGGTTGAGCAGGTTCGCGCGATGCGGCGGGGATAGCATGAGATGTTCGTGGCCGTGCTCGGCGTCGTAGTCGAGCGCAACGTTTTCTCCCTCCTGTTCGAGTTGGAGGTCCGTCGTGGCGGCGAGACGTTGCTGCAGGGAGGGCTCGCCGTCGAACTGGTGGGAAATCTGCCGCGCGTCGAGCATGGCCTGTGCGTGTGCGCGGGCCGCCTGCGAAAGTCCGGGATCGAGGGCTAAGGGCTGAGACCCCGCTTGCCGGCGCGCCTGATTCGCCAGTTCCAGAAGTTGCTCTTCGGCCTGGGGCTCCGCGTTGAGAAATGGCATGTCAGCAGCGCTTGCAGCGGCGGCTTTCAGCGTGGCCTGTCGATTGGTCTGCGCGGGCGCAGCCGGATCGGCCGACGATCCCATCAGCCGCGTCGCGGGTGGGAGCGTGACGACTCCTGCGCCTAGCAGGAATGTCACCAATAGCCTTGGGACCCTGTGCATCGCGTTCGGCCTACCGGGGCCCTGGGATGGATCTCGGTTTCGGCACAAACTATCTATCGGCTCAAACGCCGTTCCGGCTCAAACTTGCCGCAGATGCTAGGCTAGAAGCTGAATTGGAGCGCCCGAAGTTACCTGTGTCTATGGAACTAGCGATCAGTGGGGTCATTGGCCTGTTGTTTGGCGGGGCGGTTGCCTGGCTCGTGCTGAGCTCACGAACCGCTGCCCTGCGGGCCCGCTTGTCATTGATGGAAAAGGAATTAGCGGCGGCAAGAACCGATCTGGCACGGCTTTTGGAGGATCAGAAACAATGGATCGCAGGCCGCGCCAGACTGGAATCGGCCCTGGAATCGGAACGAAAGGTCAGCTCCGAAAAGATGGAATTGCTGACGAAAGCCGGGGACCGCGCCGCCGAAGATCTGCAGAATGCCTTCAAGGCGCTGGCGGCCGACGCGCTGAAGAGCAACAACTCTTCGTTCCTGCAGATCGCGCAGGAAACTTTGAAGCGGTTTCAGAGCGAAGCCAAGGGCGACCTCGAAGTCAGGCAGAAGGCGGTGGCCGATCTGGTTGCCCCGGTGCGCGATTCGCTGAGCAAGGTCGACGCCCAGATTCAGCAAATGGAGATCGCGCGCGGCGAAGCCTACGGGGATTTGAAAGCCCAGGTCCAATCTCTGATCTCTACGCAAAGTGAATTGCGATCTGAGACGGGCAACCTGGTGCGCGCCCTGCGCACTCCCAACGTCCGCGGACGCTGGGGAGAGATTCAACTGCGTCGCGTCGTGGAAATCGCGGGCATGTTGCCTTACTGCGATTTCGCCGAGCAGGAGACCATCACCGGCGAGAGCGGGCGCCTGCGTCCGGATCTGGTCGTGAAACTTCCCGGCGGCAAGAGTGTGGTGGTCGATGCCAAGACTCCGCTGCAGGCTTTCCTTGAGGCATTCGAGACCACGAACGAAGACGCGCGCCGGGCTGCGTTTGCCAACCATGCCCGGCAGGTCCGCGAGCACATGAAGACGCTCAGTGGCAAGAATTATTGGGAGCAGTTCGAGGCTACGCCCGAGTTCGTAGTGATGTTCCTGCCGGGAGAGACTTTCTTCAGCGCCGCTTTGGAGCAAGACCCTGGACTGATCGAACATGGAGTGCTACAGCGAGTGATTCCGGCATCGCCCACCACTTTGATCGCGCTGCTCAAAGCCGTCGCCTACGGATGGAATCAGGAAAAGCTGGCGCGCAACGCACACGAGATCAGCGCGCTGGGGAAGGAACTTCACGAGCGCCTGCGCAACCTGGCCGGGCACATCACGGCGGTCGGCACGGGACTCGATCGGGCGGTTGATTCCTACAACAAGGCCATCGGATCGCTCGAGAACTGCGTGCTGGTGTCTGCGCGCAAATTTGCCGAACTGGGAGCGTCGGTCGCCGAGGACATTCCGGAACTCGAACCCATCGAGACCACTGCACGCGCGCTCTCGTTTGAGTGGGATGATGAACCTCCGGAGACTCCCAAGAGAGATGAGCGCAAGGCGGGCTAGACCGACCGCGTTGTTTTGCTGAACGCTACTCAGAAGGTTCGGGGCGCGTCGAAGGATCGTGGCTCCCGCAAGCTCGGGCTTGCGCGGCGCACCTGGTGAAGGGTAAATGAGTGTAATCGCTGATAGCGTCACTTGAGAAACCTCAGAATTGACTCTACGGCAGAGTCGTCGCAAACCAGAACAACACTGTACCGATTGGAGTCGGAACAATGAAGGGTATGAGCCGTGGACGACCACCGAGTCCAACGAGCGCTCCTATCGCAGGAATCCAAACGCCACCGACACTGGTCAGCCGATGTATCGCCGGGTCTGACGCAGAGGCTGGCCAGCCGACTCTCCACGCCAGAAGCAGCCCTACAAGCCACAGGGCAAAGCTCACGACAGGTGCAGACAATCCGATTAGACTTGCTCGTGCACGCCACTCCGAATTGTTCGGGGCCTGCCGATACTTCACTACACCCCAAAGCCAGATAAATGGCGTGCTGAGACCGACGATTGTAATGACTGCCCAGATGTCCACGAATCAATAGTATTTCCGCACTTCCGCTGATGTCGAGATTACGTCTGGACGGTTGATTGCTGAAAAATCTCGATTACGCTCAAAATCCCCGGCAGGGGTTTTGAGTGAAATCGCCTGGTTTCGTCAGTGATCCAACCGCTGTAGAATAGCTACCCGCTCGCGGCACGGACCGATGCCGCAACTGAAAAGGAGAGGGCATATGAAAAAGCGCATTGCGCTCGTTCTTTGCTGTGCTTTATTTCTGTTTTGTTTTTCAGCATGCCCTGCGTGGTCACAAACAAAACAGGCTGATATTTTCCCCGGAACGACCTGGACCAAGGCCACTCCTAACCAATTGGGATGGGATGAACCGAAGTTGGATGATGCTCTGAAGTTCTTTCAGACGCTTCCGCCTGCAAGTCTTTTCGTTGTTGACCATGGCAAGGTCGTAGTGGAATGGGGCGACTCTGCGTTGAAAATCAAAATCAGTTCCATGCGGAAGAGTATTCTTAGCGCACTGTACGGCATCTATGCTGACCGGACGCACTTTGATCTAGATAAATCAATCGGCGCCTTGGGGATAGATGACGCCCCCCCATTAACTCCGCAGGAGAAAAAGGCAACAGTGAGGATGCTGCTGACGGCGCGTTCTGGAATCTATCATTCTTACGTGGCGGGAACACCGGCCATGAGAGAAAAGATGCCTACTCGTGGATCACACGAACCGGGTTCCTTCTGGTTTTACAACAACTGGGACTTCAATGCTCTTGGCACCATATTCGAGCAGGAATTCCACGAAACCATCGATAAAGCATTTCGAGAGCAAATCTCTGTGCCAACTCACATGCAAGACTTTCAAGTGCAGGATATGTACTATCTGCGCAGCAGACCGGACTCACCTGAATACGAGAAATCCCGTCATGCCGCTTATCACTTCCGAATGACCGCTCGGGATCTGGCAAGATTCGGATACCTCATGTTGCGCGGCGGCGACTGGAATGGTGACCAGATCATTCCCTCAGAATGGGTCCAGGAAAGCACTCGTTCCCACTCGGAGACTGATGGCGGAGGATATGGATACCTATGGTGGGTCAACGGCTTCGGACTCGCCGTGAATACCTTCAGCGCGGAAGGCGCCCTGGCAAAGTATGTTGTCGTGATACCAAGTTGTGATCTGGTCCTCGTCTACTTAAATCACACAGAGTTTCCGGACAACGCTTCGGCTATGAAACCTGAGGAATTGAAGAGTCTTCCGACAATCTCGAAGTCTCAAATGAGCCACTTACTGGGACTGCTACTCGAAGCGCATCGGGAGGCTCTGCTAAGTTCGCATTAAGAAAACCCGTCCTCAATTGACGAAAAATCCCGGTTACACTCATTGATATTCTGGGCCGACGTTTTCAGAGGTAACGCCTTCCATGAGAAGGCCGGTCGGAGTCAAGTAGATTCGTTTGTGTTTTTCGTGAACAAGTTTCTTCTCCCGCCGAGCGGCCACTGTCGCCATGCTTCCATTCGCACTCTCGAGGAGCGATTCGTTCGCTCGGTGCATGTTGGGCGTTCTCGGTTCAGCCGGTGCTGCCACCTGATTAACGACCTCTCGTTTCACGGAGTGAAGCGTGGGCCTGGCGTTAGACGCAGTCACCGGAACTCGGCTTTGGCTTTTATCTTTTCTCTTCTTGGAACGATTTTGACTTGGTTTTGCAGTTTTGTTTTTATGCGGCTGCCGGCATCGTCATGCGGCTGCTGTTGTGCAATGGTTCGTATACCTCGCCGCTC
>Ga0075030_100004026_pt1 | contig 13305 bp, 9 predicted proteins | sample LitLauG_LLR_2012_FD_71393 | JGI IMG/M metagenome (GOLD analysis project Ga0075030, IMG submission 71393) | Freshwater sediment microbial communities from Pennsylvania, USA - Little Laurel Run_MetaG_LLR_2012 | ecosystem: Environmental > Aquatic > Freshwater > Creek > Sediment | place: USA... | reverse complement strand
GACCGGCAACATCGGGTTGATGCGCCGGCTGCCGAAGTAGCAGCGCAGGTGTTCCAGCTGGAGCGGCAGCAGTTCCAGCGCGGGGTTGCGCACGCCCAGGAACAGGTTCAGCTTGGCGCTTTCGCGCAGGACCCACAACAGGCCGAAGGTCCATGCCGCGGTCTGGTTGGGTTGGTTTCGCGAGATCGCGAAGACCGCGCCGACGGCGGCGGCCAGCGCCAGCTCGTGGTAAAGCAGCGCCTGCACCGCGTGACCGAAATGGCGCCAGCCCCGGCACTCATCGGGGCATGAGCGGTGCCGCGGGCCGGTCGCCAGCCCTGTGAGAAAGCTCAATTCCAGCGCGCCCCACAGCATGATGCTGCTGGCGAATCCGAGGTAGGCGCCGGAGGCGCCTGCATCCATACTCGCTTTGGCGGCCCCGGCCAGCGCCAGTGCGGTGCAGGTGGTGATGCCGGCCAGCGCGGCCGTGGGCCGGCCGCGCGTGGCGCGCTCGAGCACAAAGACCAGCCCGGTGCCAAGCCACCAGGCCAGCACCACGAAGGCGACCGGACAAAGGGATTCCGACACCGGCCCGCCCTCGGCTCGCACTTACCAGGCTGGCGCCAGCCGTACGTCGGCCGGCGCCTCGTTCGGCTTGACCGGCAGCAGGTACATGCGCAGGAACGTTGCGACGGCGGCCACCGTCAGACCGGCCCGGCGCAGCTTCGGCACGATGCCGGGCTGGCTGGCAAGCGTGCGCTGGCGGTCGGCAATGCGGAACAGCCGATCCAGGCCGGCGCGCAACGCCGCATGGTCCAGGTCCAGCGTCAGCGGGAACACCTGCCTGGTGATCTCCGAGGTGATGTGCAGCACGCGCATGTCGTAGTCGGTCGGCTCGAAACCCATCGCTTCGTGCAATTGCGGGCGCATGTGGTCGCGCACGTACATGGTGGCGAACACCGCCAGCAGGAAGAAGCGGATCCACAGCTTGTTCATGCCGGTCAGCAGGCGTGGGTCGCTGCGCATCATGAGCGCGAACGCCTCGCCGTGCCGGAACTCGTCGTTGCACCAGGATTCGAACCAGCGGAAGATCGGATGGAAGCACCGCTCCGGATGGCTCTGCAGCTGGCGGTAGATCATGATGTAGCGGGCGTAGCCGATCTTCTCCGACAGGTAGGTCGCGTACATGATGAACTTCGGGCGGAAGAAGGTGTAGTCCTTGGTGCGCTTCAGGCCACCCAGGTCGATGCCGAGATTGAAGTCACGCAGGCTGCGGTTGATGAAGCCGGCGTGGCGCGACTCGTCGCGTGCCATGTAGCCCATCAGGGCCTTCATGTCGGGATTCTTCACCTTCTGCTTGATGTCGTTGTAGAGGACGCACCCGGAAAATTCGGCCGTCACCGAGCTGATCAGGAAGTCGAGGAACTCCTGCTTCAGTTCCGGCGGCAGCGCGCGCACCTCCGCCGCGAACGACTCGTCGCGCTCGAAATGGGCGCGGTTGGCGTCGCGCTCGAACTCGGCGAACAGGGTGTCCCATTGCGCCCGCAGCGGCGCGAAGTCGAAGCGGTCCATGGCGTCGAAATCGGTCCGGTAGAAGCGGGGGGCCAGCAGCGACTTGGCGTGGGCGTGGCGCGTCGCATCTTCGGCGGTCGCGATGGTTCCGATCGATCCGATGGCTTCCATGTGGTTCTCCCCGGTCACAGTTTCTTTTCGTCCAGCGCGGCTTCGACCGCCGTGCCGGCCGGCAGCAGGCGCGCGAAGGCGCCGGAATTGGCAGTCCCGAAGGCCTGTAGTTCGATCAGTCGGGACGTGGCCGGGTCCTCGAGCGTCAGGCTGCCGTCCACGTGCAGGGCCAGACGGAATGGCACCTCGGCGCCCAGCCCGCGCAGGCGGCGCTCGCGCGCGAGCCCACGCAGCGTGGCGCGGATGAAACCATCGGCACCGGGGCGCAGCTCGTCGATCTTGCGGCCGGAAGCGGCATCGATCACGTCGATGCCGCCGGTGCGGCGTTCGACGAAGTGCAACTCGCGCTCCAGGCGCACGGCCGTCTGCGAGGCCGGAACCGCGCCCAGGCCGAGCAGGCGCACGGTGGCGGTCGTCAGCACGGTGATCACCACCAGACCGGCGGCGATGCGCAGCGGCCAGCGGGGAAAGGGCACGTAGGCGAATGCGTCGCTCATGGGTGTTTCCCGGATCGCGCTCAGGCCCGCGCCGCTTCGAAGCGCTGTGGTGCCGGCGTCGTCGCTCGAATCGCAGTGCAGGCCAGGGTCGGCTGCGGCTGGCGCTCGGTGTCGGCAGCCGTTTCGTGCACGTCGCGCAGGGCCTGCGCCAGGATGCGCGCCACCGCTTCGGCGCTATCGATGCCGCGGATCATCGGCTCGGTGCGCTTGACCCGCCAGGGCCGCGTGTGCGGCCAAAGGTGAAGCCAGGCCAGGTGCGCGCCAGGCTCCGTGCGCAGTGCGAGGTCGCCGCTGCCGTCGGCGCGTAGGGCCAGGTTGGCGGATTCGATGCGGCGCAGCGGCAGGTTGACCGACAGCGGCAGCGCGATGCCGATGCGCAGGAAGACGCGGCCGGTCGTGATCGCGTAAATGGTGGTGCGGCTGGTGAGCCACGCCAACAGTGCCAGCAGGGCACAGGCCAGCGCACCCAGGCCCGCGGGCAGCAATGCGGTGCCGGCGGGCCGGCCGTCGAGCAGGGCCGAGACGCAGGACGCGGACCCGAGCAGCGCGAAATAGATCGCCACTTCGCGCACATGGAACGCGCGCAGTGCCATCGACCGCCAGGTCGGCGCGCCTTGCCACAGCACGCGCTCGCCGCGCGGCAGATCCTCGCGGATGCCGGCGATGCGCTCGCAAGCGACGTAGGCGGTGCCCGCCCGGGCCGCCTCGTTCACCTCGGCCAGGTCACTCATATCAGCGACTCGCGCCGCTGCGGCGTCGCGTACAGCGTGCCACCGCCGTAGTAGGCGCAGATGCGGTCTTCCTCGAGCAGCGTGATCTGGTCCGGATTGCGATGCGCCGGCACTTGCGCGAACTGGTCGCCGAGGATCGAGCTCACCTTGACCGCTTTCTCGGTGATCCACGAGAACGTGACCGGCAGCAACACCCGACCCGCGCCCGTGTCCACTTCGAGATAGCGCAGCATCGCCTCGGCGCGATCGACCCAGAGGTCGCACACCACGCCGCCCTGGCGGCCGTCGGCGCCGAACACGGGCTTGCCGCGCGGGTCGGGCGAACCGCTTGCCACGCTGAAGTCGGCCTCCACCCGCATCGGCACGATCTTCGGTACGCCGTCGTAGGTCAGCTCGGGTTTGTCGCTGCGCGCGGCGTAGGAACCGGGCCCGACGCAGTCGAGCATCGGGTTGCCGGTCGGCTCCAGCGGCGCGCCCGGGAAGCCGGCGATCGGCCTGGCCGCCACCGGACGGCGGTCGTCGCGCCTGGCGTCGGGCGCGATCACGATCTCGCCGCCGGCGAGCCGGTAGGTCTTGGGCGGAGGTGGCGCCGGGAACCCGAGCACCCTGACGCGTCCACCGGAGCGGTCGGTCCGATCCGAGTCGAGCGGATAACCCTCGCGCTTGTTCTCGCGGTGCAGGTAATAGATCAGGCCGGCCAGAAAGATCCAGAAGATGTACAGGATGACCTGGGCCACGTCGAGATAGCCGCCAATATCGCCAGTGGGGTGCATGGTGTCCTCCTCAAGCCAGGCCGGACCAGCCGGAGGCAGCGGCAGGTCCGATCAGTCGATCCGTTTGCAGGTCCGGCCGCGGCCCGGTGCTCGTCGTCGAGCCCGCCCCGATTCCTCCCGGCAGCCTGGTAGCGAGTGGCCCGATCGCGATCAGCGTGGCGAACAGCAGGCCGATTTCAAGTTGGTAGACGAACTGGTAGCCGATGGCGACGCCGCTCAGCGCCGGCCCCAGGCTGCCACTGGCGGCGAGGCCGCCGACGAGGTCGCGCAGCGTGCCGCCGAGCGCGATGCCCAGGCCTGCCGCGGTCGCCTGCACCGCGCCCCAGGCGCCCAGCGTCATGCCGCTGTACCCGGCGGCCGCGAGCTGCATCGCGGCGGCCAGGGTGCCCATCGCGAACAGTCCGCCGCCCAGGCCGATCAGCCCGACTCCGGCCGCAAAGGCCAGGGCCGATGACAGCGCGCCGGCAACGATCACCGCCAGGAAGCCGCCAACGCCGATCAGCGCGCCGTAGCCGGCCAGCCGGCAGGCATTCATCTCTCGCGCCAGCCAGCGGGCCGCCAGCGCCAGCCCGCCGAAGGCGCCGCCGGCCAGCATTGCGGTCAGGCCGGTGGTGGTGCCGACCGGCAGTCCGAGCACCTGGCCGCCATAGGGTTCCAGGATCACGTCCTGCATGCTGAAGCCGGCCGCACCGAGCGTCACCGCGACCAGGAAGCGCACCGAACGGCCACTGCGCTTGAAGCGCTGCCATGCATCCGAAAAACGCAGCGCCGGCTCCTCGTCGAAGCTGCCCTCCGGGCGTCGGACTTCCTGCTTCCAGAGCGCGATGCTGTTCAGGACCAGCGTGGCCAGCGCCGCGCCCTGCACCACCTGGATCAGGCGCAGCGTATTGAACTTCATCAGCAGCAGCGCGAACACCGCACTGGCCGCGATCATCCCGACCAGCAGCATTACATACAGGAGCGCCACCACGCGCGGGCGCGAGTGCTCCGGGGCGATATCCGAAGCCAGCGCCAGGCCCGCGGTCTGCGTGGTCTGGATGCCGGCGCCCACCAGCAGGAACGCCAGGGCCGCGCCGCTGTGGCCGATCCAGGCCGGGCCGCGTCCGGCGCCCGACAGCAGGATCAGTGCGAACGGCATGATCGCGAATCCGCCGAACTGCAGCAGCGTGCCGATCCAGATGAACGGCACGCGCCGCCATCCCAGTGCGGAGCGGTAGGTGTCGGAACGGAAGCCGATCAGCGCGCGGAACGGCGCCACCAGCAGCGGCAGTGCCAGCATCAGCGCCACCAGCCATGACGACACGCCCAGCTCGACGATCATCACGCGATTCAAGGTGCCGATCAGCAGCGCAGCCGCGAGTCCCACCGATACCTGGAACAGCGACAGGCGCAACAGGCGCGACAGCGGCAGCTCGGCGGTGGCCGCATCGGCGAACGGCAGGAAGCGCGGCGCCAGCCGGGTCCAGACCTGGGGCAGGCCGCGCCAGCCGGCGGGTACCAGGCGGCTGCGCATCGCCGAGGGGTCAGCGGCCACGCGCGAGCTCCAGCGCCTGCGAAATATAGAAGCCGCGCGCCACGCGTTCGGTGCGGGCGCAGCGCCAGCCGGCCAGGGCCGGCGCCTGCATCAGCCGGCGCGCGATCTTTGCGTGGGCAACCGGTTCGATGGCCGGTGCGCGGTCGCTGCGGGGAAACAGCCTGCCGACCGTATGCATGGTCGCCAGCAGCGTGGTGCGCGGCGCGAACGTGAAGACGATCGATGCGGCGGTGCGATCGGCGATCGCAGCCAGCGCGCGGGCGGCGTCCTGCTCGTTGTAGTGGATCAGCGAATCCATCGCCACCACGTGATCGAAACGGCCCAGGCGTTGATCGAGCATGTCGCCCACCTCGAAGCGGATCGAGGCCGGATCCACGCCGTCGGGCAGGCGCTGGCGGGCCAGGTCGACCAGCGTCGGCGACAGGTCGATGGCGACGACCTGGGCGCCGCGCCGCGCCGCCTCGAACGCAAAAAGCCCGGTGCCGCACCCGGCATCGAGGACGCGCCGGCCGTTCAGATCCTGCGGCAGCCAGGACAGCAGGGTCGCCCGCATCTGGTCGCGTCCGGCTCGCACGGTGGCGCGGATACCGCTGACCGGGGCGTCGGAAGTGAGCCGGGCCCAGGCGTCGGCCGCGGTGCGGTCGAAGTACGCCTCGATCTGCGCGCGGCGGCGCTGGTAGGACGGCGGCGCGGATGTGGAAGCAGCGCAAGAATCGGCAGCAGCGGCGGCGGAGCTCGGCAGCGCGGACATCGGCAGCCCCCTCAGTCGAACCCGAGCAGGTCGAAAATGTCGCGGTCCTTCATCGGCACCGCGGTGATCGGGTCGGCGCCGCGCCAGAGAGCGTCGGCCAGGCGCAGGTATTCCTGCTGCACCGCCAGCATCTCAGGGGTTTCCTCCATTTCGAACAGCGTGGCCTTCTTAAGGCGACTCTTGCGGATCGCGTCCAGCACCGGGAAGCGCGCCATGGTCTTCAGGCCGACCGCGCCGTTGTAGCGGTCGATCTGCTCGGTGGCATCGGAGCGGTTGGCGATCACCCCGCCGATGCGCACCTTGTAGTTCTTCGACTTGGCCTGGATGGCGCCGATGATGCGGTTCATCGCGAAGATCGAATCGAAGTCGTTGGCGGTGACGATGAGCGCGCGGTCGGCGTGCTGCAGCGGGGCCGCGAAGCCGCCACAGACGACATCGCCCAGCACGTCGAAGATCACCACGTCGGTGTCGTCCAGCAGGTGGTGCTCCTTGAGCAGCTTGACGGTCTGGCCCACCACGTAGCCGCCGCAGCCGGTTCCGGCCGGCGGGCCGCCGGCTTCCACGCACATGACGCCGTTGTAGCCGCGGTAGACGAAGTCCTCGGTGCGCAGCTCCTCGGCATGAAAGTCCACCGATTCGAGCACGTCGATCACGGTCGGCACCAGGCACTTGGTCAGCGTGAAGGTGGAGTCGTGCTTCGGATCGCAGCCGATCTGCAGCACGCGCTTGCCGAGCTTGGAAAACGCGACCGACAGGTTCGACGAGGTCGTGCTCTTGCCGATGCCGCCCTTGCCGTAGACCGCGAATACCTTGGCGGTACCGATCGAAACGTTCGGATCGAGTTTGACCTGCAGGCTGCCTTCACCGTCCGGGCGCCCGGGCAGGCTGCGTTGGAGTGCCGACAGCGGCACCGTGGCTTGTTCGATCATGCGGCGATCCTCGCTTCGATTCCCGCCGGGATTCCTTCCAGACGGTCCTCGAGTTCGTTGCCGGCCTCCCGCAACGCCTGCAGCGTCGCCTCGTCCGGTTGCCAGTACTTTCGTTCATGTGCTTCGATCAAGCGGTTGGCGACCTTTGCCGAGGCCGCCGGGTTCAGGCGCCCGAGCCGCTCGCGCATCGCCGCGTCCAGCACGAAGGTCTTTGTGAGCTGCTGGTAGATCCAGGGCGCGACCTGGCCGGTGGTGGCCGACCAGCCCACCGTGTTGGTCACATGGGCCTCGAGCTGGCGCACGCCCTCGTATCCGTGTTCGAGCAGGCCCTCGTAGAACTTCGGGTTCAGCATGCGCGTGCGCGTCTCCAGCGTCACCTGTTCAGCCAGTGTGCGGACGGTGGCGTTGCCCTGCGTCTGGTCGCTGATGTAGACGCCGATCGGGCGCTTGCCGGCCTGCTGCGCCGCGCGGGTGATGCCGCCCAGCGAATCGAAGTAGTGGTCGACCGAGGTCACGCCGAGCTCGACCGATTCGAGGCTCTGGTACGCGATCTCGACGTCGGCCAGGGCACTCTTGAGCAACGCCGGCTGGCGCACCGGGCGCCCGGCGCTTCCGTAGGCGAAGCACTTGCGGCGCGAAAATGCCTCTCCGAGCTCGTTTTCGTCCTGCCAGGCGCCGCTGTCGACCAGCTGATTGACGTTCGAACCGTAGGCGCCGTCTGCGTTGCTGAACACGCGCAGGGAGGCGGTTTCCAGCTCACAGCCGTGCTCGCGCTGATAGGCCAGCGCGTGCTTGCGGACGAAGTTCAGCGACTCCGGCTCCTCGGCGCTGGCCGCGAGAAGGGCAGCCTCGGCCAGGACTCGAATCTGCAGCGGCAGCAGGTCGCGGAAGATGCCGGACAGCGTCATCACGATGTCGATGCGGGCACGGCCCAGTTCGGACAGCGGCACCAGCTCGGCCCCGACCAGCCGGCCGTAGTGATCGAAACGGGGTCGCGTGCCCATCAGCGCGAGCGCCTGCGCGATCGGTGCGCCCTCGGTCTTCAGGTTGTCGGTACCCCACAACACCATCGCGATCGACTCTGGCAGGCGACGGCCGTCGCTGGCGAGGCGCGAAAGCAGGCGCTGCGCCTGGCGGGCGCCGTCAGCCAGCGCAAAGGCGCTCGGGATGCGGGACGGATCGAAACCGTGCAGGTTGCGCCCGGTCGGCAGGACCGCCGGCGTACGCACCAGGTCGCCGCCGGGTGCCGGTCGGATGTAGCCGCCATCGAGCGCGTGCAGCAGCGCCGGCAGCTCGTGATCCTGCGCCAGCAGGCGGTTGGCCTCGGCCAGTTCGCGCAGGCGCCCCAGCAGGTCCCCGTTGGCCTGCGCCTCGCAGGCTGCCATCGCCTGCTGCGCCGTAGCCCCGGCGACGATCGCGCGGATCGCCTGCTCGGGCAGCGCCGGTCCGGTGCCGGCTTGCGCCATCGCGCCCAGCAGGTCGATGCGCTGGGCCGCGGTGGCCGCCTCGCCGACCACGTGCAGCCCATGAGGAATCAGCGTCTGCTCGATGCCGGCCACCTCGGCCGACAGCTTCGAGACGCGCTCTGGTGCGTCGTCGCCCCAGGCCGGCTCGGCCGCGGCCAGGTCGATCGAAGCGGCCTGGGCCTGGATCATCACAGCCAGCTCGGATTCGACGGCGCCGGCGGCAGCGAGCGAGCGCCACTGATCGAGCGATCCCTTCAACTCCACCAGACCCTTGTAAAGTCCGGCCCGTGCGATCGGCGGGGTCAGGTAGCTCACCAGCGTCGCGGCGGCACGCCGCTTGGCGATGGTGCCCTCTGACGGGTTGTTCGACGCGTACAGGTAGATGTTCGGCAGCGCACCGATCAGGCGGTCCGGCCAGCAGGCGGCGCTCAGTCCGGCCTGCTTGCCGGGCATGAACTCGAGCGCGCCATGGGTGCCGAAGTGCAGGAGGGCGTCGGCACCGAAGTCCTCGGCCAGGAATCGGTAAAAAGCGCTGAACGCGTGGGTTGGTGCTGCGTCCTTCTCGAACAGCAGGCGCATCGGATCGCCCTCGGAGCCGAATCCGGGCTGAAGTCCGACGAACACGTTGCCAAAGCGCTCGCCCAGCACGAAGATCGATGCGCCGTCGGTGAGCTGGCGGCCGGGTGCCGCCCCCCACTGCCGCTCGATGTCCGCCAGCCAGCGCTCGCGCCGCACGTGTTCCTCGGTCGGAATGCGATGCGCGACATTGGCGTAGGAGCCGAAACGCGCCGAGTTGCCGTCGACGATGCGCTGGCGCAGGTCGTCGACGCTCGCCGGTACCTCGACCAGGTAGCCTGCCGCCTTCATGGCCGCCAGGGTCCTGTGCAGCGACGCGAAAACCGACAGGAAAGCGGCGGTGCCGGCGTTGCCGGCATTCGGCGGGAAATTGAACAGGACGATGCCGACCTTGCGCGAGGCGCGATCGGACCGGCGCAGGCGCACCATCCGTTCGACCCGCTCGGCCAGCATGCGCGCGCGCTCCGGATGGCCGGCCATGTCGCGCGTGCGCTCGCCCGTCGCGTTGGCGCGGCGCCCGCCGAACACCATTGGGCCGGTCGATCCGTCCAGTTCGGGTATCGCCACCATCATCGTCGATTCGATCGGCAGCAGACCGCGATCCGAGGCTTCCCACTGCTCCAGCGTCTGGAATTCGACCGGCAGCGCCGCCAGGTAGGGCAGGTCCAGCTTCGCCAGCGTTTCCTCGGCGGCGCGGGCATCGTTGTAGGCAGGCCCGCCCACCAGCGAGAAGCCGGTCAGCGACAGCACCGCGTCCACGGTGGCGATGCCATCACGCATGAAGAATTTCTCGATCGCGGGCCGCGCATCGAGTCCGCTCGAAAATGCCGGCAGCACGCGCAGCCCCTTTTCCTCCAGCGCGCAGATCACGCCATCGTAGTGGGCCGAATTGCCGGCCAGCACGTATGAGCGCATCACCAGGATGCCGACCGTTCCGCTGGAGCCGCGCACCGACGGCAGGCTCCTCGGGTCGGCGGTGATGCGTCCGGGCAGACCGGGGTGGTAAAGGCCGACGTCGGGGTAGTCGGCCGGCGGCCCCGCCTGCAGCGTCGAACGCAGGCCGCTGCGGGCACCACCGGCATAGCGATTGACCAGCATCCGGACCAGGTTCGCGACGTTGTCGTCCGAGCCGGCCAGCCAGCACTGCAGCGCGAGAAAGTACGCACGCAGGTCCTGGGCCGTTCCCGGTACGAAGCGCAGCAGTTTCGGGATGCCGCGCAGCACGCTCATCTGGCGCGCGCCTGCGCTGGCTCCGCCGTTGCTGCCGGAGCGCCCGCGCAGCTTGCGCAGCAACGCCAGCGGCCCCGACGGCGGGCCCGACATGTCGAGCCGGCCCATGCGAGTGAGCTTGACGACCTCGCCCGCCGACATGCAGGCGACCATCGCGTCGCAATGATCGCGCCGCGCCTGCAGCGCCGGCAGCACGGCCCGGATGTGATCCTCCATGAACATCATCGTGACCACGACGATGTCGCCCTGCGCGATGTCCTCGATGCAACGCGCCAGCGCGCCGGAATCGTCGCTCCACTCCGACGCGGCATGCAGGTTCAGGCGCAACCCCGGCAGTTCGCGCAGCATTGCGTGCTGCGCGCGCTCGGTCGCACTTGCCAGGTGGCTGTCCAGCGTGATGATGACGACCCGGATCGGCGTCGCCTGCGCGCGCGACGGCGTCGCCCCGGGCCGATCCATGGCCGCCTCAGCGGCCGAAGTGCGCCTTGGCTTCATACAGGGTCTCGACGGTGATCGGCGACAGGCCGCGCTCGGCCGCATAGCGCTCGGTATTGCGACGGGCCTTGTTGCGCACGAAGAACGGAATCTTGCGAAGCTCGCGCTCGCCTTCCGGGCTCCACTGCAGCGGCGTGGCTGCGCCGGCGCAGGCCGGCGGTGCCGGGTCCGGGACCGGGTCCGCGCCAGGCTCCCCGGTGCCGCGCAGCGATGCCGAGTGTCCCAGGTGCGACGCCTGCGCCCCGTCGTGAAACTCGAAGTCATCGCGGAACATCTGCAGCAGGTGCTCCTCCAGTCCCATCATCAGCGGGTGCACCCAGCTGTCGAACAGGACGTTGGCGCCTTCGAAGCCCATGAACGGGCTGAACCGCGCCGGCACGTCCTGCACGTGCATCGGCGCCGAGATCACCGCGCAGGCGATGCCCAGGCGCTTGGCGATATGCCGCTCCATCTGCGTGCCCAGCACCAGTTCCGGCGCGGCGGCGGCAACCGCCCGTTCCACCTCGAGGTAGTCGTCGGTGACCAGCGCCTCGAGGCCGTGGTGACCGGCGGCTTCGCGCACTTCGCGCGCAAACTCGCGCGAATAGGTGCCCAGCCCCACGACCTGGAATCCCATCATTTCGGTGCAAACGCGTGCGGCCCCCAGCGCGTGCGTGGCGTCGCCGAAGATGAAGACTCGCTTGCCGGTCAGGTAGGTCGAGTCGACCGAGCGTGCATACCAGGGCGCGCGCGATTGCGACGCCGACGGGCGGGCCGCTCCGGCCTGCTCGTCGCGCAGAACGGCGCGGGCGTCGACGCCGGCGAGCTGGGCCACTTCGGCGATGAAATCGCGCGTGGCACCGATGCCGATCGGCACCGTCTTCGTGAATGGCATGCCGAAGGTGCGCTGCAGCCAGGCCGAGGCCGGCCGCGATATTTCCGGATACAGGTCGATGTTGAAACTGGCGTCGGGCAGGCGGCGCACGTCGTCGACGCCGGCGCCCAGCGGCACCACCGCATTGACCTCGATGCCGAGCTGCTCGAGCAGACGATCGACCTCGATGACGTCGTCGCGGCAGCGCATGCCCAGTGCCGTCGGTCCCAGGATGTTGGCGCAGGGCCGTCGCTGCGGCGGCTTCGACGGCTCGCAGCTGCGGTCGGACAGGACCGTGCGCACCAGCTGGTAAAGGGTTTCGGCTGCGCCCCAGTTCTCCTTTTTCGAGAAGGAGTTCAGTTCGAGCGCGACCACCGGTACCGGCAGGCCGAGCGTCTGGCCGAGCGTGCCGGCCTGGTCCTGCAGCAGCTCGGCGGTGCAGGATTCGCCCACCATCATCAGTTCGGGCTTGAAGCGCGCGTAGGCGCCCGCGACGGCTCGCTTGGCCAGGGCCGCCGTCTCGCCACCCAGGTCGCGCGCCTGGAAGGTCGTGTACGTCACCGGCGGCCGGTGGTCGTAGCGCTCGATCATCGTGAACAGCAGGTCGGCGTAGGTGTCGCCCTGCGGGGCGTGCAGCACGTAGTGGACGTCCCGCATCGACGAGGCGATGCGCATCGCCCCCACGTGCGGCGGTCCTTCGTAGGTCCAGAGCGTGAGCTGCATCGGTCGGTCAGTCAGTTCGTCCGTGAGTCGGTAGGTCAAACCGTCAGCTGCGCGCGACGCCGCAGCGGCCGCGCGCAGATGTCCGCCAGGTCGGCCGCCTGCTCGTAGCCGTGGATCGGCGTGAAGACCAGTTCGATCGACCACTTGGTCGCGAAGCCCTCGGCCTCGAGCGGGTTGGCCAGACCCAGGCCGCAGATGGTCAGGTCCGGGCGGGCGTCACGCAGGCGGTCCAGCTGGCGCTCCAGGTCCTGGCCCTCCGACAGGGTGACGCCGTGCGGCAGCAGGGGCAGTTCGGCCTCCAACATGGTGCGGTCCAGGTATGGCGTGCCGATCTCGACCAGTTCCATGCCGAGCTCCCGGTTCAGGAAGCGGGCCAGCGGAATCTCCAGTTGCGAATCCGGCATCAGGAACAGGCGCTTGCCGTGCAGCCACTGGCGGTGGCGCTCGAGGCTGCGCGTGGCCCTTTGCGCCGCGGGCGCGAGCACGGCAGCGCGTGTATCCGTGGCGATGTTCCAGGCTTCGCAGGCGGCTTCGAACCAGGCGCTGGTGCCTTCGGCGCCAAGCGGATACGGGGCCGACAGCACGCGCGCGCCGCGCGCCTGCAGAGCGCGCACCGTGGAGCCGTTGAAGGGTTGCGCCAGCAGCAGGTCGGTGCCGGGGCCCACGGCGGGCAGGCTGGTGGCGCGGCGCGCCGGGAAGAATTCGACCGGGCCGATTCCCAGCGCATCGAAGGTGCGGCGGAACTGATCCTCGACCACGTCGGCCATGCATCCCACCACCATCAGCTGACGTGCCGTGCCGGCCGGGAGGATCGGCACCATCGACAGCAGAGCGTTGTCCTCGCCCTGAGTGAACGTGGTTTCAATCCCCGAGCCGCTGTAGTTCAATACCCGCACGTCCGGCATCAGCCGGGCGCTCAGCCGCTCGGCCGCTTTCGCCAGGTCGAGCTTGATCACCTCAGACGGGCAGGAGCCCACCAGGAACAGCGTGCGGATCTGCGGGCGGCGCTCGACCAGCTGGGCGCAGATCCGGTCCAGTTCGTCGTTCGCATCCGCCAGACCGGCCAGGTCGCGATCGGACAGGAT
>Ga0075030_100004023_pt1 | contig 13312 bp, 6 predicted proteins | sample LitLauG_LLR_2012_FD_71393 | JGI IMG/M metagenome (GOLD analysis project Ga0075030, IMG submission 71393) | Freshwater sediment microbial communities from Pennsylvania, USA - Little Laurel Run_MetaG_LLR_2012 | ecosystem: Environmental > Aquatic > Freshwater > Creek > Sediment | place: USA... | reverse complement strand
CTCCAGAAAAGACGCGGCCACGAGACGCGCACCGCATTCAACGGCCAAGATGCGGTCACTGCTGCCGCCGAATTCCTGCCCGAAGTGGTGCTGCTCGACATCGGCCTGCCCGGCATGGATGGCTTCGAGGTCGCGTGCCGCCTGCGCGCCATGCCGGCGCTGGCCGGCGGGCTCCTCGTGGCAATGAGCGGCTACAGCAGCGACGAAGACCGCGCCAAGGCCAAGGCCGCCGGCTTCGACGAATACATGGTCAAGCCCGTGGATCTGGATCGCCTGCGCGAGCTGCTGCGGAGCCGCGATTGAAACCGGTGGCCACGAACGGAGCGACGGTTGCGGCCTGACCCGTCACGCACTGCCAAGGCCGCTACTGCTTCGGCATTTTCACGAGCAGTTCCGCCGAGAGGTTCTGTGCCTGGGTTTTCTGCTCCGCGGTCATCTGCTTTTCGAGCGCATCCCGCTGAGTTGCGGCCTCCTTCTTGCCCTTGGCGGCGGCAAGGTTGAACCACGCGTAGGCGCGGACCTGATCCTTCGCGACACCCGCACCGCTGGCATAAAGGTGCGCGAGATTATTCTGGGCTTCGGGGTTTCCCTGCGAGGCGGATTTCTGAAACCATTCCGAGGCGACTGTCTCGTCCTTCGGGACGCCGTTGCCGGCGGCATGGAAGAGTCCGAGATTGTTCTGGGCTTCGGGGTTTCCCTGCACGGCGGATTTCTGAAACCATCCGACGGCTGTGGCTTCGTCCCTGGGAACGCCGGTGCCGCTGGCATAGAGGAGCCCGAGATTGTTTTGCGCGGTGGCTTTTCCCTGCGTCGCGGCTTTCCCGTACCACTCGACGGCCTTGGCGGCGTCTTCCGGAACGCCCCTGCCGCTGGCATACATGAGCCCGACATTGAACCGGGCCTGGGCGATGCCCTGCTCGGCGGCCTTCAAATACCAATCGAAAGCCTTGCGCGAGTCCTTCAGAACGCCTTTGCCTTCGGCATGGCTGGCTGCGAGGCGCATCTGGGCCTCCGCATCACCTGACTCCGCTGCCCTCTGGTAGGTGAGCACGATTTTTTCGCGAGCCTTGGGCGCAGTTTCATCTTTCCCTTCCATGTCTCCGAGGCGGAGCGCGGCGTCTGCGTCGCCTTGCTCCGCGGCCTTCCGATACCACGCGGCAGCCTGGGCGGCGTCCTCCGGAACGCCCACGCCATACTCGTACATGGAGCCGAGGCGGAGTTGGGCTTCCGCATACCCGTGCTCCGCAGCTTTCCGATACCATTCGACGGCCTGCGGCAAATCATTCGGGACACCCCGGCCTTCCTTGAGCATCGCACCGAGCGCGACCTGCGCCTGCACGTATCCCTGCTCGGCGGCTTTCCGGTACCATGCAGCGGCTTCGTCCGGGTGGTTCTGGCCGCCTGTATTTTCCCCGCACGATGCGCCGATGATGAACTGCGCGGCGGCGTCCCCCCGCGCGGCGGCCTTCTCAAGCAGGTCGCGCTCCGTGGCGGCCGGTTTCTTGGAACACCCGGCGAGCACCGCACAGCAGAGCAGGTGAAGCGGCAGCCTCATGGCAAAAGATGCTGGGTCACTGCGGTGATCAGGCGAGCGTGGGTGCGGTCTTGCGGCGGGTGGCGGAAGGCGGCAGGGCGGTGATGGGAGCGGCGGATTTCCTGGCACCCGATTTTTTGCCGGGGGCCTTCTTCGTGGATTTCTCCGCGCAATCGCCGAGCGCTTCCTTGTTGCTGATCTCGCGTGCCAGATCGGTGAGCGCGTCATTGGCGGCCTTTTCCTCGTCGAGGATTTCCTGCAGGAGGCCGGCGGCCTCCTTGTTGTCCAGCATCGCGGCCCATTCGCGCAAGCATCCGTAGTGCGCCATCTCGTGATGTTCGATTTTCTGCGCCAGGGAGATGAGCGCGGCGTTGATGGCGGGCGAACCCTTGTAGTCCTCCATCAGTTCGTCGCCCTCCTCGAGGAGGCCAATCGTGGCCCCGCAGGTTCTGGCCCTGGCTTTCGTGTCGAAGCAGTCAAAGATTTCCTCGATTTTCGTCACGTGTGCTTCGGTCTCCTCGTAATGGGAGAGGAGCACGCCTTTCAGATCATCGCAGGTGGCGGCCTTTGCGATTTTGGGCAGCGCCTTTGCGGTGCGGCGTTCGGCGTCGTAGATGTCCCCAAGTTCGTCAAGGAAGAGGTCTTTGAGTGTTTTCATGTCGGTCTGTTTGGTTTGCTGGTTGGTTTTCGGTGATTGGTGTGGCTGCACGTCAGTCAACAACGCCGCTGTAAACGTGCCCGACCCGGTCTGTCTTCAGGGCTGCGCCCGCGGCGTCCTTGGGGATGGGGGTCTCACTGGTGGTGCAGATGTCCTGTGCACCGGCTGCTGTGAAGATGTCGCTGGCCTGGGCGATTTGCTCCTCATCCAAGGCGTGAACCGCGATGAGATAATTGCCGGTCCTGAGCTTTTCCTCGTAAACCTTTGCCTCCAGCTCAGGGATGCCGAGGCCGATCAGGCCTCCGATGGTCCCGCCGGTCGCAGCGCCGATGGCGGCACCGCTGAGCGCTGCCATGATCGGTCCTGCCGCGATGAATGCCCCGACTCCGGGAATGGCGAGTGCGCCGAGCCCGGCGAGCAGGCCGATGACGCCGCCCGCGATTCCTCCGGTAATGCCGCCGGTGGCCGTCCCTTCCGGCGCCTTGGTGGCCTTGATGTGGCCGATGTCGAGGTTCGAATCAGTTTCCGGCATGAGCGCGGAGATTTCCGAATATCCGAATCCCGAGGCATTCAAGCGATCAATGATGCGTTCGGTTAGGAGGCGGGATTGCGTGATGCAGATGACGGCGGTCTCGGACATGGGATGTTGGATTTGAGGTTGGGTGTTCGGCCTATTTTGCGGCTTTGACTTCGATCTGATTGTCCACGGGAATCCCTCCCGCCGCGGCTCTCGCCAGATTATTGATGGTGTTTTTTTCTGCGACGTTGGCCACCAACCCCCGCAGCATCACCCGGTTGTTTGCCGTGATGATGGTGATGTACCTGGCCATCATGGTGAGGGACTTGTCCTTCATGACGGCCTCGCGAATCGCCTGCGTGAGTTTGCGTTCCTCCGGTCGTTCCGATTGATCGGTGGAGGTGGGCGGTTTGGTAGCGTGGACGGGGGCATTCCTGCCGGTGCTATCGGCGGCCCTTTTCGGATCCTCGGCGGCGAGGGTGCAAATGGGGAGTGTAAGCACCGAGGCGAGCAGAAGGATGTTTCGTTTTACGGAATGGGCGGGTTTGGCAGGTGCGGTCGGGCGAAGGAGTGCTTCCAGCGGCCGCAGTTCCGCTGTGGAAGGATTTTCATGTTCGGCCTCCTCCGGCTTGTCTGCCGCGCCGCCGATGGGGATGTTACGTTTCATGGGATAAGTGATTGGGTGCGGTGAGCCGGCTGGTGCGTCAGAAAACGAATTGGCCGTACCGACTGCCTGGCCCGCGCTCGTCTTACCTATCGTCAGCGGTAGCTAGGTTGGATGCATCCGCCTCCACATCGCTCGCATCCTCGGTGGGCACGGGCACGTTTGCGTTTGCCAGTGGTTTCATTGCCGGGCCGCTGATCACTCCTCCCTTTGTCGTGAAACGCGAGCCGTGGCATGGGCAGTCCCACGTTTTCTCCGCGCTGTTCCAAGTGACTGTGCAGCCGAGATGTGTGCAGATGGGGTTGAGCGTTGTGACGGCACCCTGCTCATCGCGGTAAGTGGCGACCTTCTGCCCATAGAGGCGCAGGATTTTTCCCTCCCCGCAGCCCACCGCTTCGATGCTGTCGCCTGCGGTCCCGGCGAGCTGGCTCTTCGCGAGGTAATACGGGTAGTCCTTGTTCTCCTTGAGGTAATTCCACAGCGAGGAAAATTCCTTGCGCTCCACGCTGAACAAATTCTCCCACGGATTCCGCAGGCCGAGCACGCGGTCGCGGGCCATGATCGCGGCTACCGTGCCAAAGGTCAGCCCGTTGCCGCCGAAGCCGGTGGCGACGAATTGCAGTTCGCTGGTTTCGCCAACGTAAGGCAGCCCATCCACGCTCTCTATGACCTGGCCGGACCAACGGTGATCGATCACCGCATCAGGCCAAATTTTGTGCAAGGCGTGCTCCAGTGTCGCATAAGGTTTCTCGGTGTTCTCCTCCTGGCCGGTCTTGTGATCGGCACCGCCGAGAATCACGTAGCCACCACCCGCGCGCCGGTCCACGCGGAGATAGAGGTAAGGATCGCCCGTGTCCCAAAACAGCGCCTCGGGTGCCTGCCCGCCCGCCAGTTTCGCGCCGACCGCATAAGTCGAATAGGTTGCAAGCTTGGTCTGAAGCAGTGCCGTGCTGATCGCACTGGTGCGCCCCCGGAGTGGCAGATGGGTCGCGAACACCACGTAGCTGAAGCGGATGCGGTGTCCATTGGCGATGACATGCCCGCGCTCCGCGCAAAATTCCCCCGCTTCGGTCCTCTCGAAAATGTGCGAGCCATCGCCGGGAATGCGTTGCGCGAGCGCGTGGTGATATTTGAGCGGATGAAATTTGAGCTGGTTTGCAAAACGGATGGCGGGGCGATGCAGCAGCGGCGCGCTTTCCACATAGGCGGCATCAAACCCGAGTTCGACCGCGAGTGCCGCTTCGGCTTCAAGTTCCTTTGCTTGCACATGAAGATCCGCATCGCCCGTCGCCGTGAGATAGCCGGGCACGCGCTGCAATTCGCAATCAATGCCCTCGCTTGCCACGATGTCGGCGATTTGCTCCATAGCAAAATGGCCCGCATCCCAGGCCGCCTGTGCGTGGTCGCGTCCGAATCTTTTCACCAGTTCCGTCAATCGCGTGTCGGTCGCGTAGGTGATGTGTGCTGTTGTGTGGCCGGTCTCACCACCGCCAATCTCGCCACGTTCGATCAGCGCCACCGTGCGGCCCGCGCGCCTGAGCATCACAGCCGCAGTCACGCCGGTGATTCCCCCGCCGACCACGAGCACATCCACCCGGAGATCGGTATCGAGCGCAGGATAGTGGGGTGCTTCAACATCAGCCTGCCAAACGGGGGTCGTCTTCATATCCTGCATATCGCGATTCGCTCCGCCGACGGTTGCCTTTGCCAAAAACTTTCCGCGAGGCGTCTCATTTTCTTTCACGACGCCTGCCACACCCGCCGCAAATGAGCCGCGCGCATCGGTGCTCTGGTTCCTTCCCGCCACTATCGCGATGCAGGTGTCGCACGTCTGGAATTGGCATCAGCGCGAAGACTCCTCTGCGTGATTGCCAAACATGCTCCGAAGGAAATTACGTCCGGTGAACACGCAGCGGACGATGCATGGGTGGAACCAGCATCCACGTCATCATCATTCCCATAAAACCATCCATCTCCAAACTCCGCGCCGCATCACTCATGGTGCTGTCACTGGCAAGTTTTTCACTCGCGCAGCCACCCCCCGGTGGTCCGCCTCTGCCTCCTCCGCCGCAGGATGTCCCGCCACCGCCACCGAAGCGCCCCAGACATGCGAAGCCACCGATTTCGCTGCCTCCGCCGATTCCGCCGTTTCCGCCACCACAGGCGGAGGCTCGCTAAGTTGCGCTCGTGGGCAGATCTGCCAGCGAGCCGCCGATGAACGTGTGATGCCAGAGCTGTGTCGCGACCACCGCGCACAGGCCCATTTCCACGGAAAGACGCGGCAGTGAGCCGGCGCGCATCTGGCGGAAGGCTTTCCGCCAGTGCTGCACCTCGGCGACATCAAAGTAGCCGGTGCGTCGAAGCGATTCCTCGCTCAAAAGTTCCGCGACGAATTTCGGCTCGGGGTCCATGTGGAAACTGTCGAGCGGGGCGCGGAAGATGACCTTGTGCCGTCGGGCGATCTGCGGCGGCAGCCAGCGCTTGGCGACGAGACGCAGCAGATATTTGTCGCGGAAGCCGCGCAGCTTCCAGCGCGGATGCAGCTTCGCGGTGAAGTCGAAGACGTCCTCATCGAGGAACGGGTAGCGCACTTCGACCGACGAATGCATCGAGACGCGATCCCCTTTTGCCTGGAGGAGGTGTCCCGCGAGTGTGACGCGCGCGCCGATCCAGAGTCCGCGGTTCAGCGGACTCCAGCGCCGGGCACGCTCCACATTGAGGCCCAGTTCCGCCCACGGTCGGGTTTTCTCCAGCACTTCACGCATGGGCGCGGCGTAGAAGCGCAGCTTCGAGAGCGCGAGCAGACCGTAGGCATCAATCCAAGCATTCGGGCCGCCGATGGATTTCTCCAGTTCGCGCCTGACTTCGGCAGGATAATTGGGAACGTGGTTCAGCCGCAGATACGTGCGGCGCACCACATCACTCGGCAGTCCGGGCACGATATCCAGAAGGCCAAATACCATGGCCAACTTATACCAGGGATAGCCGGCCAGCCATTCATCGGCCCCTTCGCCTGTGAGCACCACTTTCTGCCCGCAGTCATGCACGCGCTTGGCCAGCATGAGCAGCGCCGCGCACGATGTATCGATCACCGGTGATTCGGCGGCTTGTATCAGTTCCGAATAAGTCGCGATTGCGTCGCTGGCGCGAAAGTCCTGCACAATGGGTGGCTTGGTGCCAATATGTTTGGCGGAAAGATTTGCAGCGCTGAGTTCATCGAGCGCGGGATCGTCCACGCGGATGGTGTAGGTATTGATCGCCGGACCTTTGACCTTGCAGGCCATCGCCACGATCATGCTCGAATCAAGACCGCCCGAGAGATACGCGCCGACTGGCACGTCGGCGCGAAGCCGTTTCTCCACGGCCTTCAGCAACACGTCCTCGAATGCATCCGCCAGCTTGCGCGGGTCTCCGTCTGGGTCTTCGTCGCCCTGATTTGGAAAATCCATCTCCCAATAAGTGCGCTCGGTGATGACGGGTTCCTGACCGTTTCCATTGCCCGGAGTGATCTCCATGTAATGTCCGGCAGGCAGAAGCTGCACGCCTTCAAAACAAGTGACCGGTCCAGGCATCGCGGCGAAGGTGAACATGTGATCAATGCCGCGCAGATCGGGTTTCGCAGTCACCATACCCGAGGCGAGGAGGCCTTTGATCTCGGATGCAAAGAGCAGCCAGTCACCCTGTCGCGTCCAATAGAGCGGACTGATCCCGAATCGATCGCGACCGAGCATCAACCGTCGCCGTCGCTCGTCCCAAAGCGCGATCGCAAACTGTCCGCGCAGCCGCCCGAACATTCCCTCCTGATGCTCTTCCCAAAGGTGCGGGATGATCTCCGTGTCGCAATGCGTGAGCAGCCGGTGCCCGCGTGCCGCCAACTCGGCGCGCCTTTCCGCATGATCAAACAGCTCGCCATTGAACACCACGGAGACGTTGCGATCCTCATTCGCCATTGGTTGCTGGCCATCGGCGAGACTGACGATGCTCAGCCGTCGCGACGCCAGCGCCAGTCCCGGTCGCAGGAGGAATCCTTCCTCGTCCGGCCCGCGGTGAAAAAGCGCGCGCGACATCGCTTGGATGGCGCCCTCGGGCACGGCGTGGCGCCCGGACAGATCGATGATTCCTGCGATGCCACACATATCGTTGTCCTCCTGTTTCGTTACTGCGCGCTGCTTGCACCGTATTTATTTTTGAAATTTGCACAGCCACTCGCGACGCCTCGTCCGAATGAAAGTTGATGAGCCACTTCCAAACTGCAGCCGCCGTTCAACACCCGAATCCCCTGCACGATCGTCTCCAAGACGGCGTCCCTGCGGAGAACGGCCACGAAGTCGCGGACAAGACGGATGCTGCAATCGCCGCCAGGCACAAAGACGGAATCGCCATCGTCGGCATCGGCTGCCGTTTTCCCGGCGGGATCAACAATGTGGAGTCGTTTTGGAAGCTGCTCATCGAGGGACGCGAGGCGGTTTGCGACGTGCCGCCCGATCGCTGGAACGTGGAACGGTTCTTCGACGCCGAGCCGGGGCTGGTCGGAAAGACCGTCGCGAAGCGCGGGGGATTTGTGGACGGCATCGATCAGTTCGATCCGCAGTTCTTCGGCATCTCGCCGCGCGAGGCATCCTACGTTGATCCGCAGCAGCGCCTGCTGCTGGAGACCGCGTGGGAGGCGATCGAGGACGCAGGCCTGGTTCTGGATCTCAAAGAAGGCACGGATATCGGCGTGTTCGTCGGCATTTCGCACAATGACTACCAGGGCATCCAGCACACCGCGACGGATCGTGCCGGCATCAGCGCGCACACGCCCACAGGCAGCGCGCACAGCATCGCGGCGAACCGCATTTCCCACTGCCTGAATCTGACCGGCCCGAGCATCGCGATGGACACCGCGTGCTCATCCGCGCTCACCGCAGTGCATGTCGCCTGCGAACATATTCTCGCAGGGCGTTGCAAGACCGCGATGGCCGGCGGCGTGACGGTAATGATCACGCCAGATGGATTCATCGGATTTTCGCAGGCCGGGATGCTGTCGCCCGAAGGCAAGTGCAAGGCGTTCGATGCGTCGGCGAATGGCTTCGTACGCAGCGAAGGAGCAGGCATGGTGCTCATGAAACGGCTCTCCGACGCCATCGCGGACTGCGATCCGATCCACGCCGTGATCATCGGATCCGCAGTGAATCAGGACGGCCACACGAATGGCATCTCGCTCCCAAGCCCGGACGCGCAGGCGCGGCTCGTGCGCGATGCGTGCGCAGACGCGGGTGTCGAGCCTTTGCAGATCACCTACGTCGAAGCGCACGGCACGGGCACCGCAGTGGGCGATCCTATCGAGGCTCATGCCTTGGCAGAGGCGCTGTGCGCAGATCGTCCGGCGGATGCGCCTCTTGTCATCGGATCGGTGAAGACCAATCTCGGCCACTTGGAAACCGCGTCCGGCATTGCCGGGCTGATCAAGGCGGCACTGATGCTCAAGCACGGTCGTATTCCGGCCAGCCTGCATTTTGAAACGCCGAATCCGAACATTGATTTCACCGCGCTGAAACTGCGAGTGCCCGTGGAGAACGAGGAATTTCCGCAGACGGCTGAAGTTCGCATGGCAGGCGTCAATTCGTTCGGATTCGGCGGCGCGAATGCGCACGTCATCCTCAAGCAAGCACCGCCCCATCCGCAGCCGTCGCATCCGGCCGCTGACACGGATCGCGCATGGCCCATCATGCTCTCCGCCCGCTCGGAAAAGGCGCTGTTGGCCGCAGCATGGCAGTTGGGCGCATGGTTGGACGATCATTCAAAGTTGAACGGCAGTTCGCCGCTCTTGCCGGATATCACTTACATGCTTGGAGCGCGGCGCAATCACCACTCACACCGGCTCACGCTCACTGCGCGCACGATCGCGGAAATGGTGCGGGAACTCAGTGCATTCTCGACCGGACAGGCGGGACCGAAACTGCGCACAGCCTTCACACCGCGATGTGACACAGCCACGCGCGTCGTCTTCGTCATGAGCGGCCAGGGTCCGCAGTGGTGGGGCATGGGGCGTGAACTCATGCAGCATGAACCGGTGTTCAAACGGATGATGGAGGCGTGTGAAGATGCGATGCGCCCGTGGGCGAGATTTTCGCTGATGGAGGAACTCGCGCGCTCGGAATCCGACTCGCAAATGCAGCGTACGGAAATCTCGCAGCCTGCGATCTTCGCCATGCAGATGGCGCTCGCCGCGCTTTGGAAATCATGGGGCGTGCAGCCCGCCGCAGTCGTGGGACACAGCGTCGGCGAAATCGCCGCGGCGTGCGTCGCGGGCATTCTCACCCTGGAGCAAGCGGCGAAGATCATCGTGCATCGCGGGCTCTTCATGGACGAATGCGCAGCCGCGGGCGGCGCCATGCTCGCAGTCGGCATGAGCCCGGACGAAGCGCGCGCCGTGATCGTGCGGCATGATCCGAGCGTGAGCATCGCGGCATTCAATGGTCCGCATTCGCTCACGCTGTCGGGCTTGAAGACTTCGATCGAGGCAATCGCCGCCGAATTGGAATCGCGGGACATCTTCGCGCGATTCCTGAAAGTGAGTCATCCCTTCCATCACGCGATGATGCAGCCTGCCGCGGCTGCGCTGCAGGCTGCGCTCGGCAATCTCACGCCGCACGCGGAGACGATTCCGTTTTTCAGCACGGTCACCGGTCAGCGACTCGACGGCGCATCTTGCGACGCGGAACACTGGTCGAGCGGCGTGCGGGATCCCGTGGAGTTTGCCTCGGCGATCGGCGCGCTGTCGGAGTTCGGCGTGGATGCGTGGCTGGAAATCGGCGCGCATCCTGCACTGGTGCGCTCGATTCAGGAATGCCTCGCGGAGACTAAAACCAAGCCCGCCATCCTGGCCTCAACGCGGCGCGAGCGCGAACACGAGTCCCTGCTGGAAACGGCGATGGATCTGCATCTCGCCGGGGTGGTGCTCGACTTCACCGCGCTCTCGCCTTCGAGGCGCCACCTCGATCTTCCGGCTTACGCATGGGACAAGAGCCGCTGGTGGCACGAGTCCGCCGAGACGCGCGAAGGCCGTCTCGCACCCGGTGGTCGCGGGCTGCTCGACGTCCGCCTGCCGCGCGCTACGCCGACGTGGATCACGCGGCTCGACAACCGGCACATGGCTTTCCTCAAGGATCACCGCGTTGATAATCTCATCGTGTTTCCTGCGGCGGGCTTCGTCGAAATGGCACTCGAAGCGGGCGTGCAGTTGTTCGAGGGAAAGCCGTTCGTCGTGGAGGATTTTGACATCCGCAAGCCGCTCATCCTGCCGGACCCGCCATCGGGACTGCTGCTGGAGCTGACCTACGATCCCAGCGAGCGCACGTTTTCCATCCAGAGCCGTTTTGAAAATTCGGCCTCATGGTCGGTGCATGTTGTCGGTTCCATGCGCGGTGAGCGCACCGAGTCGTCTTTCGCGTCCACGGCGTGGGAGACAACTCGGACACCCGGTTTCGATGCCGTGAAGCTCGACACTTTCTACGGACACATGAGCGACATGGGCCTCCGTTACGGCAAGGAATTCCGGCCCATCCGCGAGCTGTCCGCTGGTGCGGGAAAGTCTGCGGGTCGCGTGTCATTGGGCGAAGCGATTGCGCATCGTGCCGGCGAGTATCCGCTGCATCCGGTTCTGTTCGACGGCGCGCTGCAGATTTTCTCCGCCGGCGCCGCGACGATCGAAGGACGCACCGCCGGACTCCGCCTGCCCGTGCGCTTCGCCAGAATTCTGTTTCTGCGTTCACCCGGAGCATCAAGCTTCGTGCGTGCTGGTGTGAAGCACGCGAACGACGAATTCGTCGAGGGCGGCATTGATTTGTATGATGAAGCGGGTCGGCCCTGCGTCCGCATTGACGGCTTCCGTGCAATCAGCGTCGAGGGCGCGCGCCGTTCCGGCAGGACGGGCAAAGGCCGCGACGTCACCTACCATATCGCGTGGGAGAAAACGCCATCGGCAAACAAGGCCACGCATCACGCTCAGGCGCCATTGCGCCGCTTGCACGACGTTGCGCAGCACGCGCTGGACGAAGTCATTGACATGCGTTGCCGTGACGATCTCGATGCCGCCAGTGCGGCAGGGGACAAGCTGACAGCGGCGCAGGTCGCGAGCGGCTTGCGTGAGATGGGAGCGGGCAAGAGCACGAGCGGCATGTTTACCGTGGAATCGCTCGGCGTCGCAGAGTCCATGCAGCAGTCGTTCGTGCAGTTGGCGGACAATCTTGTGCATCAGGAATTGCTCATCAGGGATGGCGTCAGCTACAGGACGACACCTGCTTTCATGAACGCAGCGGATTCCGCGGCCGGCTTGCTAAGTGCGATCATCGGAAATCATCCGGGCCATCTGCCGGAGGCTCTGCTTTGCAGCGCGACGTGCGCGGAACTCGGTCCCATCATGCGCGGCGAGAAGGAGGCTGTGCAGGTCCTCTTCGGGAGCGGCGGGGCGGATTTGTTGGATCAGTTTTACGGTGACGGCCTTATCACCAGTCCCTGGCTCGCAGCCATCGGCGCCGCCGTGGAGGAGGCCGCGCGCCATCTTCCCGAGGGACGTGGACTGCGCATCATGGAGGTCGGAGCAGGCACGGGCGGACTCGCTTCGCAGGTGCTGCCGCTGCTCGAGCGCGGACTGCACTCGTATGTGTTCAGCGATGTGTCCGCGGTGTTTTTCCCGTCAGCGCGGCAGAAGCTCGCGGCTTTCCCCGAAATCGAATTCAAAAACTACGACCTCGAAAAATCAGGTGCCGAACAGGAGTTCGAACTCGGATCGTTCGACATCATCGTCGGCACGAATGTGGTGCATGCGGTGAGCGATGTGCGTGTCGCGCTGCGCAACATCAACGAGATGCTGGCACCCGGCGGGAGTTTGCTGTTCGTGGACGTGGCCACGCCGCATCTGTGGCTGAACGCGGTCTTCGGTCTGACGGCCGGCTGGTGGCGCTTCACCGATCGCGATCTGCGTCCCAAACATCCGCTGCTCGAACGTTCCCAGTGGGAAAAAGTGCTGCGTGAGTCGGGCTTCAACGAGACCGCATCGCTGTCCGGGTTGATCCGCACGCAAGGCGGCGAGAGCCTCATCGGACTCATGGCGCGGAAGCCGTGGAACGATCCCGCACCGCTGGCACCAAGTGCGCTCGCCGCGCCGGTTGAAAAATCATGGCTCGTGTTTGCAGACAAGTCCGGTCTCGGTGCGCAGCTTGCCGAGCAACTCCGCGCGAGTGGCGTCCGTTGTCGCGTGGCTCATCGCGGAAATGCATTCGTGTCCGACAAAATGGACACATTCACACTCCGCGCCGAGGCACCTGAAGACTGGAAGCACCTGATCGAGGCATGCTCGGATGACTCACCCGAGCGTTTTGTAATCCTGTGGAGTCTGGACGGGCACGAACCCGGACTGAGCAAAGACGCGGCCATGCTGGGCACCGATGGATTGTTTCATCTTGCACAGGCGCTCGAAGCGGTGAACCCGGCGGCGAAGCTGCGAATTGATTTGATCACGCGTGGCGCGCAGGCGGTCGGAAGGAACAACGCCGTGGCTGTCGCGCAGGGCGCCGCGATCGGCCTGTTGCGCGTGGTTGCGAATGAGCATCCGAATTTTACCTGCCGGGGCATCGATCTCCCGCCCGCCGCATCGGCTGCGGACGCCATGCTGGTTTGGAATGAATTGCAGCAACGCGACGGCGAACGCGAAGTCGCATTCCGTGGTGAGGCGCGACTTGTGCGGCGCATCAATCGCGGACTGCAGCCGCGCGAACAGGTGTTGGGGAGTTCAGTGCCGCTGCGTCTGGAGTCCCGCGAGCGCGGTCTCCTCGATGCGCTGCGTCTCGTGCCCTTCGCACTGCCGTCGTGCGGCGCGGGTGAAGTCGTGATCGAAGTGAAAGCCGCGGGAATGAATTTCCGCGATGTGCTCAAGGCGCTCGCGCTCTATCCCGC
>Ga0075030_100004022_pt1 | contig 13312 bp, 12 predicted proteins | sample LitLauG_LLR_2012_FD_71393 | JGI IMG/M metagenome (GOLD analysis project Ga0075030, IMG submission 71393) | Freshwater sediment microbial communities from Pennsylvania, USA - Little Laurel Run_MetaG_LLR_2012 | ecosystem: Environmental > Aquatic > Freshwater > Creek > Sediment | place: USA... | reverse complement strand
CAATCGGGCTGATCCTGTTCGGCCTGCTCCGGCGGGTGCTGGATGTCGCGCTGGTGATGGCGCCGCTGTTGCTGTCGGCTCTGCTGACCCTGTTGGTCGCGGTGTTGCTGCCGCTGCCGCTTAATTTCGCCAATATCATCGCGTTACCGTTGTTGCTTGGCGTGGGCGTTTCATTCAATATCTATTTCGTGATGAACTGGCGTGCCGGCCAGACCCATCCGCTGGGAAGTGCGACGGCACGGGCTATCCTGTTCTCGGCACTAACGACCGGCACGGCGTTTGGATCGCTCGCCTTGTCGGCCCATCCGGGGACAGCAAGCATGGGGAAACTGCTGCTGATCAGTTTGGCGTGCACGTTACTGGCAAGTCTGGTGTTCATACCGGCACTGCTGGCGAGCCTCGCACCGCCTGAACGGGATCGGACCTGAGAGGCGCTGATGGTCTGGAAAACACCTGCCGTGCTCCTGTTGCTGCTGCTGGCGGCAGCCGCCGCACCGCCCGACGACTGCTCGTCTGGCACGCCGAACAGTCAGGCCTTGCCGACAGGGCTCGATCTCGCGGGGCGCCCCAGCCTGACGGCGGGGTTGAGTGGACAGACTTTTACCGCACCGGCCAGCGCCGACGGTTGCCGCAGCGCCCTGCCCTCGGCGGCCCAATCGACGACGTTGCGCAGTGAGTCGGGCGACATCCTGCACGGTTTGCCGGCACCGGACCTGCTGCAGCGGATGGACGAGCCGAGACGGGCACCGGCCTTCCAGTAGACCTCGGGTTCGGCAGCCCTATCGCGGGATCCGGCGGACTTCCCAGGCCTCGGTCAAAAGACACAGGATTTCGAACAGCACCGACGCACCGTTGAACGCGGTTAAAGAGCCGACATCGAACGGCGGCGATACCTCCACCAGGTCGCCGCCCACGAAATTGATGCCCCGCAGTTCGCGCAGCAGGCGCAGGGCCTGCAAGGCGGTCAGCCCACCGGCTTCCGGGGTTCCCGTGCCAGGTGCCTGGCTGGGGTCGAGACTGTCGATATCGAACGTCAGATAGGTGGGTCCAGCGCCGACGATGCGGCGGGCTTCCTCGGCGGCGTAGCGCCAGCCTTTGTCGTCGAATTCCTCCATCGGCAGCACCCGCATGCCGCTGCGTTGGCTGAAACCCCACATGTCCGGATCGTTGGTCGTGCCGCGGATGCCGATCTGGATCACCCGTTTCGGGTCCAGCAGACCTTCCTCCACCGCGCGGCGGAACGGTGCGCCGTGATGAAAGCGCGACCCCATGTAGTCGTCGCCCGTATCGCAGTGGGCGTCGATGTGGATCATCCCAACCGGACCGCTCGCCGCCACGGCGCGCAGGATCGGCAGGCTGATGGCATGATCGCCGCCGACCGAAAGCGGCACGATGCCGGCGGCCGTGACGGTACGATAAAACATCTCGATCTCGGTCAACGCGCCTTGGATTTCGTATGGCTGCTCGATCCAGCAATCGCCGAGGTCACGTACCCGAGCGGTGGCGAATGGGGTGATTCGGGTGACGGCATTCATGCGTCGGAGCAGCGTTGATTGCTCGCGCACCGCCCGCGGGCCGTGCCTGGCGCCGGTGCGATTGGTGACCCCACCGTCGAACGGGACACCGATGATGGCAATGTCCACGTCGTCGGTTTGTTGCGACGCCGGGGTGCGGAAGAAGGTGGCGATGCCGGTGTAGCGGGGATGCGCCTGCGGATCCTGGAAGTCCTGGTATTTCTGAGGCTGCTTGATCATCCGGCTGGACCTTCCGCTGGTGGAGTCTGTCAGGCATCTTGCCTCGTCTTCGTCGCTTTTTCAGGTTGTTTTCGATGCCGCAGTGTGAATTCGATATAAATGCCTAGCTTGAGCGGATCGGCATGTCCGCGGCCGGTCCGCCGACGCTGGCATTGCTGTCCGAATATTGTTGCCCGGCACACCGCCACGATCCCGTTCGAAACCCTCGACATCCTGCTTGGGCGGCCGAGCCTGCGCGATATCGGTTCGATCCAGGCGAAGTTGGTGGATGCCAGACGGGGCGGATATTGCTTCGAGCAGAACACATTATTGCGAGCGGTGCTGGAGCGGCTGGGCTTTACCGTTGAGAGCCTGATGGCCCGGGCTGCCCTGCCGCAGGACTTTGTTCAACCGGACGGTGACGAACCGGTGGGCAGACGGCCGGGCGCAGCGCGCGGAAACCGAATCCGGGTTGGGCAACATCCTGCGGGATGATTTCTGGATCGATTTGACCTCTGGTGAGTGGGCAACGGTGGAGGCGGCAATTCACCGGTTCACCGATCGCCCGGGGACTGGTTTCCGGTTCGACCAAACCGGCACTCTTTCCTTTCCCACCGATCCTCCGGCATGCTGCGTGGAAATGGCTTGGGGAGACGGCGATGAGCGGTGTGGTCGAGACAGCATCCGGTAAGGTCTCGGGGACGATTGAAGACGGCGTCCTGGCGTTCCGAACCATGCCCTATGCCGCCTCCACGGCGGGTGCCAACCGGTTTCGTCCGCCGCAACCGCCGGCCGCATGGTCGGGCGTGCGTGACTGTTCGGTGTTTACCGGCAAAGCGCCACAAGCGGGTCTGCGGCCGGCAACGCGCCCGGAACTGGAGAATTTCTCGGGTGCGGCCGACCCCTCGCCGGAAACCGAGGATTGCCTGACGGTCAATGTCTGGACGCCGGGATGCGATCCGACAGCGAAACGACCCGTCATGGTGTGGTTCCACGGGGGGGCTTTCGCGTACGGCAATGCCAATACGCCACGCACCCGAGGCAGCCGTCTGGCCGCCCGCAACGATGTGGTCGTGGTCACCGTCAACCAGCGGCTGAACATTTTCGGGCACCTCGATCTATCGGCGTTTGGTGACGAGCGGTTCCGGTTGTCTGGTAATGCCGGGACGTTGGACATGGTGGCCGCCCTGGAATGGGTGCGCGACAACATCGCCGCATTCGGTGGCAATCCTGGCAACGTCACGGTGTTCGGCGAGTCCGGCGGCGGCGCGAAGGTCAGCACGCTGCTGGCGATGCCGCGCGCGAAAGGGCTGCTGCATCGTGCCATTATTCAAAGCGGCGCGGCGGTGCGCTTGCGGACACCAGAGCGCGCGCGGGCGCTGACCGAATGTGTGTTGCAGCACCTGGGCGCCACCGTCGCCTCGGTGCAATCGGTGCCGGTCGCCGATCTGTTGGGTGCGGTTGACCTGGCACAAAAGGCACTCGGCCCGTCCTCGACACCCTTTTTCGATCGTTACCCGTTCGGGCCGGTGGTTGATGGCGACGTGCTGCCGGCTCAGCCGTTCGATCCGGTGGCATCAGCGGTCATGGCGGACGTGCCTGTCATTATCGGCGACATGAAGAGCGAAACAGCGAATTTTCTCGCGGTGGTCGATAAGGTTTGGGACCGCTCCTTGACCGAGGCCGAAATGCGGCAGCGGATCGAGGCGATCGCGGGTGAGCACACCGGTCGAGTGATCGACCTGTATGGACAGTTGTATCAAGGGAGCAACCCGGCCGAACGGCTGATCGCAGTGACGACCGATTGCAATTTCCGTATCCGGTCGCTGACGCTTGCGCAACGGCGGGCCGCGCTGCGGCGAGGGCCGGTCTGGATGTATTCGTTCGAATGGGAAACGCCAGTGCTGGACGGCAAGTTGAAAGCGCCGCATGCGATGGACGTGCCGTTCACGTTCAACACGCTGGACCTGACCAACGCGACCGGCGGGCGAGCGGATGCTCAGGCGCTGGCGGATACGATGTCGTCGGTGTGGGCGGCGTTCGCGCGGAACGGCCGGCCGGATCATCCGGCGATCCCGGTGTGGCCCGCGTATGATGGGGCGACGCGCGCCACATTGGTGCTCGACAAGGTTTGCCGGATCGACAACGATCCGCGTGGAGAAACGCGCCAGCTTTGGCAAGAAATAACCGGCACCGGATAGAGTTTTTTGTTTTAACGAGCATCTTTATCCGATCGGGCGCGCCCGATTGATCGGATGATGCTCTAGGAGAAAACAACCATGCATGTCCAAACCGTTACGGGCACGATCGGGCTGGATCAGCTTGGCCGCACCTTGATGCACGAACATCTGTTCATTGCCTTTCCGGGTGCGGAATTCGATCCCTCGGTACGGTTCGACCGCCCCGGGTTCATTGCGGAAGCGGTGCGGCGCCTGAAGCAGTTGCGCGTCGAGCACGGGGTGCGCAGCTTCGTCGACCCCTGCCCTATCGAATTGGGTCGCGACGCGGCGATGATGCGGGAGATCGCGGAAAAATCCGAGATGAACGTGATCTGCACTACCGGCTTCTATTTCGAGGAGATGGGGCTGCCGGTCTACTGGCGGGCGCGAACCGTCGAGGAGATCGCCGGTCTTTATATCCGAGAGATCACCTATGGCATCGGCACGACCGGGATCAAGGCGGGCGCGATCAAGGTGGCGACCGGCGCACCCGCGATCACGGCGCTGGAACACAAGTTTTTGGAAGCGGCGTGCCTCGCGCAGCATGCGACCGGCGTGCCGATCATTACGCATACGCAGGATGGTCACGCCGGGCCGGAGCAACAGGCGGCGTTCGCCAAGGGCGGCGTGCCGGCACATCGTTGCCTGATCGGTCATTGTTGCGGCAATGCCGATCCGGCGTATCACCAGCGTGTGGTCGATGGTGGATCTTACATTGGGTTTGACCGTATTGGATTATTACGATTCCAACCCGATGAGGTCAGGGCGGATAATCTGGTGCGGTTGGTTAAGAATGGGCATCGAGCGCAGATCATGATGAGCCAGGACCGGCATTGTGGCTGGTTTGGCAAATTCGCCCGCCAAATTACGCCTCAGGAACAAACTCGGATTGACGCGTTGCGCGCGGAAGGACAGTGGCCGCCGCACTATACTTATCTGTTCACTGATTTCGTTCCGATGCTGAAGACTCGCGGCCTGTCGGAGCACGAGATCCATTCCATCCTGGACGATAATCCAAGGCGTTTTTTCGCTGGCGAAGCGTTGCCTCTGCTGAACAAGGGCTGAATTGATGGACGCTGATTATGTCGTTGTCGGCGCCGGGTCGGCCGGCTGCGTGGTCGCCGCCCGGTTGAGCGAGACGGGTGCCAAGGTCATCTTGTTAGAGGCTGGACCGAAAGATTCGTTGCCGTGGATCCACATCCCGGCGGGCATCCTGAAGTTGCTGTATCATCCGGTCGTGAACTGGAACTACAGCGCCGAGGCGACCGAAGGCAGCGGCGGGCGGCGGATCCATTGGCCGCGCGGCAAGACGCTGGGCGGGTCAAGCTCGATCAACGGCATGCTGTATGTGCGCGGCAATCCAGCCGACTTCGACGGCTGGGCCCAAATGGGCTGTCGCGGCTGGAGTTTTGATGATGTGTTGCCGTATTTCCGCAAGTCGGAAGACTATAAACAAGGTACCGACTCGGAATACCGCGGCAAGGGCGGACCGCTGAAAGTCGAAGACTACCGCACGATCCTGCCGTTGACCCACCGTTTTATAGAGGCCGCGCAGCAGGCGGGATACACTTTCAGCAAAGACCTGAACGGACGCCAGCAGGAGGGTGTGGGGTATTCGCAGATGACTCGCAAAGGACGCTGGCGTGGATCGACCGCCCAGACGTTTCTGAAAGAGGCTCAGGGCCGGCCCAACCTAGTGGTGGAAACCGAGGCGCTGGCGACGAAATTGCTGTTCGAGGGCAAACGCTGTGTTGGTGTCGCGTTTCGCCAGCGCGGACGGGATGTTGAGGCACGCGCGCATAAGGAGGTTATCCTGTGTGGTGGATCGATCAACTCGCCGCATTTGCTGCAAATCTCGGGGGTGGGGCCGGCGGAACACCTGCAATCGATCGGCGTGCCAGTGGTGCATGACCTGCGCGGTGTCGGCGCCAACCTACAGGATCATTACGTTGCGCGGGTTTCGCATCGGGTCAAAGGTGCGATCTCGATCAACAAACTGGCACGCGGTGTCCGTTTGGCGCGGGAAGCGATGCGGTTTGCGATCGAAGGCCGTGGCGCGCTGACGTTCGGGGTGACATCGGCGCAGGTATTCTGTCGTTCAACGCCGGAAAAAGCGAGCCCTGACCTGCAACTTCTGTTCACTCCGGCGAGCTACGATCCCAGCAAGTTCGGCACGCTTGAGCACGACAACGGGATGACGGTTGCTGTCTGTCCGGTTCGCCCGGATAGCAGGGGGACGATCATGGCCAGGAGCGGGGATGCCACGGAAAAGCCGATCATTACGCCAAACTATTTGTCCGATCCCGGCGACGTCCGGGTGCTGACCGCCGGCGTTCGATTTACCCGAGCGATATTCGCGTCCCCGGCTATTGCTCAACACAGCGTGGTCGAAACGCTTCCGGGGCGCGATATTACCACCGACGATGCGATACTGGATTATGCGCGGCGTTTCGGCACCACGATTTATCATCCCGTGGGCACCTGCCGGATGGGTGATGGACCGTCGGCGGTGGTGGATTCTCGGCTGCGCGTGCACGGTCTGCAAGGTTTGCGTGTTATCGATGCTTCGGTAATGCCGACACTGACGACGGGCAATACCAATGCGCCCACGATCATGATCGGCGAGAAAGGGGCGGCGATGATCCGCGAGGACAACGCCGTAGGCGGGTAGAGTCGTTTCGGACCTGTCAGACCCGCGGCTTGTCCCCGACCGTCAGCCTTGCGTGTTCGGGTGGGTTCGATGGATGGGTCTGGAGGTAGTCCTGCGGATCTACCGCCAGATACCGAGACGGCCGATCCGCCGCATGTTGAAACACGGCCACGGCGGTCAACAGGCGTTTGTCGTCCTCGGACAGGCGAACCGCCTGGCGCAGGTGATCCGTCCAGCTTTCCATCGACCAGACTTCAACCCATCCTTCCGGGTGCGCGACATCCTCATACACCTGCCAAAAGACTGCTCCCGCTCGGCCGCGGACATGATGCAGTTCGTTCATCAGCTTGAGGAACGCGATCCGCTGCAACGGTTCCACGCGGTAGTAGGCGATTTCCATGATCCGGCCACGGGCGTTGCGCAGCAGTGGCACGAACTCGGGGGCCGGCGCTTCCGGCAGCGGCGCCGCTTGTTCCGAAGCTGCCATCGGGGCGCGGACGATCGCCTCAATGCTGAAGAAACGCGCGAGCAGCATCAACAGCAGGCCCACCACGGACGCGGTCAGGAACGTGTGCGGAATGCCGATCTGGCCGCCCAGCCAGCCCCAGCCAAACGATCCGATGGTCAACGCGCCGTTTTGGGCGAGTTGATAGATCGACAAAGCGCGGGCCCGCACCCAGGGTGGGCAGACAAGCTGCGCCGCGGCCTGGATGGTGGCAAAGGCCGATGTCCACCCCAGCCCGAACAGCAGCATGCCGAACGACGCCAGCAGCCAATGCCGTGATGCCCCGACGACCGCCATACCGGCGCAGGACAACAACGAGCAGCCGACCACGGTCGCACCCCGCGACAGCTTGCCGCGTATGATTGGCAGCAACATGCCGGAGGTGACCCCTCCGACGCCCATCATTCCCAGGATCACGCCGTACATGCCTGGACCCAGATCCAAGTCTCGGCGGACGAACAGCGGCAGCAATGCCCAAGGTGCCGACGCGGGGATCGAATAGGCGGCGGTGCGGACCATCGCGGCCTGGATCGCCGAGGTGTTGCGCACGAAGCGCATGCCGGCCCGCATCGCGGAGACGAAGTGCTCCCGCGGCAAGCCGGTGAAGCGGCGTTCCCGGCGCCAGACGAACAAGGCGCTGATCACCGCCAGGATCGACATCGCATACATCGAGAACGCGAGGCTGGAGCCGCCCAGCAGGATCAGGAAGCCGGCAATGGCGGGGCCGACGGCGCGGGTCAGGTTGTAGCCAATGCCGTTCAGTGCGATAGCCTGCACCATGTCCTCGCGCGGGACCAGTTCGGGGACGATCGCGCTCCAGGCGGGGTTCGTCAGGGCGGAGCCGATGCCGATCGCGAACGTCAGCACCAGCAGCCAGCCGGCGGTCATGCCGCCGCTCAGGGTCAGAATTGCCAGCAGACTCGCCGCCGTAATGGTCCAGACCTGGGTGCCCAGCAGGAACAACCGGCGATCGACGATATCGGCCAGGGCACCGCCGGGAATGGCCAGCAGGAAGACGGGCATGATGGTCGCCGCCTGCACCATCGCGACGATCAGCGGTTCGGGGGCCAGCGAGGTCATTAGCCAGCCGGCGCCGGTGTTTTGTAGCCAGGTACCGAGCCAGCCAATGACGCTGGCGATCCACAGGTGGCGGAAGGTGCCGTTGCGGAGCGGCACCAGGGCGGTGGGCAGGCGCATCAGGTGCGCGATCCGCTGATGGGATCCGGAACCACGACGCGGATACGGATCATCGACCCGCCGATCAGTGGACTACCGGTAATACCCCAGTCGGTCCGGCGTATCCGACCGGTCGCCTCGATGGTCCCCGCCGATCGCATGAAATCCAACGTGACGGGATGAGTTTGACCGTGCATCGTCAGCTCGCCCACGACGGTCGGGCCGTGGCAGGTCCCGTGAAACGCCAGGTCGGGGTACCTGGCCACATCCATCATGTCCGGTCCGACGATGCGGTCGCGGATCGCGTCGCTCGACATCTCCAGGCTCCTTGCCTCGATCCCCAGCACGACCTGGCATGCGCCGGGATTGGCGGGATCGTAGCTCATCCATCCTTGGAACCGCGTGAATTTCCCATCAAGCGGTATCAGGCCGAATCCGTATGACCGCAGTTCGACCATGCTGGCGGGCGGGCGCAGGCCGACCTGCTCGGACCGGGCCGATCCGGCGATGCCAATCAGGAGCAGGAGACTGAGCAGGAAGCGCATGGTCATCCATCCCTATTGTCGGTCTTTCGTGGCGGTTGGTGGTCAATTCCGTCATCTGGCCTCGGGCCGGAACCTGCTGCATACTCGGTCGAGGATTTATGGAGGATGCGTGACGTGCCGGTGGAGAAGCAAGCCTACCGTGAGGCGATGGCCCGTCTGGGTGCCGCGGTCAATGTGATCACCACCGATGGGCCTGGCGGTCGCGCCGGTTTTACCGCAAGCGCGGTCACCAGCGTGACGGATACGCCACCGACCCTGCTGGTGTGCGCCAACCGGGCCAACGATTCCTATCCGGCCATGCGGGCAAACGGCGTGCTGTGCGTGAACACGCTGACCCCGGCACAGGAAGGTCTGTCACCGGTGTTCGCCGGGATGACCCAGCACACGATGAACGAGCGGTTCGACGGCCATGCCTGGCATCGCATGGAAACCGGCGCTCCGGCTTTGGACGAGGCGGTGGTGGTGTTCGATTGCCGCATCACCCAGGTTGTCGAGGTCGGCACCCACGACGTGTTCTTCTGCTCGGTCGAGGCGGTTCGCACTGGAAAATTACATGAGGGGCTGATTTATTACGGTCGCGGCTATCATAAGGTCGCCGCACAAGACTGAGAACGACCGGCGGACCAATCGCTGGTGGCAATGGGGAAACGAACATGGTGATGACGAATGGCTGCGCCTGCTGCGATGTCGGCGTATGCGATGTTGGCGTTTTGGGCCGGCGCGGCCTGCTGACGGGGGTCTCGGCGCTAGGGGCGGCGGGATTGTTCGGGTCGGGGCATGCCGCTGGCAAGGCATTTCGGATCGATGTGCATCACCATATCTCGCCCCCCGCCTGGGTCGAGGCGCTGACGAAGGCGAAACTCGATACGCCGCCGGTGGTGAAATGGTCGCCGCAACAATCGCTGGAGGATATGGACAAGGGCGGCGTAGCCACCGCCATGACCAGCCCGACGACGCCGCAACTTGGCTTCCTGCCGGCGGCCGAGGCGGCGCGGGTGGCGCGGGAATCGAACGAGTACGCCCGCAAGATCGCCAACGATCACCCCGGACGCTTCGGCGTGTTCGCGATGCTGCCGATGCCGTACGTCGATGAAAGCCTGAAGGAGATCGCCTACGCGCTGGACGTGCTCCACGCCGACGGCATCGGCATGATGACCAGCTACGGCGACAAATGGCTCGGTTACAGCGAATTCCAACCGGTGTTCGATGAGCTGAACCGGCGCAAGGCGGTTGTCTATACACACCCGACAGAGGCGAACTGCTGCGTGAACCTGGTGCGGGGCATCGGGCCGGTCGCTGTGGAGTACGGCGCGGATACGACGCGGACAATCGTCAACCTGATCTTTTCCGGCGCGTCGCAACGCTATGCCGACATCGACTTTATCTTTTCCCACGGCGGCGGCGTGCTGACAGCGGTGGCGGAGCGTTTGCAGATCCAGATGGTGTCAACGCCTCCCTATAAAGGGAAAATTTCGCACGACCAGGTGCAGCACGAACTGAACCGGTTCTTCTACGACACGGCTCAGGTTGCGAACGCGGTCACGATCGAGGCGCTCGCGAAACTAGTGCCGATGTCACAGATCGTGTTCGGGTCGGATTTTCCATACCGAACGTCGGCGGAAACCGTTGCTGGGTTGGCAAAACGTTTCAAAGGCAACGAGTTGCACGGGATCGAGCGGGATAATGCGGCTCGGATTCTGCCAGGCGTGCAACTGGTCTAATCGGGATGACTGTCATCGCGAGAAGCCAAGCTCGTCGGTTCTCGCAATGACGGCGCCCCGCTTGGGTGACGGCTTTACGGCCGCCACCCAAGCGGAGCGGTATCAGAGTCATTTTTGGCGCGCCGCCGCCCGCCAACCCGGCGCGCGATACCAACGGCCCTGAACGCTGGAAGAGTCATCGTTCAGGGCCATTGGTATTACATCTCGGCGTAAGTGCCGTTCTTCCAGACGTAGAACACGTAGCCGCCGCCGGTGGTGTCACCCTTGGCATTGAAGCTGACCGGCCCCAGAACCGTTGGCCATTTACCGGACGCCTTCAACGCCGCGGCGACCTTTTTCGGGTCGGTGCTGTTGATCTTCTTCACAGCGTCGGCCCACACCTGAATCGCTGCGTAGGTGTAGAGAACGTAGCCTTCCGGATCGATCTTCTTCGCCTTGAATTCTTTCACCACGTCGGTCGCAGTCTTCATCAGGCGCGGATCGGGCGGGAAGGTCATCATCGTTCCGGCACCGGCCTCGCCGGCGATCTGCCAGAACTCGTTGGTCACCAGGGCATCACCGCCAACCATGGTGGCTTTCATGCCCTGCTCCTTGGCCTGGCGGATGATCAGGCCGGCCTCGGTATGATAGCCGCCGACATAGATCACCGTGACGCCAGCCTCTTTCAGGCGGGAGACGAGCGACGAGTAATCTTTTTCGCCGGGTGTATAGGCCGTGGCGAGCACTTCCTTGCCACCCGCGGCGTGCAACGCCTTCTGCGTCTCATCCGCCAGGCCTTTGCCGTACGCGGAGTTGTCGTTCAGGATCGCGATCTTCTCGTTCTTGAAGTGGCTGGCCAGATAATCGCCGGCGACCTTGCCCTGATCGTCATCGCGACCACAGACGCGGAATGTGTTCCAGCTTCCTTCGTCGGTGTATTTCGGGTTGGTGGAGGCGGGCGAGATCTGCAAAATGCCTTCCTCGGCATACACCTTGCTGGCCGGGATCGAACTGCCGGAACAGTAATGACCGGCCACCATCTTGACCTTCTTGGACGCGAGTTGATTGGCCACCGACACCGCTTGCTTGGGGTCGCAGGCATCATCGCCAACATCGAGGACGATTTGCTGACCCAGAACGCCGCCGGCCTTGTTGAGATCGGCCACGGCTTGTTCGGCACCGGCCTTCATCTGCTCCCCGAACGCCGCATATTCGCCGGTAATCGGACCGGCGGTGGCGATGTGAATTTGTGCCTGTGCGGACGTCGATACGATGGCAAGTGTCGCCACGGCCCCCAGCAAACCTTTCCGCAGGCCTGATCGCATGGTTGTTTTCAGCATTGAGCGTCCCCGTTTGATGATGCCGCGCAGCCGGCACGGCGCGGTGGAAGCCTAGCCTGGAGTCGTAAAAAGCGCCAGAATCCATCGGAGAGAGGTTCCAAGGAGATTATGACGTGAAGGCATCGCTGTTTTATCTGCCGAGCATCGGCAGTCGCGCGGAGATCGAGTCGGGAATGGCCGGGATGCGGCCTGAGCTGTACCAGCGGATGCTCGCGGAGCTATCTGAACAGATCCGGCTGGCGGACGATCTTGGGTATGATTCGGTCAGCTTCACCGAACACCATTTCCATATCGAGGGGTTCGAGGTTTCCAACAACCCGGTGCTGCTGGACCTGTATTTCGCGATGCAGACGAAACGGATCCGGGTTGGTCAGTTGGGGATCGTGCTGCCGGCGGCCAATCCGATCCGGGTGGCCGAGGACATCGCGATGCTGGATCACATGACGGGTGGGCGAGCGAATGCCGGCTTTGCGCGCGGGTATCAACGGCGCTGGGTGGACATCATGGCGCAGCAGACGCATGGCGTGAGCGGGGCGCTGCCGCATCAGCACGATGCGATCGACGCCGCCAACCGCGCGGCGTTCGAGGAGAATTTTCAGATCATCAAGAAGGCCTGGACGCAGGAAATGCTGACTCACGAGGGTGAGTTCTGGAAGGTGCCGGCCGGGGAGACTCCGTGGGTGTTGGATACCACCGAGAAATGGGGCAAGGGCGTGGAGAACGGTATCCTGAAGTCGGTGGGCGTGGTGCCGAAACCGTTGCAAAAGCCGCATCCGCCGATCTTCCTGCCGTTCGCGTCGTCGGAGAACTCCATTCGGTGGGCGGCGAAAGAGGGCGTGACGGCGATCCTGCCGGCGATGCTGCCGGTGTATGAGAACCACCTGTACGATATTTATGCCGAGGTCTCGGGGCGGCCGCGTGGGCATGGGACGGGGTTGCTGCGGGACGTGATCATTGCGGATACGGATGCGGAGGCGATGGCGCTGTGGCGGGATTCCGGGCAGTTCTCCGGGCGGGCGTGGTTTGAGCCGTTCGGGTTCCGGCGGGGGATGCAGGACCCGAAGACGGGGTCGTTCCTGACGCCGGAGGAGGCGGTTCGGGAGGGGTATATCCTCGCCGGGACGGTGGATACGGTGATCCGGGGGATGGAAGCGAACATGAAGCGGCAGAACGTGGATTGGGTGTTCTGCTATACGTATAATTCGCTGATCCCGCATGCGAAGCTGATGAAGTCGATCGAACGGTTTTATACCGAGGTGATGCCTCGGTTTGGCTAGATCGAGGGTCAGTTCTTGTGCCGACCGGCGGCGTTGCCGGCGCCGGGGGAGCCTGTCCGTAATTCTGTGTGTGAGGCATAACCAACGCCAAGGAGCGCATTATGCCGAACAAAGCGAAGAAAGTAGACCGTGCTGTCGCGAAGCTGCCGTCGATCCCGAAGGAGCTG
>Ga0075030_100004021_pt1 | contig 13313 bp, 10 predicted proteins | sample LitLauG_LLR_2012_FD_71393 | JGI IMG/M metagenome (GOLD analysis project Ga0075030, IMG submission 71393) | Freshwater sediment microbial communities from Pennsylvania, USA - Little Laurel Run_MetaG_LLR_2012 | ecosystem: Environmental > Aquatic > Freshwater > Creek > Sediment | place: USA... | reverse complement strand
GGTTCCCTGCTCGGCGTGGTGCTCGGCGTCTTCGTGGCCGGCGGTGTGCTGCTGTTGCTGAGCGGCGATTTCGGCAACGGGCAACTGCAGGTGAATGCGCGCGCCCTGCCTTTCGCGCCGCTGCCGATGCTCGCCTTCTTCCTGATGGGCACTGCGACGGCCTGTCTGGGCAGCTATGTTCCGGCGCGCGAGGCCGCCCGGCGGGCGCCGGCGCTCGCATTGAAGACGGGTGATGCGGAGCAGGCCCTGGGGGCCGGAGCGGGTGCCGGCGCCGGCGTCACTCTGGTCGCCCTGGGGGCCGGGCTGGCGTGGCTGCCGCCCGTGGCGGGCCTGCCGCTGCCGGGCTACGCCGCGATCGCCGCGCTGCTACTGGGTGCCGTATTGCTGCTGCCTGCAGCGGTACGCCAACTGCTGGGCATCGTGCCGCACACGGGTCGCCTGCTGTTCGACCTGGCCATCGCACAGCTGCGCGGGAGTGTCGGCCTGGCAACCGCGAGCCTGGCGACGATCGTGGTCAGCTTCAGCCTGATGATCGCCATGGCGATCATGGTGCACTCGTTCCGCAGTTCATTCGAGGGCTGGCTGACCCGCATGCTGCCGGCGGATCTGCAGTTGCGGGTGCCGCCCGACAGCGACACGGCCGGCTGGAGCCTGGAGGAGCAGGCCCGGATCACGGCGCTGCCGGGCGTGCGGCGCGCGCAGTTCAGGCGATTGCAACCCGTGTTTCTGGCCGGCTATCCCGCGCCCGTCACGCTGATCGCGCGCGACGGCACGCCGGCCGCACTGGCTGCGGAATTGCCGCTGGTGACGTCGCTCGGTGCGGTGCCGGCGGGCGTGACCCCGGTCTGGATTTCGGAGGTGCTGCACGACCGCGCCGGTTACCGCATTGCCGGGCCCATGGTCCTGCCGCTCGCGGGACGCGCCGTGCCGTGCGTCGTCGCCGGGATCTGGCGCGATTACGCCCGTCCCGATGGTGCCATCGTGATGCCGCGCGCCGCCTACCGCGAGCGCACCGGCGATTCGCAGGCCACGGAAGGAGCCGTGTGGATCGATGCGGCGGCGGACGCTGCGCGGGTGGTCGCCGCGATTCGCGGCGTGTTCGCGGCGGGCGAGGCGGTGGAGATCACGTCCACGCCGGCCGTGCGGACCCGCTCGCTGGCGATCTTCGATCGTGCCTTTGCGATTACCTACGGCCTGGAGGCCATCGCCGTCGCCATCGGACTGCTGGGCGTAAGCGTGGCGGCCAGCGCCACCGTGTTCGCCCGCCGGACGCAATTCGGCATGCTGCGGCACATCGGCATGTGCAAGGCTCAGGTACTGGGCATGCTGGGCCAGGAGGGCTTGTTGTTGAGCGGCATGGCGGTGTCTTACGGCCTGGTCCTCGGCGCGGGCCTGAGCCTGGTCCTGGTGTACGTGGTCAATCGCCAGTCCTTCAGCTGGAGCATCGATCTCGCCGTGCCCTGGGGGCGCCTGGCGGCGCTCAGTGCCACGCTGCTGGCGGCCGCGTCGTTCACCGCGGTCCTGAGCGGGCGGGGGGCCACGGGTCGGGACGTGATCAGGGCTGTCCGGGAGGACTGGTGAACCGGCCGGGATCGCGGCTGCTGATCGCGGTGCTCCTCGGGACGATTCTATCGGGCCCGCGCGCCGTGGCCGCGCCACCCGCGGGTCCCGCGCAGGTCGCTCCGGGTCATGTCCTGCGCTTTCCGTCGGACTTCGGCAGCCACCCCGATTATCGGACGGAGTGGTGGTACGTGACCGGCTGGCTGACGACCGAGCGGGGCGAGACGCTGGGATTCCAGGTGACGTTCTTTCGCGTGCAGACCGCGGTTGCCGGCGACAATCCGAGCGCCTTTGCCCCACGCCAGCTGTTGATCGCACATTGCGCCCTCAGCGATCCGGCCCTCGGCCACCTGTGGACGGACCAGCGGATTCGCCGCGCCGGCCTGGGCCTGGCCGGAGCACGGGAGGAGGATACCCGGGTGTGGATCGATGACTGGCAGCTCAGCCGCAATACCGCCGGCTATCATGCGAGCGTCCCGGCCGGGGACTTTGCCCTGGATCTGTGGCTGCGTGTCAGCGGGCCACCCATGCTGAACGGCGCCGGGGGCTACAGCCGCAAGGGACCCGCTCCCTCGGCGGCCAGCGAGTACTACAGTGAGCCGGATCTGGTCGTGAGCGGCACGATCGCCCGCGCCCACCAGGCATCGGGCGTGCGCGGTGAGGCCTGGCTCGATCATGAGTGGTCGAGCCAATATCTTCCGCCCGGTGCCGCAGGCTGGGACTGGGTGGGCGTCAATCTCGCGGACGGCGGCGCGCTGATGGCCTTCCGGATCCGCGACCCGCATGGGCAGGCACTGTGGGCCGGCGCCACGCTGCGCGATGGGCGCGGGCACACCCACAGCTATGGCGCCGCGGAGGTGGCATTCGTGCCGGGCCGGCGCTGGCGCTCCGGCCGCACGGCGGTCCTCTACCCGGTGAACTGGCGCCTGCGGGTCGGGACCCGCGAATTCGACCTTGCGCCGCTGATGGACGACCAGGAGAACGATGCGCGCGCTTCAAGTGGCGCGCTCTACTGGGAAGGCGCCGTGCGCCTCTACGAAGCGCGCCGTCCCGTGGGGCGGGGGTACCTGGAACTGACCGGTTACGGCGATCCGCTGCAACTCCGCTAAGATGGTCGGGCCATGAGCGAACCGCAGACTGAATTCGCCATCCTGGGTGCCGGTGCCATCGGCTCGATCATCGGTGCGCACCTGGCCCGTTCGGGCCATGCGGTGCTGATGCTGGCGCGCGAGGGCCGCGCGCGGCAGATCGAACAGCAGGGACTACGCATCGCCGGCCTGGCCCAATTCACGCAGGCCGTGCCGGTGCTGGCGGACCTCAGCGCTTTCAAGGGCGCGCGGGTCCTGATCATCGCAACCAAGACCCATGGTACGGCGGCGGCGCTCGAGGCGGTCCGCCATGCGCCGGTGGGTGTTGCCCTGTCGGTTCAGAACGGCCTGCTCAAGAACGAGCAGCTGTCCGAGGCCTTTGGTGCGGACCGCGTGCTGGGGGCGCTGGCGAACACCAGCGGCGAACTGCTGACGGCGGGTGAAGTCCTGTTCACGCGCAACGAGCAGTTGTGCGTGGGGGAACTGGCCGGCGGCGAAAGTCCCAGGGCGCAGGGCATTGCCCGCGCCCTGGACTCCTCCGGGGTGCGCGCCGTTGCGGTGCCCGACATCCAGAGCCTCGAGTGGGCCAAATTCGGCGCCTGGGCGGGGCTCATGGTGCTGTCGGTGACGACGCGCGCGCTGACCTGGAAATACCTGAGCGATCCGGATACGGCCCTGGTCCTGGTGCGGCTGGTTCGTGAAATCGGCACGCTGGCGGCGGCCTGGTGCATACCGCTGTCCGATCAGTCGATGCTGCCGGTGGCGAGCCTGTGCCAGGGTTCCGAGGCCGCAGCGGTTACCACGATTCAGGCGCTCGGCGCGCAGATGCGGGCCGGCGCCCCGGCGCACCGGATGTCCACCCTGCAGGATCTGGAAGCCCATCGGCCACTGGAAATCGAAGAAACGCTCGGTTACGCGGTGCGCAAGGCCCGCCAGAAGAATCTGTCGCTGCCCCTGCTCTTCAACAGCTACGCGCTGATCCGGGGCCTGGACCGCATCGGCGGCGTGGACCGCACCGGCGGCATCGATACCGGAGCCAGCGACCGCGTTCGCGGCTAAGCCGATGCGCTCGCGCCCCGGCGCCATACGGTTGCCAGCCAGGGCTGCTGCGCGCGCGGCCGGCCGGCGGGCCGGTAGTAATGCTCGAGTTCCGCGAAGCCGGCATCGCTCAGGTGGCGGCGCCATGCCGCCAGGTCGTGGTAAACGCCAAAGCGACCGCCATTCCACCCGGCTTCGTTGTGCCCATGCGGATTCGAACAGAACAGGACGCCGCGCGGCTTCAGGGTGCCATGCAGCATGCCCAGCACGACCGGCAGGGCCGCCGTGGGCACGTGAAACAGCGAAGCGTTGGCGAACAGCCCGTCGAACCGCGCCGGCGGCAGGTCCAGGGAGAGAAAATCCTGCTGCCACACTTCGCAGCCGGAATCCGCACGCGCCATGGCAGCCAGTTCAGCGGCGCCTTCGAGTCCGATGGCGAGGTGGCCCAGCCGGGTAAAGGCCTGGAGGTCGCGCCCCGGCCCACAGCCGACGTCCAGGATCTCGAAAGGCCCCGGGCCCTCGATGTGACGCAGCAGGGCCTCGATGTTCTGACGGACGTCGTGATCGCGGGTACCGGCTCGAAAGGACTCCGCGGTCGACCGGTAATGCTCGAGCGTGCGGCGCGAGATTTCGCTCAGGGCCTGCAATTGATCCGGGGGCAGCATGGATGCACGACCTGCGATGCTCGGTACGGAGGGCGGGAGCTTGGCACGGATCGGCTGCCATGGGCAGTCCGGCCCCGTGTGCGCTGCGCCGCGTTTTTGCAGTGCCGGATTTGCCAGGCGCCGAGGCGGGACGCTACTCTCCCAGCCATGCGCATCGACATGGTCCCCACCGGCACGAACCCACCCGACAATCTCAACGTGCTGATCGAAGTGCCGGTGGGCGGCGAGCCGGTCAAATATGAATTCGACAAGGCCAGCGGCGCCCTCTATGTCGATCGCATCCTGCACACGCCGATGCGCTATCCGGCCAACTACGGCTTCGTTCCGCATACGCTGTGCGAGGATGGCGATCCGCTCGATGCGCTGGTCGTCGCACGCTCGCCGTTCATACCCGGCTCCATCGTGCGGGTACGTCCCGTCGGCGTGCTGCTGATGGAGGACGAGAAGGGCGGGGATGAGAAACTGCTGACGGTGCCGGTCGACGCGACCTTTCCCTACTACTCCGAGATCGGCGATCGCACCGACCTGCCGGCGATCGTCATGCAGCAGATCGAGCACTTCTTCACGCACTACAAGGATCTGGAGCCCGGCAAATGGGTCAAGGTCTCGCAGTGGGGTGACGTCGAAGCGGCCCGCCGTGTGGTCCTGGAGTCCATCGCGCGCGCCAAGGCCGCCAGCGCCTAGCGCGCCGCCGGTCTTTGACATCGGATCCGGAAGCACGCCTAATATCCGCCGATGAGGCACGAATCTTCCGGCCGCTCCGCAGAGGACGGCACTGCACCGGTTTCGGCGAGGATTCGAGCGCGGCTGCTGCGTGCCCGGCAGCGCTTTCACGCCAATGACAATATCTCGGCCTACATCAAGCCGGGCGAGATCGAGGAACTCCTCGTGGAGGTGGCGGACAAGATGACCGCGCTGCTGCAGAGCCTGGTCATCGATACCGACCACGACCACAATACGCAGGACACCGCGCGGCGGGTCGCCAAGATGTACGTCAACGAGGTCTTCCGCGGCCGCTACGCACCCATTCCCTCGATCACTGAATTTCCGAACGCGCTGAGTCTGAACGAGCTGATGATCGTCGGGCCGGTGACGGTGCGCAGCGCCTGCAGCCACCACCTGTGCCCGATCATGGGGCGGCTGTGGATCGGGCTGATGCCAAACCAGCATTCGAATCTGATCGGCCTGTCCAAGTATTCGCGGCTGGCCGAATGGATCATGACGCGGCCGCAGATCCAGGAGGAGGCGATCACCCAGCTGGCCGAACTGCTGGTCAAGCGCGTCAAGCCCGACGGCCTGGCCGTGGTGATGGAGGCGGATCACTTCTGCATGCACTGGCGCGGCGTGAAGGATACGGGCTCAAAGATGGTCAACAGCGTCATGCGCGGTTCGTTCCTGAAGGATCCGGCACTGCGCCGCGAGTTCCTGGCGCTCATCAACCTGAAGAACTGAGGTTCCCATGCTGGTCCGATGTCTCTATGCAAGCCGCGCGGCCCAGCCGCTCTCCGGCGCCGTGCTCAATTCCATCCTCGAGCAGTCCAGCCGGAAGAATCCCGCCCTGGGGCTGACCGGCATGCTGTGTTTCACCAGCGAGCTGTTCGTTCAGGTCATCGAGGGTGGGCGCGATGAGGTCTGCGAGGTGTTCAACGCCATCGTGCGGGATAACCGGCACGTGCACGTGCGCCTGCTGGCCTTCGAGGAGATCACCGAGCGGCGCTTCGGCCATTGGACGATGGGCCAGGTCGACCTCAAGAACGTCAATCCCTCGCTGCTGCTGAAGTATTCCGAGAAGGCCGAGCTCAATCCCTTCAGCTGTCCGGGCCGGGTCACGATGGCGCTGCTGGAGGAACTCGTGGCCACCGGATCCATCGTGGGCAACGCCGCGTGAGCGCCGCCGCGGCAATTGATCCGGCCATGCCGGGCGGGAGGTCCTGATGGATGCGGTCCGGATTCATGAATATGGCGGTCCCGAGACCCTGAAGTTCGAGAGCGGCGTACCGGAGCCGCGGCTTGGGGAGCGCACCGTGCTGATCGCGGCGACCGCGGCCAGCGTCAACCCGATTGACTGGAAGATGCGTTCGGGTGCGCGCCAGAAGGACTTCCCCCTGACCCTGCCCGCCATCCTGGGGCGCGATGTCAGCGGCGTCGTCCGCGCCGTCGGTCCGGAGGTGCGGAATTTCAAGCCTGGCGAACGCGTGCTCGCGTTCACCGTGGCCGCGTATGCGGAACTGGTTGCCGTGGACGATGCCATCTGCACGCACCTGCCCGACGGACTCGACCTGGCCGATGCGGCGGCGATTCCGCTGGTGGTGCTGACGGGCGACCAGCTGGTGCGCGATGCGGCGCGCCTGCGCAAGGGCCAGACCGTGCTGATCACGGGTGCGCTGGGCAGCGTCGGGCGTGCCGCGCTCCACGTGGCGCTGAAGGTGGGCGCCCAGGTGATTGCCGGAGTCCGTGCGCGCCAGGTCGACGAAGCGCGCCTGCTGGGGGCGGCGGATGTCGTGGCGATCGACGATGAAGCGCAGGTCGCGCGACTGCCCATGGTCGATGCCGTGGCCGACACGGTCGGGGGCGAGACCGCGGCACGCCTGGTGGCGAAGCTGAAGCCCGGCGGCTATTTCGCCTACGCCTCGGCCCTGCCGGAAGGACTGGTGGCGGCCAACCCGGCGCTGCGCATCGTGCGGGTTTTTGCCCGTCCGGACGCTTCCAAGGTGCGCGAGTTCGCCGATGACCTGCGCGACCGCAGGTTCGTGTTGCCTATCGGACGGCGCTTGCCGCTGCGCGATGCCGCGGAAGGTCACGTACTCGGCGAACGGGGCGGTATCGGCAAGATCGTTCTGCTGGCGTAGCGCGCGCTCGGCTCAGGACCGGGTGCGCAGGCTGAGCGCACCCTGGGGCGTGACCTCCGACTTGAAGCGGGGAGATTTCACCACGAGGATGTCGCAGCGCAGCTGATCGATGACGCGCTCGGCGGTGGTGCCGATGAACGCGGCCGCGCGCGAACGCCTGGATATCGCGCCCATGATCACGATGTCCGTCTGGTCCGCGGCGGCCAGCCCGGGGATGGCCCGGGCGGGATCGCCGTGCCCGAACAGGCGTGGCGTGGTCCCGAGGCGATGGCGCCTGGCCAGGCGCGCCACGGCATCATGTCCGGCCGCGTCGTCCGCCGCTTCCAGCACGTGCGCGAGGTGGAGCGATGCATCCAGCTCGCGCTGCAGCCGCCGCGCCATGCCGAGGACTGCGCCGTCCAGGCCGGCATGCTCGCTGTCCACGTGCACGGGGTCCACGGTGGCGAGCAGCCGCGGGCGCCGTGCGAGCAGGGGTGTCTTGACGAACCACAGCGGGCAGGGCGTGGAACGGATCAGGTCCCAGTCGGTGTTGGTCAGCAGCCAGCGGCCGAGGCGACCGTGCCGGTGACTGTCTGCGACGAGCAGATCCGGACGCGCACGCAGCACGTGGCGGACGATGGCCGCTGCCACCGGAACGTCCCATTCGACCACGTAGCCGATCCGTGCGTAGCGGATCCCGAGCCGCTCCACCAGCGCCGCGAGCTGCTGCCGACGGTTCTGCCCGGCCTCCTGCACGAGTTCGGCGGCCGAACGGTAGCTGGAGCCGGAGAGCGGGTAGGGCAGCGAGAAGGTATGCAGTACCGTCAGGCGCGCGCCGCAGCGCTCCGCAAGGGCCGCGGCCTTCAGCAGCGCCCACTGATCGCTGCGCTGGAGATTGCCGATGGCGACCACGATGTTTTTCATGAGCCCGAACCGCGTGAATGACCCGTGCAATCTGCCATTGCGATCCGCCGGCTGCCATACGGAGTTGCCGCATGCGCGCATAATCCGGGCATGGAGGTGAGCGCTTGCCGACTGTCAGCGACCTGAACACCGTCAAGCGCTATCTGCCCTGGGTCGTAGCGATCACGCTGTTCATGGAGCAGCTGGATTCCACCATCGTCAATACCAGCATTCCGGCGATGGCACGGAGCCTGGCCGTGAGTCCGCTGAGCCTCAAGGCCGTGGTCACAAGCTACATACTGAGCCTCGCGGTCAGCATTCCGGTGAGCGGCTGGCTCGCGGAGCGCTTCGGCAGCCGCCGGATCTTCCTTGCCGCGGTGGCGCTGTTCACCGCCTCCTCGGTCCTGTGCGGGCTGTCGCCGGGCGCCGGCATGCTGATTGCCGCGCGCGTACCGCAGGGGATTGCCGCGGCCATGATGATGCCCATCGGCCGCATGGCCATCGTGCGCACCTTTCCCAAGGGCGAACTGCTGCAGGCGATGAGCTTCGTCATCGTTCCGGCCCTGATCGGTCCACTGCTGGGCCCCGCGGTGGGCGGCGTGATCGTGCACTGGCTGTCCTGGCGCGACATCTTCTTCGTGAACGTGCCGGTCGGACTCGGCGCGCTGTGGTTCGGCCATCGGCACATGCCGGACTATCGCAATGAACGGCCCCTGCCGCTGGACGTCGTTGGCCTGCTGCTGTTCAGCAGCGGCGCCGCGCTGCTGTCCTGGCTCCTGGAAATATTCGGAGAACACCACCTGTCCGCACCCCGGCTGGCCGGCCTGTTCCTGCTGTCCCTCGTCCTGCTGGCTGCGTATGCCTGGCATGCCGGCCGCACGCCCTTTCCGCTGCTGCGCCTGAGCCTGTTCCGGACGCGCACTTTCCGGATTTCGGTACTCGGCGGATTTGTGACGCGGCTCGGCATCGGCGGCATGCCGCTGCTCATGCCCCTGCTCTATCAACTCGGCATGGGCCTGCCTGCCTGGCAGTCCGGGCTGCTCATGATGCCGCTGGCCGCGGCAGCCATGGCGATGAAAGCCATCGTGCCGCAGCTGTTGCGGCACTTCGGTTACCGCCGTATTCTGATCGTCAATACGATCCTGGTGGCGGTCGCGATCATGGGCTATTCGCTGGTCGGACCAGGGACGGCCCTGCTGGCCATCGTGTTGCTGGGCCTGGCCCTGGGACTCGGCAACTCGCTGCAGTTCTCCTGCATGAATTCCATGGCCTATGCCGACATCGAAGATGCCGACGCCGGCATGGCGAGCGCCCTGGCCGGCACGTTGCAGCAGACGTCACTGAGCTTCGGGCTGGCCTGTGCCTCGCTGCTGACCGGCTTCTTTCTGGCCGAGCAGTCGCAGACCGATCGGGTCGCCGTCACGCTGGCCCTGCACCGGGCCTTCCTGACGCTGGCAGGCCTGACCGTGGTTTCCTCGCTGTCATTCTGGACGCTGCGTCCCGGCGACGGCGAGAGCGTCAGTCGCAGTACGGTCGGTTGATGCTCGGGCCCGCGGGCTTCAGGGCACCCCGGCCATCCGCAGCACGAAGAACAGGCCGGCGCCGCTGCCGCCAGAATCGCGAACTGGTCAGGCGTGCAGTCCTGGCTCCGGAGGCGCTGTCGCCGGAGCATGGCCGTGATTGCGGCTGAGCAGCATGTACATCGCCGGCACGACGAACAGGGTGAAGACGGTGCCGATCGATATGCCGGTGAAGATGACCAGCCCCATCTGACTGCGGCCGGCCGCACCGGCGCCCCCCGCCAGGACCAGCGGCAGCACGCCCAGCACCATGGAACCGGTCGTCATCAGGATGGGCCGCAGCCGTATGGTCGCGGCCTCCTCGATGGCCCGCCGCTTGGATAACCCCGCCGCCTGCTGCTCATTGGCGAACTGCACGATCAGGATGCCATGCTTGGCGATCAGGCCCACCAGTGTGACCAGCCCGACTTCGCTGTAGATGTTCAGGGTGGCGGCGCCCTCGAACACGAACACCATGGCGCCAAAGACCGCCATCGGTACCGAGATCAGCACCACCAGCGGGTCGACGAAACTCTCGAACTGCGCCGCCAGCACCAGGTAGATGATCAGCAGGGCGAACAGCAGCGTCTCGACGAAGGCGCTGGATTCGCGCACGGCCTGGCGCGACTGGCCGCCATAGTCGACGATGTATGCGGGGGGCAGGACCGAGCGCGCGATCTGCTCGAGGGTATGCAGGGCCTGACCGAGCGGCACGGCGTTGACGCCGGTGATGGTCGCGGAATTGAGCTGCTGGAAGTGGTTTATGGACTCGGGAACGGTCCGGGTGCTCAGGCTGACGACGGTCGAAGCCGGGATTTCGTCGCCGCCCGGCGTATCGATGAAATAGTTGTTGAGCTGATCGGCATTCAGGCGATCGAGGCGCTGCACCTGCGGAATGACGCGGTAGGAGCGCCCGGCGATGCTGAAGTAGTTGACATAGCCGCCGCCCAGCATCGCACTGAGCGAGTCGGCGACGTCCTTCATGCTGAGACCGAGCGCCGCCGCCTTGTCGTGGTCGACCTCGACGACCGTCTGCGGCTTGTCCAGCTTCAGGTCACTGTCGAGAAAATAGAAACTGCCGCTCGCCTGGGCCTGGTGCTCGATCTCCCTGACCAGCTGCGCCAGGTTCGCGTAGGGTTCCGTGGTCCTGATGACGAACTGCAGCGGCAGGCCGAGGCCGCCGCCGGGCAGCGGGGGGTAGGAAAAAGCGGCGACGCGGGCGCCGGCAATGCGGTTGTACTGCGCCTGCAACTGGACCTGGATGGCATGCGCATTGCGCCGGCGCTGGCTCCAGGGCTGCAGAACCACGCCGCCGAATCCGCCATTGGGGCCCTGGTAGCCGTTGACCTGGAAGGAGGTGACGTATTCGGGTAGCGTATGCAGGATGCGCTCGACCTGCGCCGCGTAGACGTTCGTCTGCGTCAGCGTCGCGTCCGGGGCGGCGGTCAACTGGTAGAGCAGGAAGGATTGATCCTCCTCCGGCGCCAGTTCGCTGGCGGCCAGCGCCCCCACCCGGGGCAATGCGACCATCGCCAGGAGCAGCACGATGATGACGCCGCCAAAGGCGACCACCGTCTTCCACCCTTCGAGCGCCGCCACCAGCAGCCGTCGATAGCCGCTCGTCAGGCGCTCCAGCATGTGGTCGATTCCCCGCGCCAGCCTGCCATGCTCATGGGCGGGCTTCAGGAATCGTGCGCACATCATCGGTGAGAGCGTCAGCGCGATGACGGCCGAGACCGCCACGGCGCCGGCGAGCGTGAAGGCGAACTCGGAGAACAGCGCGCCGGTGAGGCCGCCCTGAAAGCCGATCGGGACGTAGACGGCCACCAGCACGACCGAGATCGCGATGATCGGACCGCCCAGCTCGCGGGCGGCCAGCAGCGCGGCAGCGGCCGGCCGCTGTCCAAGCTTCATGTGCCGGTCGACGTTCTCGACCACGATGATGGCGTCGTCGACCACCAGGCCGATCGCCAGCACCAGCGCGAGCAGCGTCAGCAGGTTGATGGAATAGCCCAGCACCAGCATGATGAAGAAGGCGCCGATCAGTGACAGCGGCATGGCAATCGCAGGTATCGCGACCGAGCGCAGCGTGCCGAGGAAGGCGAAGATCACCAGCGCCACGATGACCAGCGCTTCGGCCAGCGTCTTGATGACCTCGGAGATCGCACTGTTGACGAAGATCGTCGAATCGAAGGACACCTTGCCCGAGACGCCGGCCGGCAACTCGGCGAGGATCTGCGGCAGTATGGCCCGGATGCCCGCGATGGCCGTCAGGATATTCGCATCGGGCGCGACGTAGATGGCGAAGGATGCGTTCTCGCGGCCGCCGGAGAAGCTGCTGATGCCGTAGTCGTCGGCGCCCAGGCTGACGCTGGCCACATCCTCCAGGCGCACCAGCGAGTCGCCCTGGCGCTTGACGACCAGTCGGCGGAATTCATCGAGGCTGTGCAGTTCGGTATTGGCGGTGAGGTCGACCGTGACCATCTGTCCCTTGGTGGTGCCGACGGCGGCCAGGTAGTTGTTGGTGGCCAGCGCAGCGCTCACGTCCGCGGCGCTCACCCGCAACGCGGCGAGGCGCAGCGGATCGAGCCAGGCGCGCAGCGCGAAGCGGCCCCCGACCTGCCGGGCCTCCTGGACGCCTTCGATCGCCTGCAGCTTGGGGCGTACGGCGCGTTCCAGGTAATCCTTCAGCTGCTCGCGCGTCTGCGTCTCGCTGAAGAATGCGATGTACATTGCCGCCGTGAGATCGCCCGTGGTCAGGTTCAGGGTCGGCTGCTGGGATTGCGGCGGCAGCTGATTGAGCACCGAGTTGACCTTGGTGTTGATCTCGGTGAGTGCCTTGTGCGAATCGTAATTGAGGTTCAGGACGACGCTGATCGTGCTGATGCCCGTCTGGCTGCTCGAAGTCATGTAGTCGATGCCCTGGGCCTGGGCGATGACATTTTCCAGCGGTGTGGTGATGAACCCGGCGACGTCGTCGGCGCTGGCGCCGTAGTACAGGGTCGTCACCGTAATCGTGGCGCTGGTGGTCTTCGGAAACTGGCGTACCGCCAGCGAAGAAATGGAGCGCAGCCCCAGCACGAGAATGACCAGGCTCAGCACGGTGGACAGCACCGGCTTGCGAATGAACAGATCGGTGAAATTCATCCCGCCGGCCTATTCGTTCGGCGGGTTCGGATTGGGGTCGTTCGACGGCGTCACCGTATTGTCCACGACCACCAGATCGCCGTTCTTGAGCTTGAGCTGCCCGCTCGTGGCGACGAGATCCCCTTCCTGCAGGCCCTGGAGTATCGCCACCTGATCGCCACGGGTCGCCCCGGCGACCACGAACTGCTGCCGGACCTGCAGCGCGCCGGAGGCGGGAAGGATGACGAACACCGAGGTTCCGTAAGGGTCGTAGGTCAGGGCGGTCTGCGGCAGCGTCAGCAGCCGCTGGCCGGCACCGGCGGCGATGCTGACCCGCGCATACATGCCGGGCAGCAGCTTCCGCCCGATATTGCGCAGGCTGGCACGCACCTGCACGTTGCGGGTGCCGGTGTCCACCTGGGGATTGATCGCATCGATCGCGCCGGCAAAGGTCTGGTTCGCGAGCGCATCCGTGGACACGGTGACCTGTTGTCCGGTGGCGATCCGGCCCAGATCCTGCTGCGGCAGGTAGAAGTCGGCGTAGAT
>Ga0075030_100004019_pt1 | contig 13313 bp, 6 predicted proteins | sample LitLauG_LLR_2012_FD_71393 | JGI IMG/M metagenome (GOLD analysis project Ga0075030, IMG submission 71393) | Freshwater sediment microbial communities from Pennsylvania, USA - Little Laurel Run_MetaG_LLR_2012 | ecosystem: Environmental > Aquatic > Freshwater > Creek > Sediment | place: USA... | reverse complement strand
GCACGCGCATTGCTGCCATCGAAGTTTCGCCAAGAGCAGGCGAAGGGCGTTCCGTTTGGATGGACGAAAAAGGTGAAGCGTTAAGAGCTCTATCGCCTCTCCTCACAGATGAGAAGCAGCCCAAGATAGTCCACGATCCAAAGCTGTTTCAATTGTTGGCGGGCCGTGCCAATAATCTTGCGCACGCCACTCAGCTTTATTCCTACCTCTTGCGACCGACCACGGCGAATCACAATTTTGCCGATGTGGCGATGCGCCAGTTCAACTCGATGCTCGGCGGAGGCGCGGGAGAGCGTGCGGATTATCTCCAGCGGCTGGCGCCGGTTCTGCTAAAGCAGGTGGAGGAGAAGGACCTCCGGAAAGTCTACGAAGCGATCGATCTCCCGCTCGCTCCCGTGCTAGCGGACATGGAGCGCGTAGGAGTCCGGGTGGACCCGGGAACGCTCGAAAAAATGTCGCAGACCATGGAGAAAGAGATCCGTCGGCTGGAAAAAGAGATCTGGAAGCTGGCGGGGTCGGAGTTCAACGCCAATTCGCCCACGCAACTCGCTGAAATACTGTTCGACAAGTTGAACTTGAAGCCGAACCCCCGCCGGGGGAAGGCCAAAGCACGCTCCACAGCGGCCGACGTCCTTGAGGAGCTTTCGGTGCAGCATCCGTTGCCCGCAAAAGTCATCGAATATCGCGAAATCGCAAAACTCAAGTCCACTTACGTGGACGCGCTCCCCAAGCTCATCAATCCGACGACGGGAAGATTGCATACTAGTCTTTCGCAAACGGGGACGGCGACCGGGCGACTCAGCTCAAGCGATCCCAATCTGCAGAACATTCCCATTCGCACTGAACTAGGCAGGGAGATTCGCGCGGCATTCGTTGCCGAAAAGGGCAAAACTCTACTTTCGGCGGACTATTCGCAGATTGAACTCCGCGTCATGGCGCATTTTTCAAAAGACCCCGTTTTAGTGGAAGCATTCCGCAACGGAGAAGACATTCATGCGCGGACAGCGCAGGAAGTCTTTGGAGTTGGCCCGCTTGCGCAGACGGCTGAGCACCGCCGGGCAGCGAAGGCCATTAATTTCGGCATCATCTATGGGCTTTCTCCCTTCGGTCTGGCGCAGCAGTTGGGAATCGAGCAGCGTGAAGCGGCGAAATTCATCAATGCCTACTTTGACCGGTATCGCGGCGTGAAAACCTACCTGGACAATGTTCTGGAGGAAACGCGCAAGTCTGGCGTGGCCAAGACTCTATTTGGAAGATTACGGCCAATCCCGGAAATCAACTCCCCTCAAATGCAATTGCGGAATTTCGCGGAACGCACGGCGCTCAACTCGCCCCTGCAGGGAACCGCTGCCGATCTGATCAAGCTGGCGATGATTCAAATCGATCGCCGGCTTGCGAAGGAACGCTTTGAAGCGCGCATGATTTTACAAGTGCACGACGAACTCTTGTTTGAGGCTCCCGCCAAGGAAATAGCGAAACTGGAAAAGCTCGTGAAAGTGGAAATGGAATCGGTCCACAAGCTCGCTGTGCCCATCGTCGTAGAAATCGGAAAAGGCCCGAACTGGCGCGACCTGGACTAACAGTCTTTTGCCACTTTCCCTCACCGAACGCCGGGAGTAGAATTCGCTCACTATCAGGCCGGACTCGCTCCTTGGGCTACAAGGCCAAATAGGGGGAAGTCATGCGCAAAGCAAAAGTTCTTATCGGACTCCTGCTGTTCACGACGGTCCTGGGATTCTCTCGCGCGCGAATCACGCCGCAGCAAAAAACGCCCGACGCTTCTGAACCAAAAATTACTCCTGAAGATATCGCAAAAAAAAATCCCGTAACGCCGACTCCGGAAGGTCTTGCGGAAGCACGCAAATTCTTCGGCTACAATTGCGCAATGTGCCACGGCAAAGGCGGTGATGGAAAGGGCGACCTCGTCGAAGAAATGAAGCTCACGCTTCTCGACTGGCGGGATGCAACTTCCCTTGAGAAGATGACCGATGGCGAGCTATTTTGGATTATCACCAACGGCAAGGGGAAAATGCTGGGCGAGGGCGACCGCACGCCTCAAAAGTTACGATGGAACTACGTGAACCTGGTGCGCAGCTTCGGCAAAAAAGGGAGTGGGGATAAACCAAAAGCCGAGAACCCAAAGAGTTAGAGAGCCGCGCGATTTTTGTGCGATTCCTGAACTTGGATTCGGGGCAGTCCTGAGGCTCACGTCGGGAGATGCGGGATGTCTCCCCGCTTGTGTTACCCTCCCCAGCGACACAGTCTAACAAGGAGCGTTCCGATGGCCCATGCGCCTCAATTTCTGAAATTGGTCACCGAATCGAAAGCCAAGATCAAGGAAACCAATGTTGCCGATGTGCAGCGCCGCATGGACACTGGCGAAAAATTCCTGCTCGTTGACGTTCGCGAAGATAATGAATGGGCAAATGGCCATCTCCCGGGAGCTGTCCACATGGGGCGTGGCATCATTGAACGCGACATCGAAGCCCAAGTTCCGGACACCGGCACCAAGCTCGTTCTCTATTGCGGTGGTGGGTTCCGCTCAGCCCTGGTCGCGGAAAATCTCCAGAAAATGGGCTACAAAAACGTCGAATCCATGGACGGGGGCTGGAAGGGCTGGCTGAGTGCCGGTCTGCCGACGGCCAAGGGTTAGGATCTTCGTAGACAGATTCTAGTTAATTGAAACTTGGCTGGGGCGGAAGGATTCGAAAACTAACCGCTGCCCGTGCAAAGCCCTCTAAAATGGAGGCCATTCAATGTTTCCAATAATTTACGCTGGCTTTAACGTTAGCCATTTTAGACCATCGTAAGCCGCAGTATACCTAAAACTGCCTCTTGAAAAGGTAGTTCCTCCCGTTTTTGCGCTGCTGCCTTGAGGAATCGCTGACCCGTGGGGACCCGAATCCCAGACCCCTATCGTGTTGCCTTCACGACCTGGAAGCATTAGTGTACGTGTAACTTAGGACTGGCCTCGCTCATGAACTGCCCACATTGCCAGACACCCAACCCGGCGACAGCTCTTCGTTGTCAAAAATGTGACACGCCGATCGATCCAAATGCGCCAACAATCATCGATCCACAAGAGGGTAAGGGGGATGACGAAAACCTAACTCTGGAGAATTGGTCCACGGCCGTAACGGCACCATCTGAACGGGAAGCCCCGAGTTCTGCGAAACAATTGCAGCCGGGAAGCTTGCTGGCGATGCGCTATGAGATTCTCGAGCGCCTGGGCGGGGGAGGCATGGGAACGGTTTACAAAGCGAGGGACCGGGAAGTGAACCGGTTAGTTGCCGTAAAGGTGATCCGCGAAGATCTGGCAGGCGATTCGGCGATGCTGTCGCGGTTCAAACAGGAGCTGATTCTTGCACGGAGGGTGACGCACATAAATGTAATCCGGATCTTTGATCTGGGACGGGCGAGCGGCATTCGCTTCATCACGATGGAGTACATCGAGGGCCAGGACCTGCGGTCGCTGGTAAGGACGAAAGGAAAACGGACGCCGGAACAGAGTGTGAATTTCATCCAGCAGGTGTGCCTAGCACTGGAAGCGGCGCATGCGGAGGGAATCGTCCACCGAGATCTGAAACCGCAGAACATCATGGTAGATGAGAAGGGAAAGATCTACGTGATGGATTTTGGGATTGCACGCTCTGTCGGAGGGGAAGGGCTGACGATGACGGGTGCGGTTGTGGGCACGCCGGAATTCATGTCCCCGGAACAGGTAAAGGGAGAAGACGTCGACGGGCGGTCGGATATCTTCAGCCTGGGAATCATTTTCTATGACCTGTTGACAGGAAAGCTGCCCTATCGCAGCGAAACGGTGCAGCGGGCGATGTACAAGCGGACAAGGGAGAAGCCAGTGCCAGCCGCGGCGGAAGACGGAACGGTTCCGGTGTATTTGAGCGAAGTGGTTTCGAAGTGCCTGGAAATTGAACCGGCGAAGAGGTACCAATCGGCACGGGAGCTTTACGATGAGCTAGAGAGATGGAAGAACGGGGTTGCCGAGCAGGCGGTGCCGGTGTTGCAGCGGAAGTTGCGGCGGATCGCCAAGAATCACTCGGTATTGGTATCGGCGGTAGTGGTGCTACTGGTGGTGGTCGGGACATTTGTGGTTCGGCGAATACCGGTGACTTCTTCTTCGGGGAGCGCGGTAAAACCACCGCCTTCGATTGCGCTGGCGGTGCTTCCGTTCCGGAATGCATCGGGAGACGAGAAGTTGGGCTGGCTGGGTTCGAGCCTGAGCGAAATGCTAACGAATGACATTGGCCAATCGGCGAGTTTGCGGACGATCTCCGGAGGACGGATCTCGCAGGTGCTGCACGATCTGCGGATCAGACCAGAGTCTGAACTGGACTCGGGAACAATTGAGAGGATGGGTGAGTTCACCAATGCGGATATTGTAGTTTACGGGCAGTACGCCAAATTTGGGGATCAGATACGGATTGACGCCAAGCTGGCGGACAGGAAGAACTCGCGGCAAGTGGCGCTGAAGGCAGAGGCCGCGAACGAAAGCGAAATACTGAAGACGATGGATCAATTAGCGAAGGAGGTGCAGAACAACCTGGCTTTGTCGGCGAAGGCGATTCAGGAGCTGCAAACCAGCGCGTTCAGGCCATCGACCAATTCGCTGGCGGCGCTGCGTGAATACGACAAGGGATTACAGTTTGAGAGAAGCGGGGAGAAGCTGGAAGCGCTGGCGGCGTTCAACGCATCGATCGCCGAGGACCCTAATTTTGCGCTGGCGCTGTCACAATTGGCGCAGACCTACGCAAGCATGGGGCAGGAGGACCAGGCGCAGTCTGCTTCGCGGAAGTCCGTTGAGCTGAGCGATGCGTTGCCGCAGCAAGAAAGATATATCATCCGTGCCAACCACTCGAAAATCCTGAAAGAATATCCGAAGGCCATCGAAACCTACCAAGCGCTGGCGACGCGGTCGCCGGGTGATACGGATATTCTATTCGAACTGGCGGGTTTGTATGAGAGCGCGGGAGATCTGGACAAGGCCCGCGCGGAACTAGAGAAGGTGCAGGTGCTGGATCCAAAGCGCACGGAGATGCTACTGGCGCGGGGACGAGTCGAGTTGAAGAGCAACAATCCGGAAAAAGGGCTGGAGTTTCTAAGCAGCGCACTGAATCTCTCGATACAGCTGAACAACGAGGAGCAGAGAGCTAATATTCTGCATGCCATGGGAGTGGGATACGCCTACATGCATCGGAATGACGAGGCGCTGCGACGTTTTGAAGAATCCTTGGCAATTAAACGGCGTCTTGGGTTGAAAACAGGAGCGGCAGCCAGCCTGGATGAGATGGCCACTCTGGAGAGTGGGCAGGGCAAGTCGGACCAAGCGTTGAAGAATTTCAATGAGGCCTTGAAGCTTCGTCGAGAGATTGGGGACAAAGCGGGGGCCGGCGACGTTTTGACTGATCTTGGGACGTTTTACGTAGACCGGGGGAAACCGGAGCAGGCCCTGGCGCTGTTCAAAGAATCGTTGCAGATTCAGATTGACACAGGCAATGAACAGAATCGGGGGATGCTGCTGAACAACATCGGGAATATCTACCTAAGCCGAGGAGATTTTCAGGACGCACATACCTATTTCGAGCAGGCCCTGCAGGTGCGCGAGAAATTCAATGTGCCTCAAGAGGTGGCAGAGACGCTCCACAATGTGGCGGAGACGGATACCAACCTTGGGTTATATGGCCAAGCGCTGGCACGATACCACAAAGCACTGGATTTGCAGCGCCAGGTAGCGAACAAGCAGATGATTGCGATTGAAACATCGAGTCTTGGGACGGTGTTTGGATATCAAGGAAGATACGGAGCGGCACTCAGTTCAAAAGAGGAGGCGATCAAGCTGTATGGTGAACTAGGGGAAAAAGGTTTCTGGATGGTGGACATGCAGGGAGGGTATGGGAACGCACTGAGTCAGGTGGGTCGGAAGGAAGAGAGCCAGAAAAGCTTGCAAGAAGCGTTGACAATGGCGCGCGAGCTGAAGAATGAGGATCAAGTCTCTTCGACTCTGGGGTTCCTGGGGGACAATGCGTACTATGCCGGCGATCTTGCAGCGGCCAAAAAGTACTACCAGCAAGCCTCTCAGGCAGGGGAACGCAGCACTGCACGCGTCTTAACACTGACAAATAGATTCAATCTGGCAAGACTTTTGGTGGTGGAGGGGCACGCACAACAAGCGATCCCGGTGCTTACATCGATTCGGGATGAAACGACGAAGAATGGACCGAAGTATTCAGCGGTCCAGTCGTCGCTGTGGCTGGGGACAGCCTTGCTACGAACCAAGAACTACGCAAAAACAAAAGATCTTATGCAGAATACGCTACTGCAGTCAGAGAAGCTGGGACTGCTGGCGGTGCGGGCGCAAGCACACGCGGTTTTGGCCAAAGTTTACGAGCAGGAAAAGAATACGGCGGAAGCGGAGCGCGAGAAGAAGTTGGCGATGCAGTTGTTCCAGGAGATTCAGACCGAATCGCATTTTGACCTGCGCACACGACACGATTTTGCAGGGCTGCTTCCCTAGTCGGCCTCGGAATAGAGCATCGGCAATGGCAGGGATTGCAATCCGTGAATGCATGACCTCAGTCAATTTTTCCCTCTAAATATGTAACCCCACGACAAACTGCGTCACTTCTCAATTGTCGTGCCTTGTCGCTTGCCCCGTTCGGGAATGCTCGTAGGCTTCACACAGGGTCCACATTCGAGAAATTGAAGAAATAAGGAGGCTCACAATGAAGCGCATCTGCATTCTGTTGATCATGACTGGTTCGGCCGCTCTGGGCGCAAGGGCCCAGACGAACGTCACAGGCACCGGTTTTGTGGCTGATCCCGTCTTCGTGAATTGCGACCAGGGCCAGTCGCTCAATAGCACCCTTTCCAGACTGAACAAGCACTTCCCGGCCACCGTTTTGGTCAAGGGAACATGCACCGAATTCGTCCAAGTCAACGGATTCGAGGGCCTCACCCTGAAGGGCTTGCCGGGAGCCGCTCTACAGCAGCCCAGCAAGGATCCAGGCAACGGCCTCGTTATTCATGTCTTATTGATCGAGGCTTCCCGCAGCATCACCATCGACGGGTTCGCCATTCACTCCGGGGCATCCGCACTGGGGGACATCGGGATTGGACGGAACAGTATCGATGTCCAGCTCCGCAACCTGACCGTCGACGGCGCCAGCGCGTTTGGGATTTTTGTCTTCGAGAGCAGCCAGGTGTCGCTCGCACGCGTCACCGCCCGCGACCCCGGGTTTGCCACGGTCGGCGTCGTCGATATCTCCGACGTGCACATCGAGAGCTGCCTGTTTGAGAATTCAACTGGCGCGTCCTTTCGTGAGGGCCTATTTGTCGCCTCCGGTCACGTCACTATGCAAAGCACCATCATTCGCAACATGCAGCACGGCATCGACATCTCGAGAAGCGGGAGCGTCGATATACAAAGCTTCAACTCCTACTTTCCCGTTGTCATGCCAAATGATGTGGTAATCGAGAGTCCTGCCGGGACCAACTTCAACGGCGTTTTTGTTGGAAGTGGCTCCTTGCTCAACCTGGGCGACACCAAGCTCCGCATCACCAATCCCGGCCAGCCCTGGGGTGGGAACACTGGGGGCGTGTCCGTTTCCGACGGCGGCACGCTCAACGCTGGCGCCAACCTGGTCATCTCGGGCAGCCAAGGCCAGGGCCTCTTCGTGAGCAACAACTCTCATGCCAGCTTGGCTGGTTCAAGCATTACAGGGAGCAGTCACGGTGGTTTGGTTGTGGCCAACCTGTCCACAGTCGCAGTGGGGACCGGAACGAATCCTTTTACCCTGATCAGTGGGAATGGGACGGATCTGTTCTGCGATTCGAGATCGTTGATAACGGGCGGAGCCAACATTGCCAATGCAACTAGCGTGCAGTGCGGCAACCTGCTCCCTGCCGACACCGTGCCCATACCGTAATCGCAGACACGCTGTTCGACAACCCCTACATCGGCCAGTGACTTATAACGCTCAGTAAGCGCAGTCTTGCGTCGAGACTGGTGCGAGTTGAGTCTCCTTGGTAGAGATACAGTGTCGAAGGGAAACATCTGGAATTTACGGTATTGGAATGGGTATTAAATCGTCCGACGCCAATTTCGCAGCGATTCTAGAGGAAATTGGCTGGGGCGGAAGGATTCGAAAATTAACCGCTGCCCCCGCCAAGCCCTCTAAAATAGAGGCAATTCAACATTTCCAACAGTTTACGCTGGCTTTGCCGTAAGCGATTTTAAGCCATCGTAAGCCCTAGTATACCTAAGACTACCTTTTGAAAAGGTAGTATGAGAGGGTTTACTTAGATCGTCAGCCCGGCCTTGCGTCACATGCCTCGAAATCGTAACCGCCCGTAAACCCGGTGCCCCGCCGCTTGCAAGAGTAAAGCCTAGGATCAGTGCTCTTCCTGGGTGCCCACCAAAAATAGCATTTTAGTATTGTTTACTTATTCTATATTCCAACCTATGGTTAGCGCCAGTCCTGGGAGGGGCGCTAACATGAAGACGAAGAAGAAAGCTACAAGGGCAAAGAACCTCGCGGAGAAAAGCAAGGCGTGAAGCCTCTCTTCACACTTGGGCATGTTGTTGCCGCCCCTGGTGCGCTGGCCGCGATTGAAAAATCCGGCCAGCAACTGGGGGAATTTCTTGCTCGTCATGTCAGCGGCGAATGATAGTTATGTGGAATAGCTTTTGGCAAGAGACTCTCCGGGCATGATGGCCCGTTTGGCCTCCTAGTCTCCTTATCGAAAACGCCTCGGATGTACTTCTTGCCTCCCACAGGACTGCTTGCCCGAGGCGTTTCCGATCAAGGCTAGCGACCATCCGGGAGTTATCGCCTATAACTCAAACCGAAATTGCCGAGTACGACTGTTCTTACCAGAGGTCCGTGATACGACGATGTGGCAGCACCTGGAGCCAAGCCGACGTTCAAGTAACTACTTTGATCTGGAGAAGTGAATCTTCCCAGCGAAATGGGAATGGCCAGGAGTAGATGTGTTCTTCCAGACCATTCCCTGCCGAGGATAACGCTCTTCATTCGAAAGCGGCCTAATTCCTTTGCACCGTGTTCGTGTCCTGCCACTTTCTACATTCACTCGCGGTCTTCACTGCTTCGCCGGAAGAATTCTTTCATCAACTGGTGTGCTACTTTGCGGCCCAACTCTCGCCCCTCGACCACGGAGTGATGATAATGGAAGCCAGCATAGATTCGGGCGGCTTCCACTTCTTGCATCAGGTCATTTGTACTGTCGTAAGCATGCGTAGTGTGGGTAACGAGGCTGTCGACGGAGAACTGCACTTTCATTGTGCCGAAATAGCCCGCGAGAATCGTTGAGACAGCGCCGGTGACGCAGCCGTGTGCGGCGGGATACTCCGGATGGGCGGGAGTCGCTGCTAAAGGGGTCCATGTTGGGTCGCCCGCCAGCTGAGAATTGCCGCCTCCTGCTTGTATGGCGGTGACTGGGCGCCAAAAACTGAAGGAGAACTTGGCATTCCAGCAGCCTATGACCGAGTCCGCGTAGCCGCTCCACAGCATCGCCATGAGACGCGCGGTATCCGAAGTATCCAGGGATTTCAGCGTCGCAAGGTTGCGGAAGGCACGCGCATACTGTTGGCCCGTGTGTTCGGTCCAGAAGAGGCCGATTTCGGTTTGCTGCGGTGTGCGGACAGTGCTATTGAGAGCACCCAGTGCCTTCACCTGATTGTAGTCATCGATCCATACCTCGCTGTTAAGAGCATCTGGACCTTCGTCGGGGAAAAACTGTGTGGCGCTGGTCATTGTGAACGGCACCATCTGCCCAAGCCATGGCGCAATCGGGGGCGCAAACGCTGGCGGCGTGCGCTGCCAGAACCCTGGGCCCACCGGGGGTACATACGGGACGTTGGCTAGCAAGCCGTCATGGAAGCGAGCCGAAATCAGAGCCTGCGCAGCCTGTTCTCCGACTGCCATACCCGCCGAGATGTTAGCCGAAGTATCAGAAATCGCTGCCAGCGAAGATGTGAATTGTGCGTCCAGGCTCGTCTGCTGTGCAGGGAAGTAGTTCACCAAGACTCGATGGGCAGCAGCTACGGCAGCGGCGTCCTTGGAAGCGCCATCCGGTGCATCGGTGGTGAACAGATAGGGGTGGTGACGATGGTCGATCGCATTCACGGCGTCATAGACAGCCAGGTGCACATAGGCGAACCAGACCCCGGAAGTGGTGGACGCCTCCTTCGCGTTGGTGATGATGGTCGTCGAGGCGATGTTATTCCAGTCGATCACGACGTTTTGCGCCCGCAAGCCGATGCTCGCGAAAAGCATCGTCACAAGTGCTGTAGCTAGGAACCGCAGAATGGCTTTCATGGGTGAAACCCCTCGTTGAAATTGAATTTCGCTTGCGAACGCCGGGCTCTGGCCCTGGGGCTCGCGCGATGGCCGCAACTCTGATGGGATTCCGGAGCTACCTCAATGCACGGCGGCTCATTTGATGGTCAGACAAGGTCATCGCGGATCTCTCTGAAACCAAGTAGCTTATGTGCAACAGAGAGCGAGGCCCCTAGAATTTGAACGAACCGAGGGATTCCAGATGCGGCTAATCAAGTGGACGCGGGCGAGTCCGCAGTCTTTGCCTGCTTGCACTTAGGGTGTTAGACTGCCCGCGAATCGGGGTGGGTCTTGACAGAGACTTCGCAATCGGTCCTGCCCAAGCGCTTTGGTCCTTTTGAGTTTGATTCTCGCGCCAGGCAACTTCGTAAGCACGGACACACCATCCGGCTCCACGGGCAGCCTCTGGAGATTCTCGGGCTGCTGCTCGAACGTCCGCCGGGCGTTGTGCTGCGTGAAGAGCTTCGAGCCAAGCTCTGGCCGGAGGATACCTTCGTCGATTTTGAGCACAGCCTGAATGCCGCCGTAAATAAGCTCCGCGAAGCGCTCGGCGACGATGCCAACAATCCCCGTTTCATTGAGACTGTGCCGCGGCGCGGCTATCGTTTTATTGCTCCGCTTGAAGGCGCGTTGCCGGCGTCTGCGCCGGACTCTGAAAATCTGGATGTTCCGACTGCCAATCAGGAAGCCATAGACCTGACGACCGAGAAGCCTGCCGCTGAGGTTCCCGCACCAGCCGGAACGCGAACTCAATGGTGGAGAGTTTGGTTCGCCATCCTCGCCTGCGCTTCTCTGGTTGCGTTATTTGTTAGCTTCAACCGTGGCGGTTTGCGGCGGCTATTTTGGGGAGGCACCGATCCCGGTGCCATTCGATCCCTCGCCGTGCTGCCGCTCGAAAATCTATCGCACGATCCTGAGCAGGAATACTTTGCTGACGGCATGACCGAGGCGCTGACCACCGAGTTGGCGCAGATCAGCGCACTCAAGGTGATTTCGCATACCTCCGTGGAGCAGTTCAAGGGAACAAAGAAATCGCTGCCGCAAATTGCCAAGGAGCTGGGTGTGGACGCTGTGGTGGAGGGCGCAGTACAGCGCTCTGGGGACAAAGTCGGGATCACCGTGCAGCTAATCCACGCACCTTCGGATCGCCACCTCTGGGCTAAATCCTATGAGCGCGGCCTCCGCGATGTCCTAACGCTCCAGCGCGAGGTTGCGCACGCCATCACGGATGAGATCAAAGCGAAGCTGACGCCCCAAGAACAGGCGCGCCTGACAACCGCCCGCCCGGTCAACCCCGAAGCCCATGATGCGTATCTGAAGGGCCTCTATTATTACAGTGTCGGCCACGACGAGGCGGACCCCCGCAAATATGACCAACTCCTGAAAAGCAGCGTTGAGTACTTTTCGCAAGCTACCCAGATGGACCCAAATTACGCCCCGGCGTACGCTGGAATGGCCATAGTCTATGTTTGGCAATCTGGGTATGACAGGAAAGTCAATTTGAAGGCGCGGGAAGCCGCTGCCAAGGCGTTGCAAATCGACGACACTCTCGGGGAGGCGCACTACCTGCTGGGCATTGTGGACTACTACTACGATTGGAATTGGTCGGGCGCCGAGAAAGAACTCCGGCGTGGCATCGAGTTAAACCCCAGCTTCGGAGAGGCGCACTACGGATATGCCCTCTATTTGAATTCCGCCGGGCGACATGATGAGGCGATTGCGGAAATTCAAAGAGCCCAAGAGGTCGATCCCATCGTTTTTATACAGAAAGTAGACGCCGGAAGGATTTACGCTTGCGCTGGCCAGTACGACCGGGCGATTAAGCAGTTGTGGGATGCTCCCGATCTCAAACCCAACGATTATCGCGCGCATGACGAACTGGGCGCGGTCTACTTGTATAAGGGGATGCAAGTGGAGAGCGCGGCCGAGTACCGGAAGGCCGCTCAACTAAACACCGACCCTGCCGGCCGCGGGCTCGAATTGGTTGGGGCCGACATTGCGGAAGGCAATCGCACCGAGGCCAGCGCTATTCTAAGAGATCTCGCGAATCTGCCCGAGCAGATCATTGATTGGCCGGTGCACTTAGCAAGACAATATGCTTCGCTTGGTGAAAAGAATCTGGCAATGGCCTCGCTGGAGAAAGCTTACATACAACACTCCTATGCGCTACTGGATATTCGCTGCATGCGCGAATTCGATGTGCTCCAGTCTGACCCGCGATTCCAGGATTTGCTCCGCCGAATGAATTTCCCGCAATGAGCTCGCTCCGGCAAAGGGCCATAACCATTCCCTCCCCTAATTGATACTTCGTTTCGGGTTGGAAAGAAGGAATTGGCCCTGACGAAAAGATAGCGCAATCGGTATTAAAACGGCCCAAGTGCGCACTACCATCATTTCTAGAGGGGAGAATTGGCTGGGGCGGAAGGATTCGAACCTTCACCGTCCTCATTAACAGTGAGGTGTCCTACCAGTTGGACCACGCCCCAGCGGGCGATACTCGCTCTGCCTGGGCATGAGCGAAGCGTCTAGCGGAGAAGCGATGCACGCGGAAGAGCGGCAAACCGCTTAACTAAGAATAACACGCAATTTCGAGCCAACAGCGCTTGTAAGAATAATTTATGGTGGTCAAAACCGAAGAAATAGCTCCATTTTGAAACAAAATCGCCCCCCAGCAGCGGCTTGTGGTCATCCTTGCGTCTTGCCGAGGAGTGCGAACTCTAGAAGCTCTCCAGCCGGATTCGCTGTTTGAATCATTTGAAAGTTTTGATGAATCTTGAGGATTTGGGGTCAACGAATTGCCAGGACTCTTGGGCAGACATTCGCATTCATGTTGCAATCGGTAACATTTTGTTGGAAACTATCGCGTCGCAGTTGACCCGACTCTGCGCTTGTCGGTTAAAGTGCTGGATGCTCTGGCTGCACTTTCCTTCTCGAGCT
>Ga0075030_100004017_pt1 | contig 13315 bp, 11 predicted proteins | sample LitLauG_LLR_2012_FD_71393 | JGI IMG/M metagenome (GOLD analysis project Ga0075030, IMG submission 71393) | Freshwater sediment microbial communities from Pennsylvania, USA - Little Laurel Run_MetaG_LLR_2012 | ecosystem: Environmental > Aquatic > Freshwater > Creek > Sediment | place: USA... | reverse complement strand
GTGCCGAGACCGGCACGGGTGGCCCACGAGGCGGCCGCGCTGACCGCCAGCGTGGAGATCCCGAGGCCGGTGAAGGAGAGGGCGCAGAACGGGCCCACCTCCGCCAGCAAGGAGCGACGGCCGGTCTTTCCCCACACCCACCGCCGGTTGAGCTCGAAGGAGGGGATCGGCCCCACCCCGGTGGCGATGACGTTGGCCCACCCGGCACCGGTCGTGTTGGTGGCGACGAGGAGCCCGAGCAACGTGAGGCTGACGGTGGTGGAGACGGCCGACACGGCCGCGTAGCGCATCAGCTTGGCGAGCATGCGCTTCATCGGGGCCCGCCGGTGGTGGCGTCGGGGCCGAAGACCCAGTGGCGCAACAGGAGGAACCGGCCCATCGTGGCGGCGGCGTTGACCCCCATCAGGGCCAGGAGGTCGGCGGTGACACTCGTCGTGCCGGTCGCGCCGAGCAGCACGAGCGCGGCCACCGTGGCGACCACCGGGAGCAGCGCGACCGCGAACCCTCGCCCGTAGTGCCGGGTGCGCCCTGCCGAACCTCGCTGACCAAAGGTCACCCGCCGGTTGGCTGCCAGGTTGGCGGCCGCGCAGACGCTCAGCGCGGCGATGTCGGCGAGGATCACCCCGACGGTGCCGGCGAGGAACACGAAGATGGCCGCGAAGAGGGCGGTGCTCAGCACACCGACGCCGGCGAAGCGGACCAGCTGGCCGCTCAGCGCCGGAGCGACCTGCGGGGTGTCGTCGAGGGCGACGTCGAGCGCACCCTCGCCGGCGGCGAAGCGCCGCAGCATCCGCCAGATCCCCTTGAGGTCCTCGCGGGCGGTGCTGGTCACGTCGACACGCGAGTCGGGGTCGTCGACCCAGTCGACGGGCACCTCGTGGATGCGCAGCCCGTTGTGCTCCGCGAGGACGAGGAGCTCGGTGTCGAAGAACCACCCGTCGTCCTCGACGAGGGGGAGCAGGGCCCGTGCCACGTCCCGGCGCACCGCCTTGAAGCCGCACTGGGCGTCGGAGAAGCGGTTGTGCAGGGTGGCCTTCAGGATCAGGTTGTAGGCCCGGCTGATGATCTCGCGCTTGGGGCCCCGCACGACCCGTGCGTCCGCCGACAGGCGCGAGCCGATGGCCACGTCGGAGTGGCCGGACAGCAGCGGGGCGACGAGGGGGAGCAGGGCGTCGAGGTCGGTGGCGAGATCGACGTCCATGTACGCGACGACGCGGGCGGTGCTGGCGCTCCAGGTGGCCCGCAGGGCGCGCCCCCGACCCTTCTGGTCGAGGTGGACGGCGCGGACGTGCTCGAGCTCGTTGGCCAGCCCGCAGGCGATGCCCCAGGTCCGGTCGGCGCTGGCGTTGTCGGCGACGGTGATGGTCCACGTCAGGGGGAAGTGGTCGCTCAGGTAGTCGTGCAGGCGGCGGATCGAGGCCTCGAGGTCGTCTTGCTCGTTGTAGACCGGGATCACGATCTCCACGTCGGCGATCGAGCGGAGGTCGCCCGAGCTCTCGACCGTCAGTGGTGCGGTGGTAGCCATGTGATCAGGATCGGACCCGGGGCTCAGGCCATCCTCGGGTGATCCTGGGAGTTCGCTCCGAATACGTCGGAGGCGTTCGACCCGCCGGATCACGCCGAGACCCGGTAGAGCGAGCCGCCTGAGGAGTCGCCGTAGGCGATGGAGGGCACCAGGGTGCCGTGGCTGGTCACCCACTGGCTGATCCCGCCGTCGCCGCCCGGTCCGCCCGCGCCGCCGGGGCCGCCCCCGCCTGCGGGGCCGCCGGGACCGCCGCTCCCGCCGACGAGCACGTAGCGCACCTTGCCGGTCGCGACCATGTCCTCGAACTGGGCGAGGGTCGGCGCTGGGTCACTGCCGTTGAACCCACCGATGGTCACGACCGCCTGGCCGCTGGCGATGATGATCGAAGCCGTCGACATCGAGCCGAACCCGGCCACCAGGTAGCGGGCGCCCTGGCGGTGGGCCTCGAGGTAGCGGATCAGACCGGTGCTCGCGGAGGCGCTGCCACCTGGACCGCCGTCGAAGCCCCCGCCGGGTCCGCCGCCCGCACCCCCGCCGGGGAACCCGCCGCCGGGGAACCCGCCGCCGGGGAACCCGCCGCCCGGTCCTGCCACGCCGCCGCCCGGGCCGGCCGAGGGCGTGGGTCCGGTGCTCGGCTGGTGGACGGTGGTCAGGGTGAAGGCGAGCGGGCCGGCCAGGAGGCTGGCCGCCGCCACGAGCGCGGCGGCGGTCACCACCCGGCGCTGGCGCAGGATGCCCCCGGCGACGAGCAGGGCGCTGCCGACGGCGACCCCGAGCGGGATGGCGGTGCGCAGCCAGGCGTGATAGCCGGGAGTGCGGTGCAACAGGTCGACGGCGAGCACCGCGTTGACCACCAGCGCCGCGGGCAGGAGCAGTCGGAGTGCGGGGTGGTGGCGGCCGACCCGCCACGAGCTCACCGCGCCGGCGGCGGCGAGGGCGGCGACCGCCGGAGCGAGCTGCACCGCGTAGTAGGGGTGGAAGATCCCCTTTGACAGGCTGAACACCGCGGCGGACACGACCGCCCAGCCGCCCCACAGGAGCCAGCCGGCCCGCTCCCGGTCGACGCGCGGGCGCCGGAGCGTGACAGCGAGCCCGGCGACCAGCCCGAAGCCGGCGAGGGGCAGCAGCCAGGCGATCTGGCCGCCGAGGATGGAGTTGAACAGCCGGTCGATCGCGGCTGGCCCCCCGAAGTTGGGCCCACCCCCGCCGCGCCCGCCGGGGCCGGGACCGGAGCTGCCGAACAGGCGGGACAGCCCGTTGTAGCCGAAGACGAGGCTCACGATGGAGTTGTTGGTGGTGCTGCCGATGTACGGGCGCGATGCGCTCGGCCAGAGCGCGACGATGACGACCCACCAGGCGGCGGACACGAGCAAGGTCGCCCCCGCGGCCAGCAGCTGCAGGACACGGCGCCCCAGCCGGGGTGGTCCGGCCCACAGGTAGGCGATCGTGAGCGCGGGCACGATCAGGAACGCCTGCAGCATCTTGGCGTCGAACGCCAGACCCGTCAGCGCACCGGCCAGGAGGAGGTGCCGGGTGCGACCCGTCTCGATGGCGGCCCACAGGGCCCACGCCGCGCCCAGGCCGAGGAGGGTGAGGAGGGCGTCGGGGTTGTTGAACCGGAACATCAGCGCGGCGACCGGGGTCAGGGCGAACCCGAGGGCGGCGAGGTGGGCGGCCACGTCGCCGATCCACCGCCGGACCAGGCGGTGGAGGATCAGCACCGAGCCCGCGCCGGCCACGGCCTCGGGGAGCAGCATGCTCCAGGAGCTGAACCCGAAGAGCCGGGCCGACAGGTCCATCACCCACAGGGCGGCCGGCGGCTTGTCGACGGTGATGAACGAGCCCGGGTCGATCGAGCCGAAGAAGAACGCCTTCCAGCTGCGCGCACCGCTGCGGACGGCGGCCGCGTAGTACGAGTTGGCCATCCCGTTGTGCGACAGGCCCCACACGTACAGGAGCAGGGCCAGCGTTGCGATGGCGGCCGTCGCCATCCCGTGGCGCGTCGGCTGCCACCGGGGCCGGGGACGTCCCTCGGGGAGTGGCTGCGGCGCCGAGGCGACGGCGTCGAGCGGCGGGCTGATCGTCATCCGGGGGGACCTCCTTGGAACCCGCTCGGTGGGCCGCCGCCGGGGGGCCCACCCTGGCCGCCGAGGCCACCGTTGCCGACCACGCTGCGGGTGTTGGTGTTGGAGGAAGGGACGGTCCGGCCGAGGTCGGCCAGCACGACCACGTCGCCGACGGTGGTGACCCTGCCGGAGACCCCGGAGCCCAGATCGTCGGTCTCGGTCGGCTCGACCGTGCCCGACGCCGACACGGTCTGGCGGATGGTCCCCGCGGTCACCGTGGCCGTCTGCTGCACGACCGTCGTCGCCGACGCGGACCTGCTCTTGTGGTTGGAGCGCAGGCCGAGCCAGGCCCCGAGCCCGGCGACGACCACGAGGACGCCCACGATGAGCGCGGTCGCCTCTGTGCGACGTCGTCTGCGGGTCATGGCCTCCTCGTCGGACCGGCTGGCGGAGCCCAAGTCTCCGGCCCGATGCTCAGAGGACCCTCAGAACGTCCCAGGAAAAGGCTGGGAGCCTCCCCGGAACATCCAAGCGTGTTCTGAGGCTCATCTGAGGTTTCGTGCCGATGATGTGGCCACCGGGTGTGCAAGGCCACGCCCTGATGCCTCGAGAGGTCACCTGATGGACACCCCCGACGATCAGCGCGAACCGTCCCCCGGTCCGCCGGCCCGGGGGCCGGCCACGGAGTGGCCGTCCCCGGGGGCCGGGACGGGCGCCGTCGCGGCTGGCCAGCCGGCCGACGAAGGCCCGGCGCTCAGCGGGCGGCGGGTGGCCCTGACCGTTGCGGCCGCCGTGGTCGTCGGCGTCGGCGCGTTCTTCGGGGTCAAAGCGGCCAGCGGGCACTCCTCCACCAAGACGGCGGCGGCCGCAACGACCGGTGGGAACGGGACGTCATCGGCTCAGCAAGGCGCGCTCGGCGCTCAGCCGGGAGGTGCCGGCGCGGAGGGCGGAGGTCCCCCCGGTGGTGGTCGCCCGGGCGTGTCCGGCACGATCTCCGCCGTGTCGGGCTCGACCTTCACCGTCAAAGACAGCCAGGGCACATCGGTCACGGTCAAGACCACGGGGTCGACCAGCGTCACCGTCTCCGGCAGTGCCTCGCTGGCCGACATCGCGGTGGGTGATCGCATCATGGTGACGGGATCGTCGGGCGGCGCCACCACGGTGGCGGCGACGGCGATCGACGACAGCGGTACCGATCCGGATGGGAGGGGTACCCCGGGAGGTCTGCCGGCGGGCGGCCCGCAGAGCGGAGGCTCGGGTGTCTTCGGCGAGGGCGCCGGCGGTGCCGGCCCCTCCAACGGGGCGCAGTACGGAGGCGGCCCCGGCGGCGGCCCCCAGAACGGCGCCGGTGGTGGGTTCACCGCCGGTACCGTCACCAAGGTCTCCGGCTCGACGATCACGATCTCGAGCTTCAACGGCAGCTCCGTCACCCTGACGACCTCGTCGTCCACCACGGTCACCAGGGCCAAGAAGGCGACGGTGCGGGATCTCCAGACGGGCCAGCAGGTGGTCGTGTTCGGCACCACCGCCAGCGACGGCACCGTGACCGCCACCGGGGTGAGCGAAGGCCAGCAGGGCGGCTTCGGCGGCCCGGGCTTCGGGCTGGGCCAGGGTGGCCAGCAACCAGGGGGTCAGCAGGGCACCGGTCAGCAGCCTCCCGCTCCGCTCCAGCTCGGCGGCGGCTGAGTCAACAGTGCCGGGCGGCGCCCGGCACTGTTGACTCAGTCAAGTCACTGGTAGAGTGGGGCCGTCGACCCGATCCCGCAGGAGGCCCAGGGTGTCTGCGACGGACCACTACACGATCATCTCTTCGGACTGCCACGCCGGCGGCAACCACGCGCAGTACCGGGAGTACCTCGAGTCGGACCTGGTCGAGGAGTTCGACGCGTGGCGGGGCCGTTACAAGAACCCGTTCCGGGACCTCCAGGACGACGGACGCTCCCGCAACTGGGACGACGGCCGCCGCATCGCCGACCAGGCTGCCGACGGCGTCGTCGCCGAGGTCGTGTTCCCCAACACGGTCCCGCCGTTCTTTCCCACCGGCGTGGTGATCGCGCCGGCGCCGACCCCCGAGGAGCTCCCGCTCCGACTGGCCGGCATCCGGGCGCACAACCGGTGGCTTGCCGATTTCGTGGCGGCGCACCCCGCCCGTCGGGTCGGGCAGGCGCAGATCTTCCTCAACGACGTCGACGAGGCGCTCGCCGACATCACCTGGTGCCGGGAGCACGGGATCCGCAGCGTCCTGCTGCCGGGCGCGTCGCCCGACACGCCGTGGATCGAGCCGCTCTCCTCGCCGGTGTACGATCCGATCTGGGCCCTGTGCCAGGACCTCGACGTGCCGGTGACCCACCACTCCGGCGGCAGCGGCATCCCCAAGATGCCCGATCTGCCCATCAAGAACCTCCTCTTCGTCATGGAGACGGGCTTCTACGCCAACCGGGCGATGTGGCACATGATCTGGGGCGGGGTGTTCGAGCGCTTCCCGCGCCTCACGCTGGTGCTCACGGAGCAGGGCTCCGACTGGGTCCTGCCGCTCCTACGCCGCATGGACGGGTTGTACGCCCAGATGAAGCGGGGGCGCATCGGCGAGCTCGGCGTGCCCGCCGACGCGGTGCCGAGCATGAGCCCGAGCGAGATCTTCGCCCGCAACATCTGGATCGGCGCCAGCTTCCCCTCGCCGAGCGATGCGTCGATGTTCCCCGAGATCGGACTCGACAAGATCATGTGGGGCAGCGACTACCCCCATCACGAGGCGACCTCGCCGTACTCCAAGGAGTCGCTGCGGCGCAGCTTCCCCGGCTGGTCGGAGGCGGACATGCGCAAGATCCTTGCGGGAAACGCCGCGCACGTGTACGGCTTCGACCTCGACGCGCTGGCGCCGCTCGCCGCGGCCAGCGGTCCGACGGTGGCCGAGCTGGCCGAGCCGCTCGAGGCCGTCCCGGCCGGCGCCACGAGCCCGGCGTTCCTACGCAACTGAGCGCCCGGGCCCCGGGACATCCCGCCTGGGACAATGGGTGATGGGCGACGCCCGCCCCCACGGTCACGCGGTCCTGCGCCGCCCCCACGTCGGCCGGGACGCTCGTGCGGCTTCAGCGGAGGCGCACCTCCAGCGACGAGAAGCGCCGGATGGAGGCATAGGGGGTCCATGCCGGTGCTGCGGCCAGCTCCATCCGGGGGAAGCGGGCGCACAGCCGGGCGAGCGCGCTCTGGGCTTCGGCCCGCGCCAGCGCGGCTCCGAGGCAGTGGTGGATCCCGTGGCCGAACGCCAGGTGCCGGGATGCGTCCCGGGTGACATCGAAGCGGTCCGGGTGCCCGAACACCCGAGGATCGCGGTTGGCCGCGAGCAGGTTGGTCGACAGCGCCGTCCCTGCAGGGAGGGCCACGCCCGCCAGCTCGATGTCGTCGGTGACCCGCCGCGCCGTGCCGAGCACCGGTGGCTCGAAGCGCAGGATCTCCTCGACGACGGCGGCGGCGCGCCCGGGGTCCTCGACGAGCGACGCCCGCACGTCAGGGTGTTCGAGGAGCAGGTGGGCGCCGATCATGAGGAGGCTCCGGGTCGTGTCGTGGCCGGCGAAGAGGAGGTTTTCCACCATGGCGACCAGCTCGTCGGCGCTGAGCCGGTCGCCCCCGTCCTCCACCGCGATCAGCGCGCTCAGCAGATCAGGACCGGGATCGGCCCGCCGCCGCCGGATCAGGTCCTCGACGTAGGCGGTGAGCTCGGCGATGGTGCGCTCCAGGTGGGCGCGCAGCTCGGGCGCCACGACGGGGCTGAACACGAGCCCGAGGTCGGCGGTCCATCGGCCGAACACCTCGTGCTCCTCCGCCGGGACCGCGAGGAGCCTGCTCATCACCCGGATGGGTAGCTCGTGGGCGAAGGCGCCGACCAGCTCGGCGGTGTCGTCGGGGGCCATCGCATCGAGGAGCTCGTCGGTGATCCCGACGATCGCGGGTCGGAGCTGCTCGACCGCCTTCGGGGTGAAGGCCCGGCTCACCAGCCGGCGCAGGCGGGTGTGGTGCGGCGGGTCGGTGCTGAACATCACCTGGGCCCACCAGTCGTGCAGCGGTCCGTCGACGATGCCCGACGACACCAGCAGATCGACGGTGACCATCCGCGGATCCCGCAGCACCCGCTCCACCTCGGGATGGCCGAGGACCATGACGTCGCCGGCCGGGCCGACGGCGATCGGGTGCTCGGCGCGGGCAGCGGCGAGCACCGGGTGCGGGTCGCGCCAAAAGGCGGCATCGGCGAGGTCGAGCACCATCGGATCGCCCACGGCTGCAGGATAGGTGTCTGCCGTGCCGGCGTCCCGGGGCCCGTTACTGCTCCGGCACCCGCCCACCCCATAAGAACCATCGGCGCCACGACCGGCGATGGGCGCCGAGCTCCCGCTCGATCGTGGCGAGCTCCGCCTCGGCCGCCACCCGCTGGTCCCCGTCGCCGGGGAGGGCGGCGAGGAGCTCCCGGAGGTGGTCGCGCCGGGCGAGGAGCCACGCACGTCCATCGATCACGCCCGGCATCGGGTCCAGGGTACCGATGCCACGGCGCGGAGTGCGCGTATGGCCGGTGCCGCCCGCCGCTCCGCACGCGTCACCTGCGGGGCGGGACGGGCTGCGGCGCGGGTGGGCCGATGTAGCGCGCGGACGGGCGGATGAGGCGGTTGTGGGCGGCCTGTTCGAGGATGTGGGTGGTCCAACCGATCATCCGGCTGGCCGCGAAGGTCGGGGTGAACATGTCGCGGGGGATCCCGCAGGTCTGCATCACCACACCGGCGTAGAACTCGACGTTGGTGAACAGCTGACGACCCGGCTTGAGCTCGGACAGCACCGCGACCGCGGTGCGCTCCACGTCGGCGGCCTCCACGACGAGCGGACCCCCCAGGCCCCTCGCCACGTCGCGCAAGAACACCGATCGGGGGTCGTCGGTCTTGTAGACGCGGTGGCCGAAGCCCATGACCCGGTCGCCTCGGGCGACGGCAGCCCGCAGCCAGGGCTCGGCGTGCTCGGGAGCGCCGATCTCGTCGAGCATGGCGAGCGCCCGACTGGGCGCGCCGCCGTGCAGGGGGCCGGCGAGCGCGCCGATGGCCCCGCACACGGCGGACGCGAGATCCGAGCCGGTGGAGGTGATCACGCGCGCGGTGAAGGTGGAGGCGTTGAAGCCGTGGTCGATGGTGAGGATCTGGTACTGCTCCACCGCCCGTGCGTGCTGGCTCGGCGGCTCCTCGCCGTGGAGCATCCACAGATAGTTGGCGGTGAAGCCGAGCTCGGGGTCGGGCTCCACCGGGGCGAGGCCCGAGCCGATCCGATGCGCCGCCGCGAGGATGGTCGGTACGACGGCACAGAGCCGGACCGCCTGGGCCTGGAGCTCGTCGGCGGAGAGGTCGTGGCTCGGCGCCCATCCGAGCTCCGCGCCGAGCAGTGACACCGCGCTGCGCAGGACCTCGAGGGGGGTGCCGAGGCGGGCGATCGTCGGCAGGGAGGAGCGCAAGCCGGGCGGGAGCTGGCGGAGGCTCGCTTCCTCCTGGCCGAACGCGGCGGCGCCTGCGGTGTCGGGGAGCGAGCCCCGCAGCAGCAGGTGCCAGACGTCGCCGAGCGTGCGGGACGCGGCGAGATCGACGGCGGAGTACTGGCGGTAGTGGAAGAAGCCCTCGAGGCCGCGGACGTCGCCGACGGCGGTCTCCGACACGACCACGCCCTCCAGACCTGGCGGTGCGTCGGCGACCGGGGCGCCGGGCTGGGCCCGGGCACCCTCCACGGGGGGTGCGGACATGAGCTCGCCGGCCAGGGTGCGCATGGCGTCCTTTCTCGTCGTGTTCCCACAGCCATTGTGGACCCGGGCGCAAGCTGCTGTAAATGTTGATCAAGTCAATGTCCACAGGCGGCCGGGTAGGATCTGCGCATGGCGCGCATGCTCGAAAGCGCGGAGGCGGCTCGCCGCCTCGGCGTGAAGGTGCCGACGTTGTACGCGTACGTGAGCCGGGGGCTGCTGGTCTCGCACCCGGCGCCGGGGCGACGGCGGAGCCTGTTCGCGGCCGACGAGGTCGAAGCGCTGGCGAAGCGCTCGCGCGGGGGGCGCGTCAGCGAGACCCGACTGGCCACGGTCACCACCGCGACGACCCAGCTCCGCGACGACGGTCCCGCCTACCGGGGCACGGCGGCGGTGGATCTGGCGTTCGCCCGGCCCTACGAGGAGGTCGCCGAGTTGCTCTGGGTCGGGGCCGCGGGCGCCGGTGCCGCCGAGGCGTGGACCCCGGCCAAGGTGCGGTTGCCCGGAGGCCTCGGCGCGTCGGACCGCCTTCGTTGGGCGGTGCTGGCGACGGGCGCCGCCGATCCGCTCCGGTCGGATCTGCGCCCCGGAGCGGTCCACGCCGCGGCGCGCCGGGTGATCGCCACCATGGTGTCGCTGGTACCGGCCGCCGCCGGGAGCAGTGATGGGCGCGCTGCCGCCCCGCTCGAGCTCGACGACGGCCGGGTCCTCGGCGACTGCCTTGCCGCGCGCCTTGCCGTGCGCCTGAGCGACCGCCCGGATCGGGCGCTCGTGCGGGCCGTCAACGCCGCACTGGTGCTGCTCGCCGACCACGAGCTGGCCTTGTCCACGCTGGCCGTGCGGGTGGCCGCCTCGGCGCGCGCCGAGCTGTGCGATGCGCTCCTCGCCGGCCTCGGCGTGGTGGCCGGTCCGCGGCACGGCGGCGCGTCGGTCCTCGTGCACCGCCTGCTGGTGGATGCCGACCGGAGCGGCGTGGATCGGGCTCTCAACGATGCCCTCCGGTGGCACCAGCAGCTGCCCGGCTTCGGCCACGCGGTGTACCGCGGGGAGGACCCGCGCGCGGCGGTGTTGCTGCAGGCGGTCGACGAGGTGGCGACCGGCCCGCAGCGCGCCCTGTTGCGCAAGGTGCGGGCGCGGGCCGTGGACCGATCGCGCCCCGGCCCCAACATCGACTTCGCGCTCGGCGCGCTGTCGATGGCGGCGGGGATGCCCGAGGACGCCGGCCTCAGCATCTTCACCATCGCGCGGGTGGCGGGCTGGACGGCCCACTACCTCGAGGAGCTCGACGAGCCGCCCCTGCGCTACCGCGCCCGGGCGGTGTACGCGGCCCGGACGTAGGCCGGGTCAGCGGGCCGGGCGACGCGGGGTGACGGCACGCCCGGTGCGGGCACACCCCCAGATCGCGCCCGCGAGCGCAACGGCGAGGAGCGAGGTCGAAGCGACCATCTGCAGTGCCCACGGCGAGGGAGCGAGCGGCGCCCGCCGCGCTGTCGCGAACGCCGTGGGCGCGGCGACCGCGGCCCACCAGGCGAGGACGAAGGCGACCATGGCGGCAACGCACGCGGCCACGCCCATGGCGGCCGCCCACTCGATGCGAAGGATGCGCACCGACAGCTCCGCGCGGTGCGCGACCGCCACGGCCAGCGTGGCCCAGGCCGCGAGGACCGCCGCGAACAGGATGGCGAGGGAGACCGCCGCCGCCGAGTAGGGCGCGTCAGCCCCGTTTCGGGCGGTGGGCGTGAGCCGGTGGGCCCAGGCGATGAGCGCGAGCGCGGTGATGGTGAAGGAGGTGGTGCTCCAGGCCACGGCGAGCAAGGGGCGCCGGAGCACACCGGGTCCGTCCCGGCGCAGCGCGCGGAAGGCCGCCGGGGCGGCGGCGCCCGCGCCGAGGACGATCAGCGCGGCACCGCACAGCGCCGCGAAGACGACGCCCGCGTGGGTGTCCGTAGCGATCCGGTGTGCGCCGGCCGGGGCCCAGTCCTCCCAGTGCTCGCTGAACTTGGCGAAGCCGCCGCCGGCGAGCACGACGAGGGCCCACGCGGCGATGACCCCGGCGAGTCCGCCCACGGCCCGCCGGCACGGTGGCTCGTCGGCGCCCAGCACGCCCAGGGCGCGCAGCCGCACCGCCACCCCGGCCCGGGCGAGGTCGAAGCTGGTCGCCAGCCGGAGCCGTCGCGGCCCGAGGTCCTCGACGAGGGCGAGCAGCTCGTCGCCGTAGCGCTGCCGCCACTCGGGCGGGTACCAGCGCAACACGCGCCGGGCCCGCTGGTTTGGCCACCCCCCGGCGGGCCGGGTCACCGGCGGCCGCCCGGAGCCGCCAGCGCCGGGACCGCCAGCGCCAGGACCGGCAGTGCCCCCGAGAGGCCCGCGCCCGGCGCCGCCCGGCGCCGCAGCGGGCGTCGCGCCGCCACCTGGGCCCGACCTTCGTCGAGGATCCGCTGCAGGCCGGCCAAGCAGGCCTCCAGCTCCACACGGCCTGCGCCGGTGAGCTGGTAGGGCTGGCGCCGCTCCTCGGCGGGGCCGCACGCCTCGATGAGGCCGCGCTGCTCCAGCCGCCCGATCGCGCCGTACAGGGTGCCCGGACCGAGCCGGGCACCGGCGAAGCGCTCGATGTCCTTGGCCAGCGCGTAGCCGTGCTTGGGGCCCGACGCCAGGCTGGTCAAGATCAGCAGGGGGGGATCTGCGTTGGCCATGGCACCAATATACTACGTCCTACGTACTACGGAACGCGAGGTGAGTCAGCTCGGGTCACCTCAGTCGAAGAGGATCACGGAGCGGGCCACCTCGCCCCGGGTCATGGCCGCGAACCCTTCGTTGATGTCGTCGAGGCCGATGCGCGCGGAGACGAGCTCGTCGAGCTTGAGCCGGCCGTCGAAGTAGAGGTCGACGTAGCGGGGCATGTCGAAGCGGAAGCGGTTGGACCCCATGAGCGAGCCCTGGATCCGCTTCTCCCGGAGGAACTCGATGCCAGGAAGCTCCAGGTCGACGCCCGGTGCGATCACGCCGACGATGGTCGCGGTGCCGCCCTTGCGGATCATGGCGAAGGCCTGCTCCGCGGTCTGCTTCTTGCCGATGGCCTCGAAGCTGTAGTCGACGCCGCCGACCGCCGGGCGCAACGCCCCCGGGCGCTGAGCGGCGGGGAACAGCGCGCGCACCGCCTCCACAGGATCGCTGGCCGACGCGTCCACGACATCGGTGGCGCCGAAGGTGCGGGCCAGCGCCAGCTTGAAGGGGTTCGTGTCGACGGCGACCACGCGGCTGGCGCCGGCCAGCACGGCGCCCTGGACGCAGTTGAGGCCGACGCCGCCACAGCCGATGACCGCGACGGTGCTGCCCGCCTCGACCTGTGCCGTGCGGAACACCGCGCCCACCCCGGTGGTCACGCCGCAGCCGATGAGGGCGGCCCGGTCGAGGGGCATGTCGTCGCGGATGCGCACGACCGCGTGCTCGTGGACGAGCATGCGCTCGGAGAAGGAGCCGAGGTTGGCGAACTGCCCGCAGGGTCCGCCGCCGAGCGTCAGGCGGGGCGGCGCCCCCTCGGCGCGGTCGGTCCCGATGCCGTCACAGAGCGAAGGGCGCCCCGCCAGGCAGTACTCGCAACTCCCGCAGAACACCGACGGGCAGGTGATCACGTGATCGCCCGGCGCGACGGAGGAGACGCCGGTGCCGACCGCCTCGATCACCCCGGCCGACTCGTGGCCGAGCACCAGGGGTGTCGGATACGGCATCGAGCCGTCCATCAGGTGCAGGTCGCTGTGGCAGAGGCCCGCGGCCACGGTGCGCACGAGGACCTCGCCCGGCGCCGGGTCGTCCACCTCGATCTGCTCGATCACCAGTCGGCCCGGTGTGGAGTGCAGCACGGCAGCGCGGGTCATGGCGGTCCCCCCGTCCCCTCGATGAGCGAGGCGGCATCATCCCACAGGGGCGGGTGGCCGGGCGCGTCCGGCACAGGATCTACGC
>Ga0075030_100004015_pt1 | contig 13317 bp, 9 predicted proteins | sample LitLauG_LLR_2012_FD_71393 | JGI IMG/M metagenome (GOLD analysis project Ga0075030, IMG submission 71393) | Freshwater sediment microbial communities from Pennsylvania, USA - Little Laurel Run_MetaG_LLR_2012 | ecosystem: Environmental > Aquatic > Freshwater > Creek > Sediment | place: USA... | reverse complement strand
CCCCAGGAACTGGCAGGCCTCGAGGAACGCGCCCAGCATGCGCTTGCGCTTGCCCACCGACTCGACCGCGCGCAGCCACCGTGCGCTCTCCGGATCCTCGGCGGTGGCGAGCGCGCTCGCGCGCGCGGCCGTCGCGGTGGCGGACTCGGGACGCGCAGCGGCGGCGGTCATGGTGGCGGCGCCCGGCGCGTGGGAGGCGCGCGGCGCTTCCCCGCCCGATGAAGATGGCGGCGCGGCGGGCGGATCGCCAGCGCGCGAGCTTCCGCCGGCCGCGCTGCCGCGCGGCGGCGGAGCATCGGCGGCGCCTCGCATCGGCGGCGACGGTGCGGCCGGGCCACGCGCTCCCGGCGCCGCGCGCGGCGCGCCCGCCAGCGGCGCGCCCGAGAGCCGCGCCTCGAGCGCCTCGAGCCGCGCCAGCAATTCCGCGATGGTCTCGCCGCGCTCGAGCGTCGCCATCTGCGCCACGGCCGCCTCCAGATGAATGAGCGGCTGGGCGCTCTCGCGCAGCGGCCACTGGACGTCCGAGGCGAGCCGCAGGAGCCGCAGCAGATCCGCTTCCGACCAGCCGGCGGCCTGCGCGCGCATCCGCTCCAATTCCTCGCGCGTCGCGGGCACGAGATCGGATCCCGCGGGATCGATCCTCAGGATCAGCAAATGCCGCACGTGCTCGGCCAGCCCCTCGGCCAGCTCGCGCGCATCGAGCCCCTGCGCGAACGCCTGATGGAGCGATTCGAGCGCCGCCTTGGGATCGCGCGCGACGATCGCGCCGCCCAGGGCGAAGAACACCTCGCGATCGGCGAGCCCCAGCACGCGCCGCACCAGCTCGGCGGTGATCTGCTTCTCGCCCGCCGAGATCACCTGATCGAGCGCGCTCACCGCGTCGCGCATCGAGCCCTCGGACTTGTGCGCGATCAAGAGGGCGGCGTCCTCGGCCAGATCGAAGCGCAGGCCCTCGGGATCCTTCGCCTCCATCGCGGCGATCGCGATCAGGCGGTCCGCCACGCGACGCAGCGGCACGCGCGCGAAGTCGAAGCGCTGGGTGCGCGAGCGAATCGTGTCGGGCAGCTTCTGCGGATCGGTGGTCGCGAACACGAACACCAGGTGCGCGGGCGGCTCCTCCAGCGTCTTCAAGAGCGCGGCGAACGCGTCGTTCGAGAGCTGGTGCACCTCGTCGATGATCACGACGCGATAGCCCCCGCCGGTCGGCGAGAAGCGGACCTTTTCACGCAGCGACTGGACGTCGGCAATGCCGCGGTTCGAAGCGCCGTCGATCTCGGAGACGTCGAGCGAGATGCCGGCCGTGATCTCGTTGCAGCTCACGCAGTGATTGCAGGGATCGGCGCCCTTCAGGCGCCCCTCCAGCCGCTCGCGGCAGTTGAGCGCCTTCGCGAGGATGCGCGCGGTCGTGGTCTTGCCCACGCCGCGCGCGCCGGTGAAGAGGTAGGCGTGGGCAATGCGGCCGGATTCGACCGCGCGCGCCAGCACCTTCGAGACGTGATCCTGGCCGACCAGGTCGGTAAAGACTTGCGGCCGGTATTTGAGCGTGAGGGCGCGATGGGCCATGGCTTCCCGAAAGACCGGGCGATGCGGCCGGGCGGGGCTGCCTGCCCCGCGACCGACGGCGCCACCCGAAATCAAAGGGCCAGGGTGATCAGCGGCACACCCGAGGGATTGCTTACCGCTGCTACCTTCCGGTCCTGACGGGGTTCACAAGTTCGGGTTGCGCTGGGCCTGGCCCATAAAAATGGTGGAGATGATCGGATTCGAACCGACGACCCCCTCGTTGCGAACGAGGTGCTCTCCCAACTGAGCTACATCCCCACGAAATCGAGGGTTTGCCCGAGGCGCGGACCCTGATGCCACCGCGCGAGCAACCGGCGCGCGGATATTAGCAGGGACGGTTGATGCGTCAAGCGCGCGGCGGCCGCGATCCTCGCTTGCCGGCGCTTCAGCGTGGACGCCGGCGAGGCTTGGGAGGACGCGCAGGTTCGGCGGCCCGCGTGCGTTCCACCCGCGCCGCGAGCCACGACGCCGCCATGGCGATCGCCAGCGTGCCGAGCACGGCGCCCAGCGTCCAGCCGACCGGGATCTCGTACCAGTCGTGGATCAGCATCTTGACCCCCACGAACATCAGCACCACCGCGAGCCCGTAATGGAGGTAGCGGAACGCGCGGATCACGCCGGCGATCGCGAAGTACATCGAGCGCAGTCCCAGGATCGCGAGCGCGTTCGAGCTGTAGACGATGAAGGGATCGCGAGAGACCGCGATCACCGCCGGCACCGAGTCCACCGCGAACACGAGGTCCGCGAACTCGATCGCCATCAGCGCGGCGAGCAGCGGCGTGGCCCAGGTGCGGCCGTCCCGCTTGACCAGAAAGCGTCCGCCCTCGAGCTTCGGCGCGATGGGCACGAAACGGCGCAGCACCTTGACGCCGATGCTCTTCTCGGGATCGGTTTCGGGCTCGACGGACCGCAGCATCTGGATGCCGGCCCAGATCAGGATCGCGCCAAAGACGAACATCATGAAGTGAAGCGCGTTGATGAGCGCGACCCCGGCGAGGATCAGGCCCAAGCGCATCACCATCGCGCCGAGGATGCCCCAGAACAGCACGCGATGCTGGTAGCGCTCGGGAATCGCGAAGTGCGCGAACAGCACGAACATGACAAACAGATTGTCAATGCTCAGCGACTCCTCGATCACGTAGCCGGTCACGAACTGAAGCGCGGCGGCGTGGCCCTCGAAGTAGGCGAGTCCGCCCGCGAACGCGACCGCCACGCCCATCCACGCCGCGCTCGCGAGCAGCGCCTCGCGCAGGCCGATGGTGTGCGCCTCGCGGCGCAGCACCACCATGTCGATGAGGAGCGCGACGAGGATGAAGAGGTTGAAGCCGATCCAGACCAGCGGACCGTTCACGCTTCGAGCCCCGCCCCCGCTCAGCGCCGCTTGAGCGCGGCGGTGATGAACGCCGAGACGTCCGAGTGCAGCTTCGAGAGCTCGCCGGTGTCGATGTACATCATGTGCCCGGCGTCGTACTGGCGCGTCGTGACGCGCGCGCGCTCCTCGGGCTCGAGGCCCAGATGGTCGAGCGTGTACGCGGTGGCGAAGTAGGGCGTGGCGAGATCGTAGTGCCCGGAGGCCACGAACAGCTTCATGTCGGGGTTCTTCGCGAACGCCTCGCGCAATGCGCCGCTCACGTCCGGGAATCCCGCGCGCGCGGAGCCCCAGTCCCACTGGCCGATGCCGCCGCCCAGGATGTAGTAGGGCAGATCGGTCTTGTAGCCCAGCTCGGTGCGCACGTACTGGTTGAACGTCGCGGTGTAGGGCGGGCGTGTCGCCGCGATGCTGGGATCGTACTCGGGAGTCTCGCCCACGCCGCTCTCGTCGATGCCCATGTAGCGGCTGTCGATGCGGCCCACCGTGCGGCGTTGATCGCGGAGCAGCTCCTTGCAGAAGTGCTGGATGCTCACGCGCAGATCGGAGTGATCGATGTACGCGCGATCGAGCCCGGTCAGACGCGAGAGCTTGTCGAGCGCCTCGTTGCGCTCATCAGCGGTGAGCTGCGTGCCGCGCGAGAGCACGCGCGGGTACGCGTCGGACGCGTAGGCCTCGGACTCCTGAAGCGCCGCGCTCAGGGGCTTGCCCTCCAGATCGGCCGCCAGCTTCTTGTGGTACCACGCGGTCGCCGTGTACGTGGGCAAGTACAGCGAGTACGGCAGCTCGTTGCCGCGCGTGAAGTCGGCGGTCTCGAAGTTGAGGATCGACGACACCAGCACGATGCCGTTGAACGCGATGCCGGAGCGCTCGATGAGGTAGCCCGAAAGCCCGGCCGCGCGCGTCGTGCCGTAGCTCTCGCCCACCAGGAAGAGCGGCGAGGTCCAGCGCTCATAACGGGTGAGGTAGAGGCGAATGAACTCGCCCACCGATTCGATGTCGCCCTCGACCCCCCAGAATTTCTGGCCCAGCTCGGGCTTCGAGGCGCGGCTGAAGCCGGTGCCGACCGGATCGATGAACACGAGATCGGTCTGATCGAGCCAGGTGTAGGCGTTGTCCTCGAGCGAGTAGGGCGGCGAGGGCATCATGCCGTCGGGCATCATCTTCACGCGCTTGGGGCCCACGCAGCCCAAGTGGAGCCAAACGGAAGCCGATCCCGGTCCGCCGTTGAACGAGAACATGAGCGGACGAGTTTCCGGCCCGCCGGTGCGATCGAGCGTGTAGGCCATGAAGAAGATCTCGGCCTCGGTCTCGCCCTGCGCGTTCTTGATCGGCAGCTTGCCGGTCGTGACCGTGTACTTGAGCGTCTTGCCGCCCGCCGTGATCTCGTGATGCGTGACGATCGGCGCCTCGGTCGAGTCCTTGCCGGCGGGCTTGGGCGCGGCCTTGGCGTCGTCGGATTTGGCGTCGCCCTTCGCGCCCGGCTTGGCGTCGGCGGCGCGGCACACGGCGGGGAGCGCGGCGAATGCGGTGAGTGAGATGAGGGCGGCGAGCGTCGCGAAGCGGCGGCCGGAGGCGAACCGATGGGCAAGCATGAGGTCTCCTCGAGAAAATGGCGGAGAGAGTGGGATTCGAACCCACGAGGCGGTATTAGCGCCTACACGATTTCCAATCGTGCTCCTTCAACCGCTCGGACATCTCTCCGCACGCGAACCGGAAAAGCTATCGTGCCGGAGGGGGCGGCGCAAGACCGCGAGCGGTTCCCCGCTACTTCCCGAACGTCGTGTTGAGCCCGAAAAACAGCGTGAACTTGGGGTAGCCGTCGACGTCGTGCGCGATCGTCCACTGGGGTTCGAGAAAAGCGTTCAGCGTCTTGGTTCCGGACTCGAGGACCTTCCCGGCCCCGATGCCGAGCGGGATGTAGTAGTGGCTGTTCTTCAAGTCGAACGACCAGACGGCGGTCGAGCGCAGGTAGAGCCCGTCCTTGAGGTTGTGGATCAGGAGCGGCTGGAACGTGAGCGTGTTCACGTCGCTGCGATTGCCGTCGCCGGCGAACGAGGCCTGCCACTGCAAAAGGCCCGCGACGACTCCCATCTGCGACACGTTCACGGCGGTTCCGGCGACGCCGATCTGCCACTTGCCGGTGCCGAGCACGTCGTCGCTCGCGGTCGGCATCGTGAGCAGCGGCCCCGCGCCATACGTCAGCGCGCCGGACTTTCCGAGGATCAGGATGTCGAGGAGGTTGATGTCGCCGAGGCCGGTGGTCGAGCCGCCGTTCGCGTTCGGCCGCGTGCTGATCGGCACGGTGAGCCGGATGATCTGCGGCGGCTTGATCGGCTTACCGGACGGCAGCACCCACGCGCCGCGCGGCAGAATGTCGTTCGTGGAGCGGTCGGAGCCGTAGATGCTCGGCGTGTAGTAGTCCTGAAGGTTGAAGGTGGGCGCCGGATTGAGCGGGTTGTTGCTCTTGTTCATGTCCTCGGCGCTCACCTGCTCCTCCGCGCGGGATGCGGCCGGCGCGAGAGCCGCGCACAACACGAGCGCCAGCGACACCAGCGCGGCGATACGTCCACGAGATCCGGTCATGGCGAGATCCTCCTCGGGGTCAGGACGCGGACGATACGGGTATTCGGCTTTTGCCGCCAAGTCGCGTACAATGGATGCCCTCTCGCTGGTCGCAGTCGTCCCGCCACCCGAAAGGCTTCCATGACCTCGACGTTCTCGCGTGCTGGCCGGTTTGCCGCCGCGCTCGCGCTGGCCGCGGGCCTCGCGCTCACCCCCGCCGCGCATGCTCAGGCGAAGCAGCTCACGCAGCAGGATTTTCAGCGCATCGCTCAGGCGGTGACCGATTCGGCGAGGGCGGGCGGCGCGGCCGAGGAGCTGCAGGGCTATCTTTCCGGCACGCCCGACAGCGCCTTCGTTCCGTTTTGCCGCGTGATGCTGGTGCAGGCGCTGGTGAGCGATCACGCGCCGGTCGAGAAGCTCCTGAAGGCCGTGGACGCGGCCGAAAAGGTGCTGCCCGATAACCCCGAGCTCAAAGTCGAGTTCTACGTCTCGCTGAGCCGCGTGCTGGTGGATCGCAACATGGCGCTCGATCGCGCTCAGCATTACGCGATGGCGGCGATCGAAGCTTGCCCGAAGACCGATGACGCAAAGCCGATGGTGGCCGCCGCGCGCAGCGCGCTCGGCGACGCGCTCCTGGCGCAGAAGAAGACCAGCGAGGCGATCCACCAGCTCTACCTCGCGCTTCCGGACACCCGTGACAGCGCGATCGTGCTGCGGCAGCTCGGTCACGCCTACGAGATGAGCGGCAAGTCCGACGACGCGATCGGCTGCTACGTCCGAGCGGTCTCGGTGTTTGGCGGCGCCGATAGCACGGCGCTCGAGCCGTTGCGCGCGCTGTGGAAGAAGAAGAACGGCTCGCTCGCGGGCCTCGATGCGCGCATTCAGGCGGCGCATCACGCGAGCATGAAGCGCGTGGCGCTGGACGCGCACGCCGTCGGCTCGCCGCGCCCGGCGCCCGCATGGCGGCTGCCCGATCTCGACGAGAAGGTGCACGACCTTCAGGGCTACGCCGGCAAGGTGGTCGTCATGGACTTCTGGGGCTCGTGGTGCGGGCCGTGCAAGATGGAGCTGCCGTACTTCGAGGCCATGTACCGGCGCTACAAGAACAATCCCAAGGTCGCGTTCGTCAGCATCAACTGGGAGAAGAGCGACGACGCGATGCAGCACCGCACGACAGCGCGGGATTTCGTGAAGCAGAACAACTACACGTTCCCGGTCATGTACGACCACGAGCAGTCGGCGGTGCGCGCCTATCAGATCCAGGGATTCCCGACGCTGTTCACGATCGATCGCAAGGGCGTCGTACGCTACGTGAACATCGGCTTCGACCCGCACGTGGATCTGATCCTCGATGCGCAGATTCAGTCGCTGCTGAACTGACGGCCTCCGACCGGTAACGGCCTGCGCGCTTCGGGACGGCGTTGACGCGACCGCCTCGGACGGCATTGACGCCACCGTGAGTCCGGTCTAGCTTCTCGCCCGGTTCGTTTCCCGCTGAACACGGACGCTCAAGGAGGATGCCCCGATGAACGCATTTCAACGCCGCGCGCTCATGACCCTCATGGCTGTCGCGACCGCGATCCTGCTGGTTCTGCCCGCTGGCGCGACCACCAAGAAGAGCCCGAGCGACGACGCCACGACCTCGACGAGCCCGACCTCGAGCACGTCGAAGGACAAGGACAAGTCCACCAAGTCGAGCTCTAAGTCGCACTCGAAGTCCTCGAAGAGCAGCACGAGCGCCAAGAAGGACGACGATCACGACAAGGACAAGACAGCCAAGAAGGAATCCGGCGACGAGCACGAGTCCAAGGCCAAGTCCTCGCATCACGAGTCGGCTTCCGAGGAGGCCGCGGAGCACGAGTCCAAGGGCGAGCACTCATCCAAGAGCCACTCGACGAAGAGCGAGCACTCGGAGGCGGGCGAGGATCACGAGCACGCCACGACGTCCTCGGCCAGCACGCAGCCGCGTGATGAGCACGGCCGCTACGTGTCCAAATCGAGCACCAGCGCCGGCAATCAGGTGTGGGTGAACTCGGATTCGAAGATCTATCACAAGCAGGGCGATCAGTGGTACGGCAAGACCAAGAACGGGAAGTACATGTCGGAGGACGACGCGATCAAGGCCGGATACCGCGTCTCCAAGACCGGGCCGTAATCGCCTGGCTTGCCGAAACTCTCGGGCGCCGTTCGAAAGGACGGTGCCCGATGTTTCTTGTGCCGCGCGCGGATGCGCGTATCATGCGCGTCACGCCTGAGTGCAGCCTCGGGCCAACCATCGGGGCGCTGCGCCGCCCGCAAGGAGAGCCCGATGATCACGCGCTTCCCCCGTCTCCCGATCCTCGCCACTGCATTGCTGACGCTCTTCGCCGCGCTCCCCGCGTTCGCCATGGACGCGGTGGTGCCGAGCATTCCGTTTCCCGACATTCAGACCGCGGTCGCCGCGCTCTCGGTGAGCCCGGACGTCACGAATCGGATTCTGATCGACGTGCCGAGCATCACCACCGCCAATCCGATCGTGCTCAGCAACGCGTTCAGCGCCGGGCGCCAGCTGCTGATCCGCCCCAACACCACGGTGGTGCGGGCGCAGATCCTCTCTCAGGGGCTCAACGCGCCGATCTTCTCGCTGCAATCGTGCGGCAGCGTGACGTTTCAGGATCTCGACATCGTGCGCTCGATCACGAACACCGCGGATCTGATCCAGACGCTCAACACCACGTTCATCACGATCGAGCGCTGCCGCATCGGCTCGAGTGAGCCGCCGGGAAACACCGGGCTCAGCTACATCAGCATCGTCTATCCCGGCGATGGCGGGCTCACGATCCGCAATTGCATCTTCTTTTCGACCTACAAGCCGGCGTTCGACTTCGGGATCAACGTGGTCGCGATGGGCGACGCGTCGAACGAGGTGCTGCTCTACAACAACTGCGTCGCCGACTACAACCTGCTCGGAGTGCAGGTCAACGACGCCACCGTGGGCTCGCTCGTGCTGCTGCGCAACAACGTGGTCGTCAACAACACGATCTCGTTGCCGGAACCGACGGCGTTCGCGTCGGCGGCCGTGCCGGGAGTGATTGTGGTGACGAGCAACAATCTGGTCTTCGCGTCGGCCGGCCACGTGCAGGCGGTGGTTCCGCCCAATCAGGACATCTTCGGAACCGCGGCCACGGAGGAGCCGATCGAGTTGCCGGCGACGCTGGCCGATCAGACGGCGTCGTTCGCGACCATGACGTGGAGCCCGGTGCCCGGCGATCCCAATCCCGATTTCTATCGCACGCTGGCGGGGGGAGAGTTGCACGACACCAGCGCCAAGTGGGGCGTGACGGTGGGAGTGGGCACGCCGGATCCGCATGACACCGGCGTGTTCGACGACATCGAGCACAATGCGCGCCCGAGCGGAGCGACGCTTCACACCGACCGCGGGCCGTTCCAGGTGGATCCGGCAGCTTCGGCATGGGTGGCTTCCATCGCGGCGCCGCGCTTGAGTGTGCGGCCGGAGCGGAATCCCTCCCGCCTGCTGATGCTGAGCTACTCGAGCGGCGCTGCGGGCGAGCTTCGCGTGGACGTGTTCGACGCTTCGGGCCGCCGCGTGGGCAGCATCGAGCGCGCGGTGGGCGGCGCGGAAGCGGGCGTGCTGTCGTGGCCCGGAGCGCTGCGCGCGGGAGTCTATGCGTACCGGGCGTCGCTGCGCGGAGGCGGCGTGGTGATTGCCGCGCGCGGCGGCAAGATCACGATCGTGAGGTAGGGGGCTAACGCAAGGCCCCGCCATCTCTACAGGGATCTAAGGGAGCTTGGCGCCTGCGCTTTGATGGGTGCGCTCAGAGAGTAGCCACACGTGTCAGCGGCGGTCTTCGCGCCGAGCACGACATCGACGCGATACCACTGGTGCGCTTGGAGCTGCACCTCAGCTCCCATCGGCCCACAAGGTACCGACGCACCGTTTGGGTTCTTGAAGAGCTGACCAGACAGCTGTGCCGTCACGACGCTGTCGGGTCGCATCCACAGCGTGTAGCGACCCGCCACCAACTTCGAGAAGATGAACTCTACATAGTCGCCGCTGTCTTCATCTTCACCCGGTTCCAGACCCCGTAGCCCAACGTCCCTCTTGCACCCCGGGATGGAATGCGTCGCCTTGTCGCCTCGCACAAGATCCGTCCGGCCTTGCGGATCGAACAGCACGACCAACTCCCGCACACCATCGATTCTCAGATGGCCATTGATGATGTCGGGACTTTTTCCCGCTGACGAGGGCTTGCACTCGGACGACGTTGCCCCGATGAGACAGCCAATCACAAGCACGAGCACGGCAGTCCGCTTCATGGTTACCTCAGGAGTATGGGCAGCTCGCCGGCCGGCTGAAGGTATCGCATCAGGCAAAGATTGGAAGCGCCTACCCAGCGCTTCGCCCAGGGGAATGAGGCTCACAAGCTCGCGACCCATTTCCGGCCTTTGCCGCCCCGGCGTTCATCACGCGATCGCCGGCGCTTTTGCCCCGATCTTCGCAGGCACTCCCCAATGCTGATTGGGCGGCGTGTCCGTTTCGCTCGCGGGCGCTCGCCAGGCGTCGATCGCCTCGAGCGCGGGATCGCAGTGCGCGATCCAGTCGGCAAAGCTGGGCATTGCCGGCAGGTCGGGCACGATGAACTCGCGCGGATCGCGCGGATCCGAGCCGTCCCAGAGCACGGTCGAGATGCGCACGATGAGTCCGCTCGCGGGCAGCGTGACGTGCGCCGGATCGCCGGGAGAATTGGGCGCACCGCCCGTCGGTTCGCCAACGAAGATCGCATGCGTCTCGCGCTCGAGATCCGCGGAGAGCGAAACCGCGGCCGAGAACGTGCCGCGGTCCACGATCACGAACAGGCCGCCGGTGCGGTCGAGTTGCGGGCGGCGGATGATCGCGTGCACGAGCGGCTGATTGAGGTAGTTGTTGCCGCCACCATTGCCGCGCAGATCGAGGATCATGCGCCGGCAGCCGATCGAATCGGCGTGAGCGAACGTGCGTGCGACGAATTGCGCGAAGGTTTCGCCGGGCCCGTTCGCGATCTCGCGGATGCGAACGAAAATCGTGCGTAGGCTGTCGCCGAGATCGGCGAATGATTGCGGCCCGGGCAGGGAGCGCGTGAGCGGCAGCGGCGCGCGAGCGCCAATATCCGCCACGAGCCAGCGCGCGGAGGAGTCGGCGCGCTCGGCGGCAATCGATGCTTCGCCGCGTATGCCCCGCGCATCGGTAAACGTGAGGCGGAGCGGCGCGGCCGGATTGTCGGCCAGGCCCGCGGCGCTCAGGTAACCAGGCGAGCGTAGAAATATCGGCAGAACCCACAGCCGCCACATCTCGTTGTCCGCGGGAATGAATGGCGCGAGCGCAGCCACCGCATCCGCGACCGGCCGGCCATCGATTTGGATCACGTGCGCGCCGAGGAGGTCGGTGTGCGGCGCGGTGGCCCCCTTGATCCAGAGGCCGTCCGCGAACACGTCGAAGTCGATCGGATACGAGGTGTCGAAGCCGGGGCCGGGGAGCGGCGCGAGCGTGGGATGCGCGTGATTCGTGAGCTGCACCTGATCGAGCCGTGAGTGCCCTTCGCCGAGCATGCCGATGAGGCGCGAGAAGCCCGCGACCGCCTGATCGTACCGAAGCGTGGGAAGACGGCGATCGAGATCGGCGGCTGCCGAGTCCCACGCGGCACGGCGATAAACGCGGTACGGCTTGGGATGGAGCGAATCCACGGCGGCCACGAGAAACTGCGGATCGCCGCGCCAGGTGGAGGGATCGAGCGAGGCGGCGCGAGCTGGCGCTGCGAAGGTGGCGACGAGAGCGAGCGCGGTGGCGGCCGCAAAGGCAAGAGAGCGGGATGGCATGGATGCGTTACGCGATTGGGCCGCCAACGGTTGCGATGTTGCATCAGGCGTTACTTGGAAGGCGCTCAGTGGCCGTTTCGCCCGGGGAACGAGGCTCGAAGACCCGCCACCCATTCCTGCATTCGATCGGAAGAGTACCCGAGCCGCGCCTGCGCGGCAGAGATGAGCGAGTCCGCTCGGGCGGAATCCCCGATAACCTCCCAACAGATGCCGGCGTAAGCCGCGGCATCCGCGCGCCTCGGAAGCGCCGACAGCTTTTCGAACTCGCCGGCAGCTCGCTGTGTATCGCCCGCGCGAAGCAGCGTCATCGCCAGCTTCTCGTGGTCGTCCTCCCAGCTCGGGTCCAAGAGTTGGGATTGCGCCACGTTCTCCTCTCCCACCTTGACCTCCACCATTCCCTGCAGCGTGTCGAATCGGAAGAAGAAGTCCAGGCCCGGTGACTCATCGCGGGCGCGGGGTCGATACGAAGAATAGTAGCCAGCTCGAAGCGTGCTGTCCGCATACCACACGCGCAGGGCCGGGCTCTGCCCCGCGATGAGCCCGATGTTGTTCGGAATGTGCCCGAGGAAGATCCTCGAGTGATGCGGCAGACGCGGGTGGTCGCGCATGATGTCGCGGCGGATGGCCGACAGCATGTTTCCGGCGCGCCTCTGGTAGGACTCGTTCCCCCAGTCCAGCGATGGCGTGCTCGCCTGAGCGCCTCTGAGCAATCCCATGCACGCGACGATTCCGACCGCGAGGCTGCCGTGCGTCTCGAGCCACAGAGCGAGCGCCAGCCACATTCCCAGCGCGCCCAGGCAACCGTAGTAAGCGTGCCATCCGATGGAGGGCATGAAGAGAGGGAACCATCCCAGTGCCATCCACGCGATGGCGAACCGCGTCACGGCCACCTTGGGCGGTGCGTTGGATCGGGCCCCGCTTACCCCGCGCTCGCGGTGGAGCAGCAGGGCCAGCCCGCCGGCGAGAATGAGGGCCGAGACTACGACCCGAAGGACGATCGCCGCCGAAACTTCGGCCGGACGCGGAATCATGTCGAGATTGAGCGGCGCGAGGACCGTCCGCGCGAAGATCACAGGCACGGATGGCCGCAGCTCGAGTTCGCGAGTCACGGGCCCGCCGGACATGAGTCGCGAATGCAACGTTGGATGGATGAACAACCACACCGCGAGCAAGCCCCAGAACATCGCGGCGCGGCGAAGGGCAACTGCAAGGCGATCGCGCTCGATGAGCACGTAGTACGCGAGCACGAGCCCGGGCAAGACGGCAGCGGTCTCCTTGCTGAGCAGCGCCAGCCCGAATGCCAGAAGCGCCAAGCCCACCCGCCCGACCATCACGAGGTAAAGACTCGCCATGCTGAGAACGAGCATCCATAGGTCCTGGCTACCGGAGATCCAAAGGAGCGGCGTGCCCCACAGGGCCATGCCGGCGGCACCTACCGTGGCGATGATGGCGATCCTGGGCGTCGCGAGGCGGCGCACGATGGCGGCGAAGAGGCCAAGCGCGGCGAGCCAGAGGGCGATACCGAGGGCTCGGTAAGCGGACGTGTGAAAGCCCGCGACTCCGTGGAGCAGCCAGAAGTGGAACTCCCTCGACCACGGCCGATACCAGCCCGCGTACGTATGCGCGAACGGCCAGAGGTTGAGGAATCCCGAGCCTCGGATCTCGTCGAGAAAAACGTAATCGTCGCCAATGAAGGGCATGTTGAGCGCGGTCCCGTAGGCCACCGCAGAGAATGCGGCGATCACCAGGAGCAGCGGCGCGCTCGTTCGCGAGGACTTCGAGGACGACTTCATTTTGTGGGGGGATATTTGCGGGGCGATTGCCAAGTCGGGTGCTCGAGCGCCGCGGGCTCCATCCGGCGCGACCCATCGAAAGACTGGCGGAGAGGGAGGGATTCGAACCCTCGAGGGGCTTGCACCCCTAACGGTTTTCGAGACCGCCACCTTCAGCCACTCGGCCACCTCTCC
>Ga0075030_100004013_pt1 | contig 13323 bp, 10 predicted proteins | sample LitLauG_LLR_2012_FD_71393 | JGI IMG/M metagenome (GOLD analysis project Ga0075030, IMG submission 71393) | Freshwater sediment microbial communities from Pennsylvania, USA - Little Laurel Run_MetaG_LLR_2012 | ecosystem: Environmental > Aquatic > Freshwater > Creek > Sediment | place: USA... | reverse complement strand
TCGCAGAACGGGATGGCGATTACGTGGGCGGGGATCGTGCTCGGCCTCGGGTTCGTCCTTTCGTTCGGCTACTGGACGACGGACTTCCTCGTCGTCCAGCGTGCGTTCTCGGCGAAAAACCTGCGTGCGGCCAGGCTGACCCCGATCATCGCATCATTCCCGAAGATGGCGGTCCCGGTGATCGTCGTGCTGACCGGGCTCATCGCGCTCATCCTTGCGAAGACACCGGGGAGCGGATTTGCCCTTCTGCAGGACGGCGGGCACGTCAACTATGACTCCACGCTCCCTCTCCTGATCATGCGGTACTATCCGCACGGGCTCGTGGGACTGGGGGTGTCCGCGCTCCTCGCAGGATTCATGGCGGGGCAGGCCGGGAACATCAGCGCATTCAATACCGTCTGGACGTATGATGTCTACAGGGCGATTATCAACAAGAACGCGAGTGATGCCAACCTCATGTGGGTGGGGCGGATATCGACCGTGATCGGCGTGGTCCTGAGCGTCGTCACCGCGTACTGGGCCAAGGGATTCCCGAGCATCATGGACTACATGCAGGCGATCTTCTCCTGGGTGAACGCCCCGCTGTTTGCCACGATGCTCCTCGGAATGTTCGTCGTCTGGATCACCCCCGCGGGGGCCTTCTGGGGGCTCCTGGCGGGGATGGGGACGTCGATCGCGATGTTTCTCGGGGTGAAGTTCCAGTGGATTGACCCGGCGCGTATTACCCTGTCGAACACGGCGAGCGACATGGCGGTGAACTTCTGGCGCGCGTGGTGGGCGTGGCTTGTGTGCTTCCTCGTGACGATCCTGATCAGCCTCTTCACGGAAAAGAAGCCGAAGGAAGAACTTGTCGGGCTTGTGAAGGGATTGACGCCTGAAACCGCGCGGGACGGCATCCCGTTTATAAAGCGGCCGGAGTTTTACGCGATCCTCTCCGTCGTCGTGCTCGTCGTACTCAACATTTACTTCTGGTAGGGGGACGCGATGAAGCCAATCTGGTATTTTGTGGGACTCTTTCTGACGGCAACCGGCATCATCGTTCTGGCGTCGGGTGTGTACGATCTGTTCATCCCTCCGGAGCAGAAGACCGTCCTTGCGGATCTCCATGCGGGTGTCTGGTGGGGGGCGGTCATACTCTTCTCGGGGATTGCCTTCTTCCTGGCGAACAGGAAGAAAACGGTAGAGTAGCCGGTCGGGTCCGGGGGGGGATCCCCCTCCTAGAACGCCACGCGGAGCCCCGCCTGCACGCCGACGAATGTCGCGGTGTTGAACTCCGCGATTTTCACTCCGAGGAATTCAGCGGGGTCGACCCTGTCTTCCGCGTTCGAGTAGGCGGTGTATATTCCCCCGACATCAAGCGTCAGCGATCCGGAGAGGACGACCATCAGCCCCGCCTCGACACTCACCACGGGCTCTGTCCAGGTGCTTGTGTACTCCCCGGGGAGGCCTGTGACGGGAGAGGTCCCGGCGAACCGCCAGTGGAGGAGACAGGCTCCCCCGGAGATGCCGAGGTAAGGCCTGAGGAGCTGACCGTCGAATGTAACCCTCGCCCCGACGGTCAGCGGGATTGCCTGGAACGGTCCACCCGCGTCAGGCACCCTCCCTCCACCGAGTGCGCCCACCCAGGTGTTGATCCTCTCGTTGCTGAATTGCCACGCGTAAAATCCCCCGCGCACGAGGATGCTCACGTTGTCGTTCAACGGGAAATCGATCGACCCCGCCCCCCCGACCCCGGTCCCCAGGAGTCTCCTGACGGCGCGGACAGGGAATGCCGGCCCCGCCGCCGCTGAAACGCCGATCATGTTCTCGGCATGAAGGGGTGCCAGCGAGATGATGGAGGTAAGGAGTGCCGCTGTGACTCTATGCATTCGGATGCCGGAAAGTTAAACTCCTTATAATCGCGTTTTTTTCTCTGAATTTCAATGAAAATCGGCTTGACACAGGGGCCGAACCATGATATATTATCGATATATCTGCTTGGCCACATTAAAGGGTCCCGAACGTGAATCTTAACTGGGAGGGGGTGTACACCGCCCTCACGACAAAGTTCGACGCCGGGGGGAAAATCGACCTCGCCGCGATGGAATCCCACATCGACCGGCAAATCTCCGCGGGTGTGAACGGAATCGTCATCCTCGGCTCTCTCGGCGAGAACGGGACGCTCAGCCGGGAAGAAAAGCAGGATGTGGTCCGCATGGCGGCGTCCGCGTGCGGCGGAAGGGTCCCCGCGATCGCGTGCGTTGCGGAGACCTCGACCGCCGCCGCGTGCGAGTTCGTCCGGCAGGGGGAAAGAAACGGGGCCGAAGGCTTTATGGTGCTCCCCCCCATGCAGTACGTCGCGGACGAGCGGGAGACGGAAGCGTACCTGCGCGGGGTCGCATCGGTTTCCGGCAGACCCCTGATGCTGTATAACAATCCCGTCTCCTACAGGATTGATATCCGGCCTTCCCTCTTTGCCCGTCTTGCCGACGAACCGAAATTTGCGGCGATAAAGGAATCGTCGGACGACGTCAGGCGGATAACGGACATCAGGAACCTCGTCGGCGACAGGTACGCGATATTCACCGGCGTCGACGACCTCGCGATGGAGAGCCTCATGCTCGGCGCCGCCGGCTGGGTCGCCGGGCTCGTCTGCGCATTTCCCCGGGAGACGGTGGCGCTCTACCGGCTCGTCAGGGAAGGACGGACGGAAGAGGCGCTCTCCCTCTACCGCTGGTTCATGCCGCTGCTTCACCTCGACGTGTCGACGAAATTCGTCCAGAACATAAAGCTTGCGGAGGCGAAGGCGGACGGGGGGAACGAGCGCGTCCGTCCCCCGAGACTTCCGCTCGCGGGGGAGGAGCGGGCGCGCGTGGAGCAGACGATCGCACACGCCCTGGCGACGAGGCCGGAAATTCCCACTCACGATTCCCGGAAGCAGGAGCATCGATGACAACGGCGACGCCGGCGGTGTCGGAACATCCCCTCTTCATCGGCGGCACATGGGTGCCCGGGGCCAGGGTTGCCGACAACATCAACCCCTCCGACAACGGCGATGTTGTGGGCAGGTACGCCCAGGGGGACGCCTCACACATGGCGGCCGCGGTCGCCGCCGCGAAGGGTGCCGCGCCGGTCTGGGGATCGAGCACCCCCCAGCAGCGGTTTGACGTTCTCGATTTCGTCGGTGCGGAGATCATCGCGAGGAAGGAGGAGCTGGGAACGCTTCTCGCCCGCGAGGAAGGAAAGACTCTTCCCGAGGCCGTGGGGGAGGTCGCCAGGGCGGGGGCAATATTCAAGTTCTTCGCGGGGGAGGCGCTCAGGACGGCCGGAGAGCACATTCCCTCCGTCCGCCCGGGAATCGAGATCGACGTCATCCGCGAGCCCCTGGGGGTGGTCGGGCTCATCACGCCGTGGAATTTCCCCGCCGCGATCCCTGCGTGGAAGACCGCGCCTGCCCTCGCGTTCGGAAATGCCGTCGTGCTCAAACCCGCGGAGCTGGTCCCCGGTTCCGCCTGGGCGCTCGCCGAGATCATCGCACGGTCGGGACTCCCACCCGGGGCGTTCAATCTTGTCCCGGGAAAAGGGAGCGAGATCGGCGATGCTCTCGTCACCGACCCCGGCGTCGCCGGCGTGAGCTTCACCGGTTCGGTCGAAGTCGGGGGAAGTCTCGCGGTGAAATGCGCACTCCGCCTGGCGCGTGTTCAGCTCGAGATGGGGGGAAAGAATCCGCTCGTCGTCCTTGATGACGCGGACGTGGACGTTGCCGTCGCCGCGGCGGTGAACGGGGCGTTTTTCTCCACGGGGCAGCGCTGCACGGCCTCAAGCAGGCTTGTCGTCACCGCGGGGATCCATGACCGCTTTGTCAGGGCGCTCACGGACCGGTTGGCTTCGCTCCGCGTGGGGGACGCGCTCGAGCGCGGGACGGATATCGGTCCCGTGGTGGACTCTTCGCAGCTGGAAAAGGACCTCAACGCCATCGCCCTCGCGAAGTCCGAGGGGGGGACGCTCGCCTTCGGCGGGGAGCGTCTCAAAAGAGCCCGTGAGGGGTTCTTTCTCTCCCCGGCGCTGTTTACGGAAACGACGAATGCGATGCGCCTCAATACGGGGGAGGTGTTCGGACCGGTCGCCGGCGTGCTCCGCGTGAGGGACTATGATGAAGCGCTTGCCGTGGCGAACGACACCGCGTTCGGCCTCTGCGCCGGGATCTGCACGACCTCGCTGAAACACGCCAGCCACTTCAAACGGCATGCGCAGGCGGGGATGGTGATGGTGAATCTCCCGACGGCGGGGGTGGACTACCATGTCCCTTTCGGGGGGAAGAAAGGGTCGAGCTACGGCACGCGCGAGCAGGGGAGGTACGCCGTCGAGTTCTACACGACGGTGAAAACCTGTTACACCGCCCCGTAACGGAAGGAGCCTCATGGAGCGCTCAATGCATGCAGGTCCGGCGGGACCGCCCCGGGCAAGGAGAAGCGAGCGGCACGCGGAGGCGAGAATCAGTCTTGCCGACGAGGCGTACATCCGCCTGGAAGAGATGATCGTGACCCTGGAACTCCCCCCCGGGGGCGTCTTCTCGGAGGCCGAGCTGAGCCGGACGATACGGATCGGCCGGACACCTCTGCGCGAAGCCCTGCAGCGCCTGCAGGCGCAGCGGCTGGTGACGACGCTGCCGCGCCGCGGCGTCGTCGTGAGCGACATTAATATCGTCGACTACCTCGCCGTTCTCGAAACGCGACGCGTTCTCGACAGGCTTGTCGCGACAAAGGCGGCACGTCGGGCCACGCCCGAGCAGCGGACGGCGCTCGGGGGGACGGCGGAAGCGATGGCGTCGGCCGCCTCGCGCGGCGACATGGCGGAGTACATGCGGCTTGACATGGCTTTTGACCGCCTCCTCGAGGCGGCCTCCCGCAGCGCATTCGCCCTCCAGGCCTCCGTGCCGCTCCATGCGCACTGCCGAAGGTTCTGGTACCTCTACCGTCACAACGGGGATCTCCCACGGGCCGCGGAGCTCCACGCCGCGATGATGCAGGCGGTGGCCGCGGGGGACGAGGAGGGGGCCGGGACCGCCTCCGATGCGCTCGTCAACTACCTGGAGGAATTTGCGAGGACAGCGCTCGATCTCTCGTAGAGGAAGGGGAAGCGATGGCCCGTCATACATTTTTCTGCATCGACGCGCATACGTGCGGCAACCCCGTGCGGGTCGTGGCCGGCGGCGCCCCGCCGCTTGAAGGGACCACGATGAGCGAGCGGCGGGCGCATTTCCTCGCCGAATTCGACTGGATACGGACCGGGTTGATGTTCGAGCCGCGCGGGCACGACATGATGTCGGGGAGCATGCTCTATCCCCCGGCCGACCCCGCCAACGACATCGCGCTTCTCTTTATCGAGACGAGCGGCTGCCTCCCGATGTGCGGCCACGGCACCATCGGCACCGTGACGGTGATGCTGGAGCACGGGCTGGTGCGTCCGCGCACGCCGGGGATCCTCCGACTCGAGGTACCCGCGGGGACCGTCGAAGCGACGTACGTCATGGAGGGGGGGAATGTGAAATCCGTGCGGATCGTCAATGTCCCCTCGTTCCTGGAACGGGAGGGGATTCGCGTGGACGTTCCCGGTATCGGCCCGCTCACGATCGACGTCGCGTACGGCGGCAATTTCTACGGCATTATCGACCCGCAGGAATCCTACGGGGGAATCGACGCCCTCGGGGCCGCGGAGATCCTCCGCCTGAGCCCCCTGGTCCGCCGGACGGTCAACGGGATGCACGCGTTCATCCACCCGGAAAATTCCACGATCCGGGGCCTCTCGCATATCATGTGGACCGGCCCCCCACGGGCGCCGGGGGCGGACGGAAGGAATGCGGTCTTTTACGGAGAAAAGGCGATCGACCGCTCTCCCTGCGGTACCGGGACGTCGGCCCGCATGGCACAGTGGGCCGCGAAGGGGAAACTGCGGCCGGGGGATGAATTCATCCATGAGAGCATCATCGGCAGCATATTCAGGGGGAGAGTGGAACGGCGCGCCACGGTGGGGGGAAAACAGGGAATCGTGCCGAGCATCGAAGGGTGGGCGAAGATCACCGGTTTCAACACGATCGTCATCGACGACGATGACCCCTTTGCGAAAGGGTTCCAGGTGCTGTAACGGCGTCCGGCGGGAAATGCACCCATGAAGAACATACTCGTGATCGGCGGCGGCGCCGTGGGGCTTTGCGCGGCGCATGCGTTGAGGACAACCGGATGCGGCGTCACCGTCGTCGAACGGGGAGAGATCGGCGAAGGGGCGTCGCTGCACAACGCCGGCCTCATCGTCCCGAGCCATTTTGTGCCGCTGGCCGCGCCGGGCATGGTGATGCTGGGACTCCGGTGGATGCTGAGGCCCGACAGTCCTTTTTATATCAAGCCCAGGCTCGATCCGGATCTTCTCACGTGGCTCTGGCAGTTCGCGCGGGCGTCCACGTCGGGCCGCACGGAACGGGCGATCCCGCTCCTTCGCGATATGAGCGTCGCAAGTCTCGCGCTGTACGGGGAACTTGCCTCCCTGCCGGGGATGGATTTCGAATTCCGGAAAAACGGACTGCTGATGCTCTTCAGGACCTCCCACGGGCGGGAGGGATCGCTCAGGATGGCCAGGCAGGCCTCGAATATCGGCATCGAAGCGAAGGTGCTGGACAGGGATCGTCTGCAGGAGCTCGAACCCGGCGTGAAGTTCGCCGCGTCGGGGGGGGTCTACTACCCGGGGGACGCGCACATGACCCCTGCCCTTTTCGTCGACCGCCTTCGCGCGCATGTCGAAAAGCAAGGGGTCCGGTTCGTCTCCTCGACGCGCGTTACGGGGTTCGTCACGCGGCCGTCCGGGATCACGGCGGTCACGACGACGGGAGGGACCTACACCGCCGACGAGTTCGTTCTTGCCGCGGGATCATGGTCTCCCCTTATCATCAGGTCGCTCCGGCTCCAGATCCCCATGCAGCCGGGAAAAGGGTACAGCGTCACCGTGAAGAACCCCCCCGTCCTGCCGCGGATACCGATGCTTCTTGAGGAGGCGCGCGTGGCCGTGACGCCGATGGGTGACAGGCTGCGGTTTTCGGGGACGATGGAGCTTGCGGGTATGGACACCTCCGTCAACGCGAGGCGCGTCCGCGCGCTCGTGCGGTCCGTCCCCGCATATATGGGGGGCCTCGAGCCCGGAGTGCTGGAGAAAGGGGAGGCCTGGGCCGGCCTCCGCCCCTGCACGCCGGACGGGCTGCCGTTCATCGGCAGGTTCCGCAACTATGACAATCTGATCGCCGCGACCGGTCATGCGATGGTGGGAATGTCGCTGGCGCCGATCACGGGAAAGCTCGTCGCGGAGATCGTGCACGGCCGGATCCCCTCGATCGATCTTCATCTTCTCAGGCCGGACAGATACAGGTGATGTGCAATGGACGTGGGGGTCACGCCCGCTCCGGAGCGGGAGCCGTCGGGCATGGTGTTCAACATCATGCGCTTCTCCGTGCATGACGGTCCCGGCATCCGCACGACGGTCTTCCTCAAAGGATGTCCTCTGGAGTGCGCCTGGTGTCACAACCCCGAGGCGATTGCGGGGACGCCCGGAGTGGTCTACCGTCCCGAGCGATGTATCGCGTGCGGCGACTGCGTGGACGCGTGCCCGCACCATGCGATACGGGAATCGGACGCGAGATTCGACGCGCTCCCCGAGCTCTGCGCCCGGTGCGGGACCTGTGCGGAGGCGTGCGCGGCCGAAGCGAGGGAGCTCATCGGACGATCGATGAGCGTCGACGATGTCATGCGTGAGATCGAACGTGACGCACCGTTCTACCGGGAGTCCGGGGGCGGAGTGACCTTTTCGGGGGGGGAGCCGCTTCTCCAGCACCGCTTCCTCGTGCGGCTCCTCGGTGCCTGCGCCGGGGCGGGATTCCATACGGTCGTGGACACGTCGGGGTACGCGTCCCCCGACGTCCTGGAGCGCGTTGCCGGGCTCACCGATCTGTTCCTGTACGACCTGAAGTCCGTGAATGAAGAGATCCACAGGCGTTTCACGGGCGTCTCCGGGGTCCTCATCCGCGGTAACCTGGAACGGCTCGCCTCCTGGGGGAAAAAGGTGGTGATCAGGATGCCGATCGTTCCGGGGATCAACGACTCCGCGGAGAATATCGAGGCGGCCGGGAGATTCATCGCGGCGCTGGGGAACGTCGTCAGGGTGCAGCTTATTCCCTATCACACGATCGGCGTCGACAAGTATGCGCGCCTGGGGATTCCATACTCCCTCTCCGGCATGCAGGCGCCTTCGGGGGAATCGTTGAACCGTGTCGCGGATGGCCTCCTCAGATTCCATCCCGTTGTCACCATCGGAGGGTGAGAGAATGACGGAACGCGTCAGAATGCTTCGGGAACAGAGCCTTGCGGCGATTCCGGTGATCGCGCACGAACGGGCGCTTCTCGTGACGGAATCCGCGATGGGGACGGAAGGTCTCCCGGCCCCTCTGAGGCGTGCGCACGCCTTCCGGTACCTGATGGAACGGGAGACCGTCGTGATCAACGACGGCGAGCTCATCGTCGGAGAGAGAGGCCCGGCCCCCAGGGCCACGTCGACGTATCCCGAGCTCTGCTGCCACACGCTCGGGGACCTGGAGATACTCGACACGCGGGAGAAGATCGCGTTTCGCGTCAGCGACGAGACGAAGGAGGTGTACCGGGAGCGGATCATCCCCTACTGGAGGGGGAAAACGATGCGCGAGAGGATCTTCGCCGGGATGGACGGGGAGTGGAAGGACGCGTACGCGGCGGGAATATTCACGGAGTTCATGGAGCAGCGTGCCCCCGGCCATACGGTCCTCGACGGGAAGCTGTATCAGAAAGGGCTCCTGGGTCTCCGGGCGGACGTCGCGTCGGCGCTGGAGTCTCTCGGCCGTTCGGCCGATCCGCGTGACGCCTCGAAACGGGAGGAGCTGGAGGCGATGGCGATCTGCGCCGATGCGGTGATCACGCTTGCCCGGAGATACGCGGAGGCGGCGGAGAGCAAAGCGCTCGTCGAGCCGGACCCGGTCCGGAGAGCCGAGCTGCAGGAAATCGCGCGCATATGCCGGCGCGTCCCCGGCCGGCCCCCGGAATCGTTCCGGGAGGCGCTCCAGGCGTACTGGTTCGTCCACCTCGGCGTCATCACGGAGCTCAACCCCTGGGACGCGTTCAACCCGGGGCGGCTGGACCAGCATCTCGCCCCGTTCTACGAGCGGGGGATCGCCGGAGGGACGCTGACGCGCGAAGACGCCAGGGAGATCCTCGAGTGTTTCTGGGTGAAGTTCAACAACCAGCCGGCTCCTCCCAAGGTCGGCGTGACGGCCGAGGAGAGTTCCACGTATACCGATTTTGCCAACATCAACAGCGGCGGCCTCACGGCGGAGGGGGAGGACGGCGTCAACGACGTGACGTTTCTCGTCCTGGAAGTGATCGATGAGATGCGCCTCGTCCAGCCGAGTTCGAACATCCAGCTCAGCAGGAAGAGCCCTGATGCGTTCCTCAGGGCGGCGGCCGGCGTCATACGGAAAGGGTGGGGCCAGCCGTCGGTATTCAACGCCGATGCCGTCGTCGAGGAGATGCTCCGGCAGGGGAAGACCGTCGAAGACGCGCGGCAGGGAGGGACGAGCGGCTGCGTCGAGACCGGGGCGTTCGGAAAAGAGGCGTACATCCTCACCGGCTATTTCAATCTCCCGAAGATCGTCGAGCTGACCCTGAACGGCGGGCGCGATCCGCGGACCGGGAAGCAGCTCGGGCCGGCGACGGGCGACGCCGCCGCATTCCGCTCGTACGGGGAATTCCTGGGCGCGTTCCGGACGCAGGTCGATCACTTTGTGGACGTGAAGATCCGCGGGAGCAATGTCATCGAACGGCTGTACGCCGGGTATCTCCCGGTCCCGTTCCTCTCCCTCCTCATCGACGACTGCATCGCGCACGGGACGGATTATAATGCCGGGGGCGCCCGGTACAACACGAGCTACATCCAGGGGGTGGGGATCGGCACGGTGACCGACAGCCTCTCGGCGGTCCGGCATCATGTATTCGAAGAGGAGGCGCTGCCGATGTCCGCCCTCCTCGGCGTCCTCGCCGCCGACTTCAGGGGGTATGAAAAGGTCCGGCTCCTGTTGAAGAACAGGACTCCGCGCTACGGCAACGACGACGACGCCGCGGACGCGATCATGCGTTCGGTGTTCGAAATCTACTTCCGGGCGGTCGACGGCAGGCCGAATGCGCGGGGGGGATCGTACAGGATCAACCTCCTGCCGACGACCTGCCATATCTATTTCGGGGCGGTCACCGGCGCCACCCCCGACGGAAGGAACGCGGGGACGCCGGTCTCCGAGGGGATTTCCCCCGTGCAGGGGGCCGACCGGCGCGGCCCCACCGCGGTCCTCATGTCCGCGTCGAAGATGGACCATGTCCGCACCGGGGGAACGCTCCTCAATCAGAAATTCACGCCGAGGCTTCTCGAGGGGGAGAAGGGGATCGACACCCTCGCGGCGCTGATCCGGTCGTATTTCACCATGGGAGGGCATCACATTCAGTTCAACGTCGTGGACGCCGCGACGCTCAGGGATGCGCAGGATCATCCCGCGGAACACCGGGACCTTATCGTCCGCGTCGCCGGATACAGTGATTATTTCTGCGACCTGGGCCGCGCGCTCCAGGACGAGATCATCGCCCGCACCGAACACACATCGCTCTGACAATGACATCGCTCATACCGGAAAAGATCGCCCAGGCCGTCGGCATACTGAACGAATTCGACGTCGACTGCTGGCTGACGTTTACCCGCGAGACCGCCATCAACGGGGATCCGACGCTCCCGTTTCTCGTCGACGGCGATCTGACCTGGCACAGCGCCCTCATCATCACCAAAAGCGGAACGACGTGCGCGATCGTCGGCCAGTACGACAAGAAGGCCGTGGAGGATCTGGGGGCGTACGGTGATGTCATCGGCTACGTGGAAGGGATCACGAAACCGCTCCAGGACTACCTGCGGAGCCTGAGGCCCGCGAAGATCGCCGTGAACTACTCCCGCGAGAGCGAAATCTGCGACGGCCTGACCCACGGGATGTACCTGACGCTCTGCGGCATTCTCGCGGACGTCGGGATGGAGGCCAGCCTTGTGCAGGCCGACAGCATCATCGGGGCGCTGCGCCAGCGGAAGTCCCCCGCGGAGCTCGCGAGAATCGGACGGGCGATCCGCGAGACGGAGAGGATATTCTCGGAGGTCGCGCCGTTCATCCGTCCGGGAAGGACCGAGCGGGAGATCGCGGCGTTCATGAAGGAGCGCGCCGCCGCGAGGAAGATCCCGTTCGCCTGGGATGAAAAGGTGTGCCCCGCCGTCTTTACGGGTCCCGACACGGCCGCCGCGCATTACGCTCCCACGGACCGGAAAGTCGAGGAGGGGCACATACTCAACATGGATTTCGGTCTGAAGGTGGAAGGCTATTGCTCCGACCTTCAGCGGACGTTTTACGTCCTTGCGAAGGGGGAGCGCACCCCCCCCGGCGATGTCCTCCGGGGATTCGAGACGATTGTGCGCGCCATCGCCGCCGCACGAGAGGCGATGCGTCCCGGCGTGAGCGGCCAGCTGATCGACGCCATCGCCCGCGCGATCGTCACCCAGGCCGGCTACGGGGAGTTTCCCCACGGCCTCGGCCACCAGGTGGGGCGGTTTGCGCACGACGGGACGGCGCTCCTGGGCCCCGCGTGGGAAAAATACGGGAAGAAACCGTTTGCGCCCCTTGAAGAGGGGATGGTCTTCACGATTGAACCGCGCCTGACGGTCCCCGGCCGCGGCATCGCCACCGTCGAAGAGATGGTCGTGCTGCGCCCCGACGGGGCGGAGTTCCTCTCCACGCCGCAGGAGAAGCTCCTGCTTGCGGGATAACATTTGTTTTGCGTCATTGCACTTCCGGCGACCCCGCGCGGCATCCAGTTTCCCGGGGTTCCCGACCCGTTCATTCTACTTTTCCCGGAGCAGGCATGGAGACCGTCATCGTCATATTCGGTGGATCAGGCGACCTGACGACGAGAAAACTCATCCCTGCCCTGTACAACAATTTCAGAAAGAAGCGCCTCCCCGGACCCCTCCGCATCATCGGTATTTCGCGGACGCCGATGAGCGACGACGCTTTCCGCGGAAAGATGCATGAAGCGGTACGGACGTTTGCCCCGGCGGAATACGACGCGGGGGCCTGGGGGGAATTCGCTCCTTCGCTTTCGTACAGGGAAGGGGATCTGGGAAAGGCGTCCACGTACGCGGAACTGGCCCGCGGGTTCCTTCCCTCTCCCCCCAGCTGCCTCTACTATCTTGCCACGGCCCCCCGGTTCTACCCGGTCGTCATCGCCCGCCTCGCGGAAGCGAATCTCATGACGGAGCAGCCCGGGGGACCGTACCGGAGGATCATTTTCGAAAAGCCGTTCGGCAGGGATCTCGCCTCGGCGAGGGAGCTCAACCAGGATCTCCACAGGCTCCTCCAGGAAGACCAGATATTCAGAATCGACCATTATCTGGGGAAGGAAACGGTCCAGAACGTCCTGATGCTCCGATTCGGCAACGCGATATTCGAACCCCTCTGGAACAGAGATCAGGTCGACCACGTCCAGATCACCGTCGCGGAGACTGTCGGCGTGGAACACCGCGCCGGCTATTACGACACCGCCGGGGTCCTCCGTGACATGTTCCAGAACCATCTCCTGCAGCTCCTCACGCTTGTGGCGATGGAACCCCCGGCCGTGGTGGACGCCAACTCGCTCAGGAATGAAAAGGTGAAGGTGCTGACCGCCCTTCGCGAGATCCCGCCGGAACATTCGCTCCGGTACACCGTCAGGGGGCAATACGCCGGGTACATGTCCGAGGAGGGGGTCGACCCCCGCTCCGTGACCGAGACCTATGCAGCGCTCAAGGTCTATATCGACAACTGGCGGTGGCAGGGGGTCCCGTTCTATCTCCGTTCCGGGAAGAAGCTCACCGAGAAGTGTTCGGAGATCATCGTTCAGTTCAGGCGTCCCCCGACGCAGATATTCGACATCCAGGCGGGTGTCACCGAGCTCTTCACGAACCACCTGAGCATCTGCATTCAGCCGGACGAGGGGCTGCACCTCCGTTTCATCGCGAAGGTGCCGGACCAGGGGATGCATACGCGGCCGGTGGACATGGAATTCCATTACAGGGATTCGTTCGGCAACGCCGCGATCCCGGAAGCGTATGAACGCCTTCTCCTCGACGCTCTCCAGGGAGACGCCTCGCTCTTCACGCGCGGGGATGAAATAGAGCTCGCATGGCAGTTTATCGACGGCGTGAGGCGGGGCTGGGAGG
>Ga0075030_100004012_pt1 | contig 13324 bp, 11 predicted proteins | sample LitLauG_LLR_2012_FD_71393 | JGI IMG/M metagenome (GOLD analysis project Ga0075030, IMG submission 71393) | Freshwater sediment microbial communities from Pennsylvania, USA - Little Laurel Run_MetaG_LLR_2012 | ecosystem: Environmental > Aquatic > Freshwater > Creek > Sediment | place: USA... | reverse complement strand
TCATGAACCTGATCGTGCGTACGGACGGGGATCCGCGACGCTACGTTTCCGCGGTGCGTGCCTGCGTGGGGGCCGTCGATCGCGACCAGCCGGTCACCGCGATTAAAACCATTGAGGAAGTCCTGGAGGCGGCGGCCGCGCGGCCGCGCTTCACGACGTGGTTGCTAGGGTCCCTGGCGGCCACGGCGCTTCTGCTTTCCCTGGTGGGAATTTACGGCGTGATCGCTTCCTCGGTGACCCAGCGTACGCAGGAGATGGGTGTTCGGATGGCGCTGGGCGCCCAGCGGACCGATATTCTGCGGCTGGTCATGCGACAGGGGGCCACTCTTGCGGCCGCCGGCATTGCCATTGGCGTGGCGGCCTCGCTCGCGTTGACCAGGTTGCTGGCCACCCTCTTGTACCACGTCAGCGTCACGGACCCGCCAACGTTTGCCGCCGCCTCGGCGCTCTTCCTGGCGGTGGCGCTGCTGGCCACCTACGTTCCGGCGCGCCGCGCTATTCGGGTGGATCCGAGCGTTGCCCTACGCTTCGAGTAGCCCGGGACTTCCCTGCTATCGGCAGGAGAGTTGAGGCCACCTGCGCCGGGCCAACCGCCGGTCAGGAAGCTATAATAAACGCGTGCCGGTGGTTTCCATAACCCGCTTGCGCGTCCGCTCCTGGCGGTATCTCTTGTCCTTTATTTTCTACGCGCTACGCGCTTCCCGGCAGGCCAGGAATGCTCCCGGGAACATTGCGTTATCGTTACTTCGTGACACGCACAACACGTATTGGACTCGAACCGTCTGGACCACAGAATCCGCGATGAAAGCGTTTATGCTCGCGGGACCGCACAGGCAGGTGATGCGACGACTGCTGGAGTGGTGTGACGAAGCAGCGCTTGTCCATTGGGAGCAGGAGACCGATCAAGAGCCTGAGTGGCACGAAGCACATCGACGGCTGCAAGTGGACGGCAGGCGGTCCAAAGTGAACCACCCCACTCCTGCTCAGGAGAGCTTTCAAATTCGGGCGCCGAAATTGCGTGATTCACGGGCGAATGGCCGTCCGGCATGAAGCGGGCAGCGCCGAAGGCTGCGCGTGGTGCATCCGTTGCGTCTACACGTCCATAATTTCGACCGCCTGAGCGAGATCCTTCAGCGGGTCACGGCCGGGAGCCGGCCGGTATTCGTGAGCGACGTAGCCGGTAAACCCGAGATCGGCGATGGTCTTGGCGATGAACCGGTAATTGAGCTCCTGTGTATCGTCAATTTCGTGGCGCCCCGGCACGCCCCCGGTATGGAAATGAGCGATCCACTGGATATTCTGCTGGATGTGCCTGCAAACGTCGCCGTCCATGGTCTGCACATGGTAAATGTCAAACAGCAGCTTCACGCGCGGTGAGTTGACGCGTTTGCACACGTCGACTCCCCAAGCCACGTGGTTGCAAATCTGGTCGACACGGCCGAGGGCCGCGTCTTCGAATTTGTTGTTCATCACTTCCAGGCAGATGGTAACGCCCTTATCCTCGGCATGCGCCTTCACGCGATTCAAAAGCGCCACGGCATGATCGGCGCCCTCTTCATAGGACATCCCTTTGCGCTGCCCGCCGACGCTGATCATGTTGGGGCACCCGTTGGCTGCGCAGTCGTCCAGAGTCGCGCCGATCGATTTTTCGAGGCTGTCGTGCAGCTCCTTGCGGATCAACCCGTTCTCGAAGCTGACGCCGCCGGTCGGGCCCATGGAAGGAACCAGGCCGTACTTGCGCAGCATCGGCCAGTCCTGGATGGGGATGAGGTCCATGCCTTTCATTCCGAGGCGGGCCGCTTCCCGGCACCGGTCCTCGAAGGGCATCTTGGGATCGAAGTTGACGCCCATGGCGCTTTGTTTGATGCGGCCCTTCCGCGGGACAGCCGGCGGGGCCTGCGCGGCGGCCACACCTGCAGCAGCGAAGGCAATAAAGTTTCGGCGGTGCATGGGTCGAATTATACTGTGTCCGGACGCGGGATGCCAGGGCGATGCCTCGTCACCCTCGTCACCTCGTCACGCAGCCGGCAAATTCGCGTAGACCGCGCTCTCAAAGTCGCGCAGCATCCCCACGGCTTCCTTGTCGACGAAGGGGAAGAACTGCATCATAATGACCGCGCAGATCCCGCTTCGGGGGTCGATCCAGTAGAACGTGTTCTCCACGCCCGCCCAGGCCAGGCTTCCGGTGGAGCGGCCACCCTCATACGGAGTTGTGTTGATCAGAAAGCCGAAGCCCCACTTATCGGTAGCACCGGGATGCAGGTCCACATCGTCGGAGATACTGGGCCGGAACGTCTTCAGTTTCCCGGCGCCCAACTCGCCGATCTGGTTGGTGCTCATCAGGTCGACGGTCTTGGGCCGCAAAATCTGTTCTTTGCCGGCGCCGCGCCCGTGCCGGAGAATCATTTGCATGAAGCGCACGTAGTCACCGGCCGTGGAAGAGAGCCCACCCCCGCCATTGAAGAATTTCGGGGGCGCGGGAAGGGTACGGGGATCCTCCTTCAGCGAGCCGTCGCTCTGCCGGCGATAGGAGCTCACGACGCGGTCGAATTTCTCCGCTCGGACGATGAAACTGGTGTCCTTCATCCCCAGAGGCTGGAGGATATTGGTTTGAAAATACTGCTCCAGAGTCTGGCCGGAGGCTACTTCCACCAGGCGGCCGGTCCAATCGAGGCTGGTGCCGTACTGCCAGCGCGTTCCGGGCTCGAAGGCCAACGGCGTCACGACCGGTCCCGCATTGGGTGCGGCGGCTCCGCGCTGCTGCGCGTACTTGAACATGTTGCCGTCCCACGTGTCGTAGGCAAAGCCGGAAGTGTGCGTGAGCAGGCGCCGCAGGGTGACGGGCTTGACGGCCGGGCGCAACTTGGGTTTTCCGCTGGCGTCGAAGCCCTCGAGGACGTCCAATTTGGCCAATTCCGGAAGGCGCGCGCCCACCGGCTCATCCAACTTCAAGGATCCGCGCTCGACCAGTTGCATGGCAGCCGCCGAGGTGACCGCCTTGGTCATGGAGGCGATGTAGAAGATGGAGTCGATCTTGACATCCACCCCGGAGGCCGAATCGCGCTTACCGAAAGCGCCGGCATAGATTGTTTTATCCGCGTTGGCCACCATGGCCGTAGCGGCGGGGATCTTTCTCCGCTCGAGGCCGGAGCGCAGGGTCTGTTCGATCCCGGTGGCTCCGAACGAACGTCTGGCCTGGGCGCCGAGGGCGAGCACCAAACCGCCGAACTCTCTTCGAGTGAACATACTCACTGGGATACCACAAACGAATGCGGCGCCGCTTCGGAGGGGAAGGGCGCCGCATTCACGCGGGGGGTCGGGGATGCATTCCGGAAAACCAATTCGATTACTCGGCCGACAGGGTTAAGGGCACGACCACGATTCGCGCCAACTCATCCGCGTCCGATTTGCTGCGCCGGGGAGCCGGGAAATAGGCGCCGGGTTCGCCGCCGCCGGTCTGGATATTGCGCAGCGCGCAATGGTTGGCCCGGCATTCAAACGCCAGGCGTGCCGTATCGGTTACCTTGCCCTCCATACGAACCGGTGCCTGAGCCATCGCTTTGTTCCACGTTTCCGCGTTGGTGAACATCCAGACGTTGCCGCTCCGGTGGACGTTGTAGCTACCCGCCGGCAGGATCTGGTGCGAGGCGATCTCGAACGAGAAGGGGACGGCCGCTGTCAGAGTAGCCTGCGCGGAAGCAGTCGTGGCCGCAATTGCCAGCGTCGCCGCCAGCGCAAACAGTTTCGAATTCAAGCTCTTCATTTTCGTTTTCTCCTTGATTTTTGAAGCTCTCAAAAGGGCGGAACGGCGTGGGAGAAGGCACTTGGCGGGCCACGGCGATTTCGTCCGAGCAGGCTGCGCAAGTGATTGAAAACCCGTGTGAACCTCCGATGTTCGCGCGGGTTGGTGAACGCTTCGGCTCATGGGGGTAGCATTCCGGTTCACGGCCCGGTACACGGTACGGTGCCGGCCTTGATAAACTGGCGGTCCATGGATGGAGAGTTGCTGATTGTGAACGGTTCGCGGCTCGGCGAGCGCTTTTCTCTCGGTCCCCACGAGGTGCGCATTGGCCGCGACCCCCACTCGACCATCCGCCTGGATGAGGCCGGTGTGGCTTGGGAGCACTGCATCGTAAGCCGCGCGGGAGAGCGCTATCGGGTGGTCGACCGGCGGAGCGGCACGGGCACTTACGTCAATGGCATGCGCACGGCCGAACACACGCTCGAGGCCGGCGACCAGGTGGTGGTGGGCAGCACCGTGTTCGTCTATCGCGAGGATGCGGGTGCGCCTGTGACCGCTACGCCGCACCAGACCTTGCTGCGCTCCTGCTCGCTGCTGTTTTTGTTCCGCGCCCTGGCCAGTGCGGAGAGCCCGGCCTTACGCGGCATTTTGGAGCCGCAACTGGTGCGACTGATCGGCGACCTGGCGCCTGCGAGAGGGGGGGCGGTGCTGCTGGGACGCGATGCCGCCGAATTGCGCGCCGCCGCCTGCACGGCGTCCCTCCAAGCGCTCGCGGAACGTGTGTGCCGGGAGGGTGTCATCGTCGACGTCGCGACCGGCGAGGTAGGCGTGCCGCTTTACGTCCGGGGCGCCATCGGAGGGCTGATCGCAGCGAATTTCCCTCCCGAAGAGGTGGCCAACCTGACCGAGCACTGCGACACCCTGGCGGCGATTGCTACCCTCGGCGCCGTCGCTCTGGAAACCGTGCGCGAAGTGGAGACGCTGAATACGGAAAAGGCGCTGCTGATGGAGCGGCTGGACGGCGCGGGCCTCGGGATAGTCGGCGAGAGCCCAGCACTCCGCAAGTTGATGGACATGGTGGGGCGCGTCGCGGGGACCGATACTTCGGTGCTCATCCTGGGGGAAAGCGGCACGGGGAAGGAAATGGTCGCCAATGCGCTCCACCGGCAGAGCTCGCGGGCCGCGCGCCCGTTCGTGGCCATTAACTGCGCCGCGCTCACCGAGACCCTGCTCGAAAGCGAGCTTTTCGGACACGAAAAGGGAGCGTTCACCGGCGCGGTGGCACAAAAGAAGGGCAAGCTGGAGCTGGCCGAAGGCGGCACGGTGTTCCTGGACGAAATCGGCGAACTGGCTGCTCCTATGCAGGCAAAATTGTTGCGCGTCCTGCAGCAGCGGGAGTTCGAGCGCGTGGGCGGAACGCGCACCCTGAAACTGGACGTCCGGCTGATTGCGGCTACCAATCGCGACCTGGCGGCTGCCGTTCGCCAAGGCGGCTTTCGCGAAGATCTCTATCATCGTCTCAACGTGGTAGCTTTTCACGTGCCGCCGCTCCGCGAGCGGAGGGAGGACATTCCGGCTCTGGCCGCCCACTTTTTGGAGATCTTCGCCGCCCGCTGCCGCCGGCGCGTGCAGGGAATCGCGCCCGGAGCGCTGGCCCATCTGATGGCCTACCCCTGGCCCGGGAATGTGCGCGAGTTGGAGAACGCGATCGAGCGCGCGGTTGTGCTGGGGCAATCGGAAACGCTGTTGCCGGAAGATCTGCCGGAAACCGTGCTGGACGCACCCGCTCCATCGCAAACCCCCGGCGCCTTGCAGGGCTCGGTTACCGACGTCAAGCGCCAGCTCATCGTGCGCGCGTGGGAAGAGAGCCACGGCGATTACAAGGTGGCCGCCGCCAAGCTCAATATCCACCCCAATTCGCTGTTGCGGCTGGTGCGCACGCTGGGCTTGCGCGAGACTTTGAAATAGGGACGGTATAATTCGGACATGGGTATCTGTAAAATCGGTCTTATTCTTTTTCCGGCGCTCCTTTTTGGCCAGCTCAGTAACAATACGGTGACGGTAACGGCGTCCCGTGGTTCGAACCCGCAACCGGATCAATTAATTTTCGGCGTGACGGTCAGTTCGGGCATCGACAAGAGCCTGGATGATATCGTCGGCGCGGTAGCGGGATCGGGGATTACAGCGGCGAACCTGGCGCAAGTAGGAGACCAGTCAGGTTCCTACCAGCCCGGGCCCCTGCCGCCGCAGCCGATGCTGGCATGGACATTCCAATTGATTGTGCCGTTCGCCAAGATGAAAGACACCACCGCATCACTAACCTCCTTGCAGAAAACCATCGCGCAAAAGAATAACGGGCTGTCGCTTTCGTTCGCGGTGCAAGGCACGCAAGTCTCTGCGCAATCGCAGAGCTGCGATCTCGCGGGCCTGATCAACGACGCTCGCGCACAGGCGCAGAAGATCGCGGGACCTGCTGGTTTGAGCGCCGGCGCGATTGTGGGTATCGGTAGTATCGTTGCGTCGTCATCGCCGGTTTGCATACTGACGGTGAAGTACGCGCTGGGGGTGATGTTCGGGCAAACCGCACCGAATGCGATCACCATTACGGCCTCGCGGACAAGCAATCCGCAGGCCGATCAGGTTTTGATCTTGCTGAATCTGAGCTCGGGGTTAACCTCAGGACTGGATGACATCACTTCTGCCCTACAAGGGGCCGGTATCAGTGGCGCCAACTTCACCGGCGTGAACACCCAGACAATCTACGTGCAGAACGGCGCCCAAGGCCAGCAACAGTCTGTTCTGGGCTGGTCATTCACTCTGACCGCGCCGATCTCCAAGCTGAGCGCTGCTCTCGGGCAGATTCTGGCGGCTGAGCAGATCATTGCCAACCAGAATGCCGGGTTGGCCCTCTCGTTTTACGTGGCGGGCACACAGGTGTCGCCGCAATCCCAGCCTGCCTGTTCGGAGGCCGACCTGCTGTCGGATGCCCGGGGACAGGCGCAGAAAGTCGCCGCGGCGGCGGGTGTAACGGCCGGACCCATCCTGAGTGTGTCCGACGGGGGCTCGTCCGCCGCCTTTGGCGTGTCAATCCCCTCATTCCGTGCGGGTGACTTTTCTATCGCCTCCCTTGGTTTTGTGACGAGCACGGTGACCTCGTCTCTCTTTACTACCCCGGCTTCCACCTGCACCCTGACCGTGCAGTATCAACTGCAATAAACATGCTCCCGACCAAAATAGTCCATAAAGTCCCGGCCGGGTCTGGCCGATAAAGGAATTATGGAAGAACGGCGCTCGGAAGTCCGGATGCTCTGCGCGGATCTGGTGGAGGTTCGCTGGAAGGATCGAGAGGGAAAAACACAGAAAGCGCAGGCTATCCTGGAAGACATCTCGGCGGCGGGGGCCTGCCTGCAGGTGGAGGCGCCCATCCCCCTGGGAACGGAGGTGAGTTGGCGCTCGCCGAAGAAGGAGTTTCATGGAGACGTACGCTATTGTACCTACCGGGAGATCGGCTACTTCGTGGGCGTGCAACTCCACCCGGCTTCACGCTGGTCCAAGAAGATCTACCGGCCTCAACACTTGCTGGATCTGAAACGGCTAATGGCGCAACACAAACAGTAGGCTGGGGGCCCTGCGCTAACGCCGGCCTGCTGAGCCTTGGACGAAGTTCGTCAACTCTAGGAGGGTGGCCACTGCCGTGCCGCGAGAACCAAACGGAACTGGCGCCGGTTGAACCGTCCCGGCAGCGGCGTCGACACTCTGTGTCTTCGTCACCATTGGGTCTGATCCCTTTTTGTAGGGAGCAATGCAATGAGCGAGACGCGCGCAACGCGTTCTCCGGCCACGACGTTCAACTGAATTTGGACCTGATCGCCGGTCGGCGTGTATAGGATACTACCGAGGTGCAATTGCTCCGGCGTCAGGGCTATCTCGCGGTTTGCGTTCGGCGCGCGTATGAGCAACATCCCGAAAGTGGCGTTACTTACGATGGTGGATTCGCGATTCCAGGACAATAATAGGTCGGCTCCACGCCTTTCGGCTGTAAATGCCAGGTCCGATTTGGGGACCTCGGGAATCGGAGTGGTAGGCGCTCGGGTTTCCAGCACAGGGGCAACGGGGGCGCTCCGTGACAACGCAGGCGAATTGGAATAGAGATAAACGGCAGATGCGCCTGCCGCGGCGACGGCCACCGCGCCCAACGCCAACCACTTTGCGGACCGGCTTCGAGGCGCGGCTTGCGGCAGGGGCAGCAGGGCAGGTAGCGGTTCGAGCCTGGGATGGCTGTGTTGCCGCTCCTGCTCGGCAATCGCAAGCTGGTCGCGGTCAAACGGGACTTCCATGAACGGCAGGTCGCCATGCATTTGGTCGTTGTCCCAGAAAAAGAAACACGCGCTGGCCGGTTCGGATTCCTTAGCCTGGATTCGCAATATTACGGAACCTGGGTCATGGAAAAAGGCATTAGCCAGGTAAAGATCATCTTCGTTTAAGGTCAGAGACCCGCTTCGATCGATCCGATAATACCCAACAACTTTGCCGCTGGCTCCGGCTATCTCCGCCTCAATTCTTTCGGGGTCGAGCGCAAAGCCCGTTTGAAATCCTGTGATTTCGGTAATCCCCAAGCGCGGAGTAAACCCGAGGAGGAGCCCGCCTTCTCTTAAACTCCGCGGCTGTCCTAGCCCGTTCTGTAGTTCAGCGATAACCGCGAGCTGGATCCGGATTTGAATGGGGGACCCGGGAAACGTCCAGGTATACTCCCGGGGAATTACTGGGGAAGATGCACGGAACACCGAACTCTCCTCACACGGTAAGCGATTATTGAATAGCCTAGCATGGATTACTATGGTTGGAACTGCCTACAATCCGGCTTGCCGGAAGAACTCGAACATGGCCCTGCACGGGTGTTCCCGGCTGCGCTACTTTGAAGTCTGTGAATCCGGTCGAAACTTCGGGTATTGAGGCGCTGCCGCTCCACTCTCGTACCCCGATGGACTGGGGGCGGGCCGTTTTGGTGGAGCCCATCAGTCTGCTGATCGACCACGCTTTTCTCGAAAAGAAAGCCGCCACGAGCGCCATGGAATTGCTGACGCGTTGGCCCAACGACTGGCTGGATGGCTGGGTCGAGGCGATGACGGGTGTCGCCAGGGATGAAGTGGCTCACTTGGCGCAGGTCATGCGCCTTCTGCTGAGCCGGGGCGGAAGCCTGGATCGGTTCCACAAGAACCCCTACGCGAATGCGCTTCGCCAACTGGTGCGCAAGGGAGAGCCAACGGAGATTTTGGACCGGCTCCTGGTCGCGGCCCTGATCGAGGTCCGTTCCTGCGAACGGTTCTCGGTTCTTGCCGCCGCTTCCACCGATGCCGAGCTGGCAGGCTTCTACCGCGCTCTCTTCTCTTCGGAGCTTGGGCACTACCGAATTTTTTTGAACCTGGCGCGCCGGTTTACAGAGCAGGCAGCCCTGGATGCCCGCTGGCACCAGATGCTCGCCTCCGAGGCAGACATCCTGGCGGCGCAGGCTCCCGGTCCGCGTATCCACTCTGGGTTCATTCGCCATTGACGATGCGGCCCCTGCGACCGCAATCCCGAAGCGATTTGTGAGGCGGAGAGTTGTCCATCCCCCAATGGCAGCCTCCGTGCGAAGGTATATAGTAGGCATGTCGGGTTCGACCATTCCCGGGAAGGTACTTAGGATGGTGGCGGTGCCCTGGTTCCTTTGCCTCGCGGAATGCGCCCGCACGGTACCTCCCCAAATGCTCACTGTCGATCAGAGTTCCAACAACACGCAGGTTTCGCTCCCGGCCAGTCAGCAACTGGAGGTCGCGTTGCCGGAAAACCCCACCACGGGTTTTCGCTGGGAATTGAAAGCGGACGGGACACCCTCATGCGTCCCCGTTGGAAATGCCTTCGAAGCGCCGGCGGCGGGCCTCGGCAAGGCCGGCATCCGCCGCTGGCGCTTCGAAGCAATTCAGGGGGGTTCGGCAACCATCGAACTCGTTTACCGGCGCTCGTTCGAGCAGGATAAGCCGCCGGCGCAAGTCTTCCGGATCACCGTCAAAGTCGAGAAATAGCGCCTACTCGATGGTGCGAATCGTCCAGAAATCGTCCGACAGATTGGAATCCACCAGGTAGGAATACGGCATGAATCCATAACCGCCGTTGCCCCAAGCGGGTCCCCAGGAGTTCCGGAACGTGAACAGCTGCCTGGCGTCGTCGTATCCCACAGCGAGCACCGCGTGCCCACCGAGCACCCCACCCGTAGGCATCGGAATTTCACCGGTGGGTGTGTCGAACGGGAAATTCTCATAGACCGTGAAGCCGAACACAAACGGAAATCCGCTGGCCAGGCAGCCCTTCATCACCGAAAGGGCGTGTGTGATGCGCTGATAACTTAGAACCTGATGCTTGAGGGCTTCCTTGTAGCAACTCGCCGGAGGCGCCTGCGCGAATTTGCAGGTCGGACAGGGCTGGTCTTCGGCCGGAGGCTGCGTATCGTCGTAGGTCCACATCGTTTCCGGACACGCGCCCAGCTTCACCACGGATTTGATCCCATCGCGGATTTGGGCTCCGCTATCGGTCAGGATGGTGTGCTCCATCTTGCGCTCGTTGTAGTAAATGAACAGGCGAGAGGGAGTCGCCGGCGTTTGCTTCTGTTTGATCTGGTCAAACTCCATGGCGCCTGCAATGGCGTTGGCCGTGCAACTCCCCAGCTTGCCCTGATCGTAGACAGTTTTCGGGCATTGAGGCCGTAGATCCACGCTAGGCGGTGTCGCTTTCTGCACTGCCATGGGCGCGGCGTATAGAAGATCTCGGTGATCGGGCAGGTCGGGAACCCAACCAAGCCCTCTCGGATAAGGCATTGTAAATTCCTCCTTGAAAAAAACCGTGCCGGGAAACTCGACGGTCCTCGGCCTGTCGATTCAGGTGAATTTGGATACGGAGGCGTTTACCTGCAACCGCCTCCCTTCGCTAGCCGGGTGATGGGTCCCCGCCAATTCTCAGACGACTGGATCAGGTCGAGGCCGGCGCCGAGCCCAACCACCGCTGCCCTCACATATACACCTTTCCCCTCCACGAAATCAATCTTATATCCGAAAGATAAACGCCGGTTCCTGTCCGCAAGTTGGCGCGCCTTCTTTCGACGGCAGGTGTCGCGGCTGCCGGTTGCGGTAACGTAGTTTCCATGGGCCTTCACCCACTCGCCGGACAGACGCCTACCCCCGCAATGTTAGTAAACGTGCCACGGCTGGTCACTTCCTTCTACACCGAAAGGCCGGATGCCGGCGTCCAAGCGCAGAAAGTGAGCTTTGGCACCTCGGGACATCGCGGGTCGTCGTTGACCTGCTCGTTCAATGAAGATCACATCCTGTCCATCGCGCAAGCCATCAGCGAGTACCGCCGGGACCAGGGCGTCACCGGTCCGCTATTTCTCGGCAAAGATACGCACGCGCTCTCGGAGCCGGCATTCGCAGCCGCGCTCGAAGTGCTCGCGGCCAACGCGGTGGCAGTGATGATCGATCGGGACCAGGGATACACGCCCACGCCCGCGCTCTCGCATGCCATCCTGGCCTACAATCGCAACCGGAAGGACGGTCTCGCCGATGGCATCGTCATCACGCCATCGCATAATCCGCCCGAGGATGGCGGGTTCAAGTACAATCCTCCCCACGGCGGCCCCGCCGACACCAACGCCACCAGGTGGATTCAAGACCGGGCCAACGCCATCCTCGCCGCGGGGTTGCGCGATGTGCGGCGCTGCCCCTACCCCCGGGCGCTGGCGGGCGCGCACCGCCACGATTACCTCACGGAATATGTCGAGGACCTTGGCTCGGTGCTCGATATGGATGCGATTCGCGCGGCGCGTCTCCGCCTGTGCGCCGATCCCCTGGGCGGCGCCGGCGTGGCTTACTGGGCCCGCATCGCCGAGCGCTATGGCCTCTCCGTGACCGTGGCGCACGACCAGGTAGACCCCACCTTCCGCTTCATGTCCGTCGATTGGGACGGAAAGATCCGCATGGATTGCTCCTCGCCTTACGCCATGGCCGGGCTCATCGCGCTAAAAGACAAGTTTGACGTGGCGTTCGCCTGCGATACCGACCACGACCGCCACGGCGTGGTCACGCACAGCGCCGGCCTGCTCAATCCCAACCACTATCTGGCCGCCGCCATCTCGTACCTGTTCGCTCACCGGCCAGGCTGGCGCGCGGCGGCCGGGGTAGGGAAGACCATGGTCTCGAGCAGCATCATCGATCGTGTGGCGGTGATGCTGGGCCGTCCGCTGGTGGAGGTGCCGGTCGGCTTCAAGTGGTTCGTGGATGGCCTGCTCGATGGCTCCCTCGGCTTCGGGGGAGAGGAAAGCGCCGGGGCTTCGTTTCTCCGCCGCGACGGCGCCGTGTGGACCACCGATAAGGACGGCCTCATTCTTGGCCTGCTGGCGGCCGAGATGCTGGCGCGCACCGGCAAAGATCCCGGGGAGATTTATGACGGGCTCACCGAACAGTTCGGCGCGCCCGCTTACGAGCGCATCGATGCCCCGGCCACGCCCGAGCAGAAAGCGGCGCTCCTGCGGCTTTCCCCGGAACAGGTTCACGCCCAGGAACTGGCCGGCGATCCCATAACCGGCCTGCTCGCCAAAGCGCCTTCGAACGGGGCGCCGCTGGGCGGTCTGAAAGTAGTGACCGCGCGCGGATGGTTCGCAGCGCGCCCCTCCGGCACGGAAAACGTCTACAAGCTGTACGCCGAGAGCTTCTCCGGCGAACCGCACCTGCGCCGCATCCAGCAGGAAGCGCGGGAACTGATTCAGACGGTCCTCTCCCTGACGCGCGAGCCGTAACGCAAGTGAACCCGGTTCGGTCCCGATAGGCTAGTTATGTCGCAACTGCCGGCGGCGCTGCGAGCACGCGCTCAGCCATGGCGTATTTCAATTTCTTGATGCCCAATCCCGTGGCGCTGGAGATCTCAAAGAAAGGCAAACCGCGTTCGCCAGTGTGCCGCCGCAACGCCTCTACGCGTTCGGGGTCCCGCGCGATATCCATTTTTGAGGCCACAACGATCATGGGCTTTTCGACCAGTTGCGGGCTGAAGCTTCCCAGTTCCGCCAGGACGGTTTCGAAATCATGAATGGGATCGCGGCCGCTGGCTTCCGAGACGTCCACCAGGTGCACCAGCAGCCGAGTGCGCTCGATGTGCCGCAGGAACTGGACGCCGAGGCCGTGACCCCGGTGGGCGCCTTCAATCAAACCGGGAATATCGGCTACGACGAAGCTTTGGTAATCGGGAAGTTCCACCACGCCGAGATTCGGCTCGAGAGTGGTGAAGGGGTAGTCGGCGATTTTCGGGCGCGCCGCCGAGATGCGCGAGACCAAAGTGGATTTGCCGGCATTGGGGAAGCCCACCAGACCAACGTCGGCCAGCAGCTTTAATTCCAGCCGGAGGCGCTTCTCTTCGCCGGGCTTTCCGGGTTCGTGTTCGGTGGGCGCCTGGTGGGTGGAGGTGGCGAAACGCGCATTGCCTTTTCCGCCGCGTCCCCCGCGTGCCACGGTGAAGCGCTCGCCGGGCTTCGTGAAATCGTACAGGCGCTCGCCGCTGGCC
>Ga0075030_100004011_pt1 | contig 13326 bp, 14 predicted proteins | sample LitLauG_LLR_2012_FD_71393 | JGI IMG/M metagenome (GOLD analysis project Ga0075030, IMG submission 71393) | Freshwater sediment microbial communities from Pennsylvania, USA - Little Laurel Run_MetaG_LLR_2012 | ecosystem: Environmental > Aquatic > Freshwater > Creek > Sediment | place: USA... | reverse complement strand
TTTTGATTTTAATCTAACTTTTCATTCAAGATTTTTGGATTGATTTTTTTTAAATAGCTTCATTGTTTTTTTATGGCCAGTACTTTGATCCTTGATTGATAGGCTACTTTTATGATGATCTACTGTTTCTGACTGGGAAAAATTCACGATATGCTTTTCTTATAACTTTTGTACCGTCAATTCATTATTTTATCTGGCTCTGAAATCATAATCTTAACCATGGCAAGATTTTATTTTCTTGGATTTTTCTATACAGTAAGATAGGATATATCACATCAACAACAAAGATTGAAGCATAAAGAGATGGCAATAAAATAGAGTTTTGCGAAATGGGTTGATACAAGTAAAAAGCCAAACTAGCTGCTCCCGTACCAAGCATTTTGAAAAGTGCAATGTACATAGACTGTCCTCTAATGCCATTTCGCCTCGACAACATGGTAATAAATAAGATAGACATCATAAGATTTTGCCCAAATGCGGCATATACTCCTTGAAGATCATGAGATTCGTATGTAATAGTCAAAATTAGAACAAAAGCAACAAATAATGTTATTGAAAATATTGCATAGAATTTTCCAATTGAAAATTTTGGAAATTCATATTTTCCAAATCTTAAAAATTGCAATACAATTATGAGATCCAAAGTAAACCAGGCATAGTTTATGTAAATCTGTGGTGGAGATGGCGGATAAATTAATGAAAATATTGCTTCCCATGAAATGTTTGCGCAAAGGGCAGCTAGTGGCATGCCAAATGTTTTATCTTTAAACCCGCGTCTGATAATCAAAATGTAAGTCAAAGACCAAAACAGTCCTCCTCCAACCATCAACTGTGTATACATTTTGTGTTTTTTTGATTATACTTTGATTTATTAATTTATGGAATTTAGTATCTCTGTATTAGATTGATTTTTTAAATTTACTTTTTGTTAACAATTGTTTAAAATAAACAAGCTTGAAGATAAGAACGCTTTGCACTATATAGTGTTACATGTTGCAAAACAGATTCAAAAAAAGTCTTGACATAAAAGTAATTACAATTTTTATTTTGGTCATTGGAGAGTCTACCAAAAACATCCTCGGTTACCATAAAAAAACAAATCAAATTACTCTGGGACCTGATGTTACACGAAAGATAGCAGGTCAGAAATCACTTCTTACAATAAACGCAGCAATTGAAGGGACAAGATCTGGAAATAAAGATAAAGGGTTTTCTGTCGCAGCAAGTGATATCTCTGATATTGTATCTCAATTCAGGATACCCGAATATACAAGTCATAGTGTAAGCAATGTAACAAGATCTGAGCATGATAAATTAGAGGTGAGGACCTAAGATTATACCGTATCAATGTCAAGTCACGCTTGACTGCATCGTATGTCGATAAAGGTTTGACCTGCATGTGCTGCCTTCAAACCCTCCAGATCACACTCTGAGATGAATTTCTTAGCAGTGGATGACATTGTTGGATACATGACAGATCCTTCATATGTGGAATGCCCAAGGCCCAAGGCGTGCCCAAATTCATGCCTTAGCAGATTTTCAAGCTGACTTGATGATAAGCTATGTGCAGCAAATATTTGTATGGTGGCTGAAATGACATGGTTTCCATCAAAGATTGGTTTTGTAAGTCCATTGTATTCAGCATTGCTTTCATTTAACAGTATTATGCTAATGTCTGCAGGTATATATCTTTTAGATTCTGAAATCTCAAATCGCTTAACTTTATCCGTACTTATAGAATCTAGTGCGCCACTCCATCCTTCAAAATATGTCTGCCCGTTTATTTGATAGGAAACATCAGATAATATCACCTTTTTTATGATGTCCATTTTATCATTTGATATGCCTGCCTCGTTTAAAATTACTACTCTTATGGTTTTATCACCGTCTTGCCATGGCGCAAAGACTTTGATTTGCTCATCCGAGTAAGAGTATACGCTAGTTGGTAATACACATAAAATTATGATGATCATAATTATTGAAATCTTGGTTATGAAATGAGTGAAGCACAATGAAATGATATCTATAAGTGAATTCTAAATGAGAAACTATCTCTTTTGGCAAATTACACTAGTGGTAGAATTTCAAATTGAAATACATTAATTTTATATGCGATGAAATATTGATAGTGAAACCAAAATAATAAAACATTTGTAATTTTTAAATTAATATCTAAATCTGTTTAATAAAATTTACAACTTTTAGCGCATGAACTGTTGTGTGATGAACACTTGGGTTATAACCTTGTAATTTTATTCAACCAGTTTTAGAACGGTTGACATGATCTCTTCAAACTCATATGGTTTGTAGACTACGGTTTTGACATGTAAATCATCTAACTGATCTGCCGTGTTTGATGTTAGGTCGGCAGTGGCCATTATAATTTTTGCATCAGGATCAAATTTTCGTATATTTTCAATGGCATAAAATCCATCATAATGTGGCATCACGATGTCCACAAAAATTACATCTGGTCTACGTTCCTCGTATAGCTCCACTGCTTGTTTTCCATCATATCCTTTTGCCAAGACTTCAATTCCATTCATTTCCAGGTATTCTGTAAATAGCTCTACATTGTCCAAGTCATCATCAATCACTACAGCTGTTATGGTTTTGGATGTCATCTCTTATCATATTTTGAATCTATGACCTCGATTTCTAATGGCTTTGATGTGGTCATCAGATGTTTGCAGAAAGTTGAGATGTTTGTTACCATTTCATGTGAGTTTGTATAAAACGCCGAGTCCATCTCATAATTTAGGCTCTTTGATTCATTTACCGAGCCTGACATCATTAGACGGTTTGGAGTGACAATCATCCTACTTTTTGAAGGCAATTTCAATACTCTTATCTCAGTTGCTTTTAGTGTTGTTACTATCTCTGCAATGTCTATCTTCTCATCATATTCTACTTCAGTTATCAAAATTACGCTATTGCCACTTTTTCTAAATAATTTGATCTTTTCTGGTATGGCAGTATAGCTCATTCGTATTAAATCATCTATAGTGGTGACAATGTACACCGTGCCGGTACTTTCCTCAATTAGCTTGCCTATTCTTGTATACACATTGGGTCTACCTTGTATTATGTAAAAAGTTGGTATGTGGGAAACAACTTCATGCGGATTCTTGAATTGTGATATTTTCTTTGTGAGGTCCTTTAATGTTTTTTGCATGCCTAGGATCTGCTCTTCCTTTTTTTCTATTATCGACGCTAATGCTTTCTCTGGTTCTACTGCATGACATACTGCTGGGGTTGAAAAGGTCGCTGTAGCAAATCCAAGATTTTGAAGTTTGTGAATTGATCGGTAAGCTTTTCCCTTGTCGATTCCAATTTTTGCGGAGATGGTGTTTATAGTGGCAGATCCCGTTTGTAGCAATGTCAAATACAACACGGCATCAGCTTTTTCAAGTTCGAAATCTTGTAAAGCAGAAATGATTTCTTCTCGGTCGCTTAGATTGTTGCCACTCATTGTTGATTTGACCTCTCATTCTCTTCCGCTTCTTGCAGCATTGTTGATTGCCAACAGTGATTGTGAAACCACTTTCCATCGTATGTTATGGTTCCATCGGTAAGAATTACCTCGTTGTTGCATTTAGCACATATTTGAATTATGATGTTGTTATGTGCTTTTACTGATTTGGTTCCGCCGGTTTGCATAGTACTGGTATCAATTCATTAAATAATAGGTCTAGTTAGTTCAAATCGAAAAAACTATGATGTAACTCATTTGATTTTTTGTTTATGTATTTCGATATTTGTATGCTAAAGGATAATCAGAAAAGCCTTTATGATCTTTAGTGTAAACTCACAGCCTAACATCTAAAGTGAGTGCTTCCTTACCTGCTAAGATCTTGGCAAAAAGAGAAAATGACTCATGTCATAGAAGTAAACTTCTTGCGCTTTTCTTCAATTCTCTTTTCCGCTTCTAGTCTTTCAAGTTTGTGCGTTTTCATGTCTGCAAATTTAATTATGTTGGATAAATTAGGATGGGCTTTTTTTATTGCTTTGAACATCTCCTGCGCAACTTTTCTATAATCTTGATGTCCTTGTGGCACGGTTCTAAGCTCAATTAGATGCACCGCCTCTCTTAAATTTAATTTCATAAAGTAAGGATAGTTGTATGCATAGTTTACAACATATTGAGCTTGTTCTGGCGTCTTTGTTCTAAGCAGGTTGTATACTTCTTTTGATCTGTACATGCAATCGTCCCAATCTTTTTTAATCCCTAGATGTTTGACTTCTTCTGGAACCATATAACCATGGTTAGTTGTTAGCAATTGCCTCTCTAGTGTCAAAACTCGATGTCTATGAAAGTCTCTGAACATCCCAAAATTTGTCAAAAAATCAAAGGTGTATTCAGTCATCTCAAATGCACGTGAAGGTCTCTGCCTTCTATTCTGTCTTAGACTTGAAAATGCATTGATTATTTTCTTTCTATCGCCTTGCTTCATTTTTTTAACTTGTGCAAGTATTTCTCTGAATGAAATTCCGTTTGATTGTTCATATAATATGGAAGAAATTATTTTTTCTTCAGCCTTTTTCTGAGATTCAAAATCAACAAGGTCTACAAGAAGGCCTTTTCTTCCTTTTAGTTTTAGATACTTTTTGCCCAGTATGCTTGATTTTATTTTGATTTCTTTAAGATACCTTTGCAAGTCCTTTCCATGATCATCGTCTGCTCTTCTTACAAATGATCTTATCGTGGTGTTTAACTGCCGGTGAATCTTATTAGCAAGTATCTTCTCTTCTTGTAGGTTGGAAGAATATAGTATGGTAAGCAAATACTCAAAGGCTCTCCCATTTCCTGTAATTCCTACATTGGTCAGAGTAGATGCTGGAAGTATTCCTCTAAGAATATCTAATGTTTTTGCCCTTATAGTTGCATTGTAAATTCTAGTCGCAGATTTTACCTCGTCTTCGCTGGAAAGTTTTGAAAATGATACCTCTATTCCTTTAGAATTTTTGAATCTCTGATTCTGTATTGGCTCTTGCTCTTGCATATAGTTTATCACTGGCTGGATGTTTTTTGAATAAACTTCAAAATCTTGGTTGCATGCCTCTAGGTATCTATCGGCATGCCTTGAATTCATTATTTCTGGCTCCCTGTAAAACTTGAATTCGCCATTTACCTTCTTGTCCCATGCAACATATCTTGATGATTTTTCAAGATATGACAATCCGATTCTCCTATCTTCAATTTTTTTTACAGCGATATTTGACAATCCTTCAATTGCAATCTGAGCTTCACCAAGCTCGGCAACTGAATCATCCCCATACTCTAGCAGTACTTTGTTGTAAAATTCCTCACCCCGATTTTCATTTTGTAAAAATTCATCAAGAAATATCTTTCTCATGCTTTTATCGGTTCGGCTGTATCTTGACATCAGAGCTCCCCTGTCAACCTGTCTTGGACTGATTATGGCAAACACCGAATCGTCTAAATTTGAAAAATGCTTTAACAACTCTTCTTTTTCAGAATTTGAAAACTCGGACAACACGATTTGAATTCAACTCAATTATAAATAACTACTTTTTTCCAATCTGAATTAGATCTGACGGCTCCATCTTTGAAGCATTGTGTTTTGATTGCCATCTAAGTAAAACTTCCTTGAATGACTCTGCCTCCTGTACATCCTCAGTATACATCAAAGTTGTCACCCATTTGCCCTCACCTGCAGTGCCTCCCATAGAGTTCATCCAAAAATCAGTTGGCATGTTTTCAAATGCCTTATTTTTTTCATCCCTGCTCATATCCACCCACCGCTTGGAAACAAAGTGCAGTATCTGATCCAGCTCTTCCTTTGTAATCATTATTGGAACATTATTACTCGTATGATTATAAAATTACGCATTTTTTCATTTATGTATGGATCAATTAGCTAAAATGATCTTACCAAAACTGGAAAGGTTGTTAACACTTTGTTGATTATATGAAATTTAGAACACCTATCCAATGAGCAAGGAAGAGATCGAATTTATCGGCAAGCAAGTTAAGGACATGTACGGCACCTATATCGGCAAAGTCATAGGTACTATAACTGACATCGACGGAAGTGTACAAACCGTAGGCGTTGATTGTGGTTCTGAAGGGCTAAAGCAGATAGCTTTTGAACAACTAGTCATACAGGGACAATATGTAATCTTCATCCCTAGGTGGAGATTAGATGCCCAAAGATTGTTGCGCGAAAAGGGGCTTACAATGCGCCGTATACGTGCCCTGATGGATATCGTATCTGAAAACGATGACATGAAAGAGGATGCTGAACTGATCCATGAGAAGTATAGGGTAAAACTGTTAACTCTGGATGAGACCGAAAGACAGATCAAAGAAAAGTTAGAGAAAAGACTTGCAGAACTTGATAATCAGCTAAAGTCAATCAGGATGCTACGATTTGACGCAAAGTTGCAAAACAAGAGCAATGAAATTTCTGATGCCAAGTATGATTTAGTCAAGACTCACACGGTCGAAATCATTGAACACATCGAACATGAAAAGGCAGAGATAACAAGTATCCAACGTCGCATCAACGATCTTTCAGTTGAGAGTGGAGAGCGCATCGAGAGTCCAAAACAGGACGTTCATTCAGCAGCCATTTCATATCTTGGAAAGGTAGAAAATCCTTCACCTTCACTGCCACAGGCTCCAATATCTGCTAATGCAAGAGTTGGTACTAGTATTCCCACAGCACCAGCCACAAAGCCAATAGCAATTGGGGCCGATGGCGATGAAGCCCAGCAAGATTCCGATTGGCTTAAGAGAATATCATCGTCTTAAACTAATCATGGGATGATGAAGGATTGGCTCAACTCCAATCTTAGGAACCTTTTTTTTAACATGCATACAACTAAACCATGTTGGATTCTATTTATGAAATAGGCCTTGGAAATCACGATCTCAAGACTCGAAGTGATGCATCTCAAGATAGCATAAAATTTTGGGAAGAGCAAGCCAGTAAACTTTACTGGTTTGAAAGATGGCATACTGCCCTAGAATGGAATCCTCCATTTGCAAGGTGGTTTGTAGGGGGCAAGATTAATGCTTCATACAATGCACTGGATATGACTGTAAAGAAAAATCCTGATAAAAAAGCCATAATCTGGGAAGGCGAGGACGGAACGAAAAGAGAACTAAGTTATCAGGAATTGCTATCCGAAGTATCCAAGCTTGCAAATGCGTTAAAATCTCTTGGAGTAAAAAAAGGTGACAGGGTAACAGTTTATCTTCCAATGGTGCCTGAATTGATAATGTCCTTGCTTGCATGTGCAAGAATAGGCGCCATTCATACAGTGATATTTTCAGGCTTTAGTGCCAAATCCATAAGGGACAGGCTAGAAGATTCCAAATCCAAAGTAATACTCACCTCAGACGGAGGTAAAAGACGAGGCAATATTGTGAAATTAAAAGATATTGTAGATGAGGCTATTGAAGACCTTGACTTTGTTGAACACATACTTGTATTGGAACATACGAAAAATGATATCACCTTAACAAACCGAGATAAAAAATGGCATGAACTGGTTGCAAACATGCCATCAACATGTGATGCAGAAGTTCTTGACAGTACAGATCCTCTTTACATTCTGTATACTTCGGGAACAACGGGAAAGCCAAAAGGGGTACTACATGGGACTGGTGGCTATCTTACACATGTTTATAGTACATTCAAGTGGATTTTTGATATTCAAGAATCTGATGTTTATTTTTGTACTGCTGACATTGGATGGGTTACAGGTCACAGCTATATTGTGTACGGTCCACTGATGCATGGAGCCACTCAGATAATGTACGAGGGTGCACTTGATTATCCCACCCCGGCAAGAATATGGGAGATTATATCAAGATACCATGTTACAATTTTGTATACCGCGCCAACTGCACTTAGGATGTTTATGAAATTTGGAGACGAACTTCCAAATTCAAATGATCTCTCCAGTTTAAAATTACTTGGAACTGTCGGTGAACCAATAAATCCACAAGTTTGGAAATGGTATTTTAAAACAATTGGAAAAGAAAAATGTCCCATTGTGGATACATGGTGGCAGACAGAAACCGGGGGTGCATTGATTTCACCGGTTCCAGGATTAGAAACAATTCCATTAAAGCCCGGTTCTGCAACAAGACCTATCCCAGGGATTTCATTGTCTGTGACTGATGAACATGGAAAAGAAGTGAAACCTGATTCCAAGGGGTATTTGGTAGTCACAAATCCTTGGCCAGGAATGCTTCTTACATTATGGGGAGATGATGAAAAGTACAAAACAGTTTACTGGTCAAAGTACAAAGACATGTACTATCCCGGTGATTATGCAATAAAAGACAAAGATGGATACATCTGGATGCTTGGGAGGGCCGATGATGTGCTCAAAGTGGCAGGCCATAGGCTGGGTACTGCAGAATTGGAGAGTGCCTTTGTCTCAAATAAGGCAGTAGCAGAATCGGCAGTATGCGGAATACCTCATGAAGTAAAAGGAGAGGCCATCATATGCTTTGTTGTCCTAAAAGAGGGAGTCAGACCAACTATGATGCTAAAAGAAGAACTGACAAACTACATTAAAAAAACAATAGGCCCAATTGCAGCCCCCGATGAATTGCATTTTGTAAAAAAACTTCCAAAAACGCGAAGTGGTAAAATCATGAGACGACTCTTAAAGGCAATGGCAAAAAACGAAGAAATTGGAGATATCAGTACGCTGGAAGATGAAGCGTCTGTGGACGAAATAAAGTCCGCACTTGCGGAGCTAAAACAAACACTGGACAAGTTCTAAACTTAAATAGAAATAATCTGCATCTTTGAGCTTTCAGTAATCTGGAATTTGTCTGTAAATCCAGCAGTGACTTCTAAAACATATTTTGATTTTTTACCATCTGCGTTTTGTACTGTACATGTGGCAGTCTCCAAGGCCGATTTGCATGGAGGAACATTCTTCTCAATATGGATGACATTTCCATTTGCGTCAAACCAAATTATGTCTAATGGAAATTGCATGTTCAACATCCAAATTGGCACAATTTGTTCTTGACTAAATACAAAGATCATACCTTGATCATCTGGAAGCTCGTTTTGAAACATTAATCCTCTAATCCTCTGAGCATCAGTCTCTGCAATTTGCACATCTAGTATTTTACTGTCTATCTTTATGGTTCCTCTCGGAAATTTGACTTCAGCAAGCTTGGAATCTGCAGGAATTGTAAGTACTCCGACTATGCCAATGATGACTGCTGCAATTGCTATCGGGATCAAAACTTGGGCTCTAGTTGCCACAAAACACCAATGTAAATATCTAGTTAAAAACTAATGCAAAAATAATAATAATATCTTTCTTGGAACTAGTTCATCTTATCTTTGATGCTGGACATGTCTGTAAAGAAATTCTTCGTCTCTTGGCCAACATCTTTGATGGTAGCACCATTGTATACTCTTTCTAGATATTTTCCAGCAATTATCATTGGGATGCCAAAAGGCGTGGTAATTGGATCTGGTGAAAGAAGAAAGATGAACCCTATTTTTGTAATCTTTTTTCCCGGTGCTGGTGCGCGTTGAACTGAACCCAATGCACGGGCAACACCTCTATCATCTAATTTTCCAAGTTCTGAGTAAATTTTTGCTCTTCTGTGAAGAGAATCTCTTGCTTTCCTTATTTTATCAATACCTGTTTTAACCCCTTCATCCATGGTATGCCTTTTTAAAATAATAGTTAAGATTCCACACAAAAGATCACTCACAACTGGGTAAACAATTCTGATCAACAGATTAGGTTATATGATTTCAGGTATAATCATCCAAAATATGAAAGAAAAAAGGGATGAGAGACTAGAATCTATAAAAGAGGCACATAAATCCCCAAAAACCGACTATTCTAGAATCGAGGATTATCTTGAGGTGATATCTGAACTTGTGGAACTAAAAGGATATGCAAATACTCTTGATATCTCTAGATATCTTAACGTCAGCGCCCCTTCTGTTACAAAGATGGTACAAAAACTCGGCGATGGAGGATATCTTGAGTATGAAAAATATCGAAGAATAAACTTGACACAGAAAGGTACATCCTTGGCAGATGCGGTAAGGCAAAAGCATGGTACCTTACTTGAATTCTTTAGATTGCTTGGAATAAACCATGAAATAGCAAATCAAGACGTCGAGGGAATTGAGCATCATCTAAATCCTCAGACTCTAAAACAACTAAGAAAGTTTGTTATATTTTTAAAATCTAATCCAAAAATTCTCGAAAATTTTCAATAACTAGTCATGAACAGTTACCTTGATGTCATTTTTTGACATCACGGCATCTATTAGCCTTCTTCCAGCTGTGGATTTTTTTGCAATTACTATCTTGCCGTTTTTTCCAACTCTGGTAGACAAGATATTTTTATCGTTGACATAAATCTCTGCATCCATGCCTGACTTTGATATGTCAACTTCTAAAATGAAATTATTTCCAGATTCTGACATTTCAAACCATTCTCCTCCCCCTCTGGAGGATTCTTCCTTTGGAACCACGTCAATGTGAACACCAAGGGTTTTCTCAAGATCATTTACTGTAGAACCGCCACGACCAATGATGGAGGGTATAGACTCTTTGTCTACTCGTACTCGTATGCTGTTGTTTGACAAGATCTCTATCTCCGCATCAGAATCAAATCTTCGTATTGTGTCTCTGATTTTTGATTCTGCAAGTTTTTCTATGCCGCCGCTTTTACCTTCTTTTGATATCGGGATGACAATGTTTTCCTCGCCGTACGTGTATATTTCATATTCGAGAACATGGTCTTCAAAGTTTCTTATTTCTATTACTGGTCTTGCCAAGTCCTGCTCTGTCATTCCAGTAGGGACCTTTACTTTGAATTCTAATTCGTATACTTTGGAAACTTGACCTGCTTGAATAAAGATAACTGTATCCAAAATGTGTGGAATCATGCCAAGCTCAACTTTTCCTATGAACCTTTGTATGGCATCAAGAGGAGCATGAGCATGTACAACTCCCACCATGCCAACGCCTGCAAGTCTTAGGTCTGAAAATACCCTAAAATCGTGATATCTTCTTACTTCATCAAATATTGTATAATCTGGTCTGACAAGAAGCAGTATGTCTGCTGCATTTTCAAAACTTCCTTCAAGCTGGGTATACTGCGTAACCTTCTTGCTTACTTGAAGGTCTCTTGGTGACTCGAATGTCTTTACTATCTTGCCTTTATTTGAGTAAAAGTCTGCAATACTGGATGCAAAAGTGCTCTTTCCAGAGCCTGGCGCCCCTGAAATTAGTATTCCTTCAGCCTCTTCAGAGATACGTTTCATTAACTTTTCAGAAACTGTATACTGTTCTAATGACATTTTTACTATGGGATGAGTTATTGTGATCTCATAACTACTTGAAAATGGTGAATGGGTTACCACCACCCTGAAATCTTTGTATTGGATTACTAGTACACCTGATTTTGATATCTCAATCATTCCCAATTGAGTGGCTCTTGATGCCTCCAATATCTGGGTAGTAATTTCTTCCAAGTATTCTTTTGTCAGTTGTGCCTCTCCAATTTCTAATAGGGAGAATTTTCCCGGCTTTCCTCGTTTTGCAAGAGGTAGATTTCCTTCCTTGAGATGAATGCTCATAGTCTGACTGTCAAAGAACTTTTCAAATTCTAAATCTGAGATCTTGATCTGCGGTTTTGAGTAGCTTGTTTTTACTCCCTCTGCCTGAGCTACCAAAGCCTGGACATAGTCTGCAGTATAAAATGTGGCACCATTCTTTTTTGCAATGTCCTTTATTATCGCATCAATTCTACCATGTCTTGCAAGCTTGATATCCTCCATGCTGGGCCGCTCGCCCTCAAATCTTAGAATAATATTGTTTTTTTCTGCCAGTTCACGAATTTTCTTGATTTCCTCCAGACCAACAAAACCATAGTCCTTGTGTTGCGATGCCTGTGATTGCAACTCGTCTAGAACTGCAACAGGGATTATTATCTCACAATTTGTCAAGGTGCCTGCCTCAATTAATTTGGTAATCTCGCCGTCTATTATGATGCTAGTGTCTACTACAAATTTTTCCATGACTGGTAGTCGTTTTTAGCACCTTTTAACCATACCTGTATTTTCTCTAAGATAATATAGAACGGCATGGTGGCATTTGCATGTCTGGAAAAAAAAATGATGTCATTATAATAGAAGATAGTGTAGCTATCACTATTTTATTGAGGGATTTTCTAAAAAAACTAGGATATGAAAATGTTGAGACATGTGGTACTGGAAATGCAGGCATTCGATTATTCTCTGATCTTGAAGCTGCTGGGAAAAAGCCCATAGTTCTATTGGATTATCATCTTCCTGACATGAATGCAAACGAAGTGATGGCAGGCATCTTTAACATTCGTCCTGATGCAAAAATTATCCTTGAAACTGCAGATTCCAAATCTGATGAACAAATCAAGGACGTTCTTAGGGGCGGTGCTTATCTGTACGTTGAAAAACCTATAAGATTTGAAAATCTCAAAAATGTCTTTGAAACTCTAGAACAAGAGAGAGATGTGCTTGAAGAAAAACCATCTGATGATCTTGAAAAAACCATGTCGTATCTGAGATCATCCTCAATCATGAGTCTTGCAAGACTCTCTGAATATTCTGGGACAGAAAACGATCTGCTAAAAAAATATCTCTTACAGTTTGAACATGAAAAAAAGATAATAAAACTCTCTGACATCAAAGAGATCTCATGTAATAGATGTTCTTCGCTAAGAATTAATCCTAACTTTTTCTGTCCTTCATGTAATAGTACCAACTTTATTCAAGGAAAACTAATTGAGCATTTCAAATGTGGTAATGTCTCAGTCGAAGATTCATACAAAGAGAACAAGTGTCCAAAATGTCACAAGGCAGTAGAGATCCTTGGAGTTGATCACAAATTTATAGATAATTATTACATTTGCAAAGGATGTGAAGACACGTTTCCCACACCATCGCAAGATTACGTTTGTGTCAAATGCAGTAATAGGTTTCCATTAGAAAAGGCAAAATGGGTTTCAAGCCCTGGATACAAGATAGTCTGATCTATGATTTGACAACTTGGGTGATTATATCCAACACTTCTTGAAAATTAAATGGTTTTAGAATATATGCCCTGGCTCCTAGTCTTATGCACTCTTTTACAGTATCTTGATTGTCGCTAGCAGAAATCATGATGACCTTTGCATTTGGATCAAATCCAATGATTTCTTTGAGCACTGAGAGGCCATCTTTTTTTGGCATGGCCATGTCTAGCAAGAAGATATCTGGCTTTAATTTGGTGTATTCCTCCAAAGCCTCCACGCCGCTATTTAATTCTCCA
>Ga0075030_100004010_pt1 | contig 13327 bp, 12 predicted proteins | sample LitLauG_LLR_2012_FD_71393 | JGI IMG/M metagenome (GOLD analysis project Ga0075030, IMG submission 71393) | Freshwater sediment microbial communities from Pennsylvania, USA - Little Laurel Run_MetaG_LLR_2012 | ecosystem: Environmental > Aquatic > Freshwater > Creek > Sediment | place: USA... | reverse complement strand
GCCAATGAAGGCGGAGGAGCCGCCGGGATCGGCGCGGGCCTGGGAGCAGGCGTCGCTATGGGTCAGGCCATGATGGACGCGCTGAAGAAGGCTTCTGCGCAGAGCGGAGAATCGGCGCCTTCATCTGGCGCGACGGCAGCCGCCACGACAGCCGCGGGCACGGCGACGAAGTTTTGCCTTAACTGCGGCAAGCCGATTCCCAAGATTGCGAAGTTCTGTCCTGAGTGCGGACAAGCTCAGCAATAGTCCCAGACGCCATGAGCGGAATTGAATGGGTGGTCGACGCGCACGGATGTTCCCCCGAGTCGCTGAGCAGCCCTGCGCTTCTCGACGAATTGTTCCGGCGGATTATTTCCGCGATGCAACTGCGCCCTGTCGGTCCGACCCAGTGGCATCAGTTTCCCAACACCGGTGGCATAACCGGCCTCTGTTTGCTCGCGGAGTCTCATCTCGCGTGCCATACCTTCCCTGAGTTTGGTTCTCTTTGCCTCAACCTTTTTTGCTGTGTGCCACGCGAGGCTTGGGAGTTTGCGCCCGCCCTAAAAACTATGTTCGGCGCAAGTTCGGTCACCGTGCACAGCATGACGAGATCGTATGGTGCAGAGAATGGCGCCAACCTCGAGGGTTCCAGAAAAATCTTGCCGGTGGAGAGTCGCGGATGACTCAGCCGGCCGCGAATTGCCCCAACTGCGGAGCCAAGATCGTCTTCCGCTGGTCAAGCAGCGTTCAGACCGTCTGCGAATATTGCAAGTCGATCCTGGTCCGCACCGACGTTGACCTGAAAAAAGTCGGCCAGGTTGCCGACCTTCCGCCGAACAGTTCTCCCATTCAAATCGGCACCGAGGGCGTGTACAACCATCACCCTTTTGTCGCCGTCGGACGGATTATTTACGAGTACGACCAAGGCACCTGGAATGAATGGCACCTCGTTTTGAATAACGGCAGCGCCTGGCTCTCGGATGCGCAAGACAACTATGTCGTGACCTTCGCCGCGCCTGGGCGCAAGCTGCCGCCATCGGCGAAAGTTGGCCAGCAATACGTGTGGGATAACGAGGCCTACACGGTCAGCACCATCACCCAGGCGCACTACCGGGGAGTCGAAGGAGAGCTGCCCTTTCAATACTGGGACAAGGAAGATGTTGTGTTCATCGACTTGATGACGGAACACGGGAAATTCGCGACGCTCGACTACAGCGACGAAGCTCCGGTTCTGTATCTGGGTGAGTCGGTCGAGTTTGAAGACTTGAAGCTCCGGAATCTGCGCAGTTTTGAGGGATGGTAGTGGGAGCAGGCAACCCCAATCCGCCGGCAGCGCCGCATGTGAAGGCGCTGAACTGTCCCGGCTGCGGCGCCGCACTCAGCCTGCGGTCGTTTACGCAGGCGGTCACGGTGGTTTGCGATTCCTGCCACTCCATCCTCGATGCCCAAGACCCACAGCTGAAGATTCTTCAGCAATTCAAGAAGGCCACGGGAGAAGATCCGGCACTGATCCCGCTGGGAACTCGGGGCAAGATTCGCGGAACCCCGTACGAAGTGGTCGGATTCCAGCGGCGCACGATTCACGTCGAGGGCATCCCCTACAGCTGGCATGAGTACGTACTTTTCAATCCCTACAAGGGCTTCCGCTATCTCACCGAGTACAACGGCCACTGGAACGACACCGCGACGCTGCGGGCTCTGCCCACGCTCAATCCCTATGCCCGCCAGGTGACGGTGAACTACCTGGGCGAAACCTACCGGCACTTCCAGACGGCGCAGGCTTCCACCACCTATGTGCTGGGAGAATTCCCGTGGCAAGTACGTGTGGGCGAAGCCAACGAGGTCACGGATTACATTTCTCCTCCGCGCGTGCTGTCGAGCGAGCGTTCGGGCAAGGAAATTACGTGGTCGATGGGCGAGTACCTTTCGGGACGCGACCTCTGGAAGGCTTTTGCGTTGCCGGGCGAGCCGCCCATGCCGATTGGAGTCTATGAGAATCAACCCTCTCCCTTCAGCGCCAACACGAAGACGATTTGGACGATCTTCGGCGCGTTCCTGGCTTTTCTGTTGATAATGATGGTCGGGTTCTCCGCCTCCGCCCGCGACGAGCAGGTTTTTCAGGGAGCCTACACCTTCGACACGAACTCTCGCGGCGAGGCATCGTTCGTCACCGACCCATTCGAGTTGAAGGGTCATACATCTGCCCTGGAGCTGTCCACGACCACGAATGTCGACAACAACTGGATTTATCTGAACTACGCCCTCATTAATCAGGATACGGGACAGGCTTACGATTTTGGTCGCGAAGTCAGCTATTACCACGGCTACGACTCGGATGGCTCCTGGACGGAAGGCAGCCGCAACGACAGCGTCGCGATTCCCAGTGTGCCACCCGGAACATACTTCCTTCGGGTTGAACCGGAATCCGATTTCGCCCATGGATCGATTCATTACGAGGTCACAGCCAAGCGCGATGTTCCGCAGTTCAGCTTTTTCGGAATCGCGCTGCTGGCCCTATTGGCGCCCGCAGCACTGATCACCTGGCGCTCCATGAACTTCGAACATTTGCGTTGGGCGGAAAGCGACCATGCGCCCGCAGATAGCAGCAGCGACAGCGGCGGAGATGACGACTGATGAGAAACATCTACATGATCTACGGAGTGATTGTTCTGGGACTTCTCGGCATGGCTGAGTACCGCGGATTTAGCCTCGCCTCCGTCAACGAAGTCAAGAATGTGCCTCGCTCCGTGCGCGACAACCCCGGCTCGTACCGTTCCGTTTATGCCGTCTATCACCATTACACAGGAGGCAAGTAAATGGGCATCCAGGCTAGTAATGTCGTAAATGCCATCGTCTACGCGGCGATCGGAATCGCGATCTTTGCCGGCGCCTTCCTCGTCATCGACAAAGTGACTCCGTATAACTTGTGGAAGGAAATCGTACAGGAGCATAACACCGCACTTGCCCTGTTGCTGGGGGCGATGTCTCTCGGGATTTGCATCATCATAGCGGCGGCTGTCCACTAACTTGGGGATCCTGCTTTTCATCACGGTCTTGCTGATCGCGGCCTGCGGGCTCATCTACGAGCTTATCGCGGGCACATTGGCCAGCTATCTTCTGGGCGATAGCGTTCTTCAGTTCTCGACGATCATCGGCTGTTACCTGTTTGCCATGGGGATCGGCAGCGCGCTCTCGCGCTACATCGATCGCGGACTGGCTTACCGTTTCGTATGGATCGAGTTGATGCTTGGAGTGATTGGCGGATGTTCCTCAGCCTTGCTGTTTCTGGCGTTCGCTTACACACAGGGATTCCAGCTTCTGATGTACTCGCTGGTGGTGGTGATTGGAATCCTGGTCGGCCTTGAGATTCCGCTACTGATGCGGCTGGTGCGCGGCCGCTATCACTTCCGCGATGTCGTGGCGCACGTGCTCACGTTCGACTATCTTGGCGCTCTCGGCGCGTCGCTTTTGTTTCCAATTCTGCTGGTGCCCTACCTCGGACTGGTGCGCTCGGCCATGCTGTTCGGTGTGATCAATGTTGTCGTAGCTCTATGGAGCACGTTTCTCTTCGCCAGCCAGATCTCCGCTGTCAGAGCGCTGCGTTCGCTTTGCGTGGTAGTCCTTTGCGGACTCACCATCGGTCTGGTGGAAGCCAAACGCATCACCGCCGCCGCCGAAGACAATATCTACGCCGACGAGATCATTTTCGCCCGGGACACTCGTTATCAGCACATCGTCCTCACGCGCTTCAAAGACGACATCCGGCTCTTTCTCAGCAGTCATCTGCAATTCAGTTCGCGCGACGAGTATCGCTATCACGAGGCGCTCATCCATCCCGGGCTGTCGGCGATCCCTGCTCCTCGTCACGTTCTGGTGCTCGGCGGAGGAGACGGGCTGGCCGTCCGCGAGATTCTCAAGTACCCCCAAATCGAGAGCGTGACCCTGGTCGATCTCGATCCGGAGATGACCAAGCTGTTCTCCACCAACCCCATGCTGACTGCGCTGAACCAGAAATCGTTTCTCTCGCCGAAGGTTCACATCATCAACGCGGACGCTTTCCCCTGGGTCGATTCCAACAGCGACAGCTTTGATTTCATCGTCGTCGATTTTCCGGATCCTACAAGCTACTCGCTGGGCAAGCTGTACACGACAGCTTTCTATAAAGCGGCCGCCCGACATCTCAGCACGCAAGGGCTGATGGTGGTGCAAAGCACTTCACCCATGTTCGCGCGCGACTCCTACTGGTGCATCGCTGAGACGCTCAAGCAAGCAGGTCTGCAAACCTATCCCTATCACGTTTATGTTCCGAGTTTCGGGGAATGGGGATTCGTAATCACCGGCCATCGTGACTTCCAACTTCCCACTTCCCTGCCCGCCGGGCTGCGCTTCGTCAGCGTCGCCGGACTGCCTGCGATGTTTCAATTTCCGCCCGACATGTCTCCTCTACCCATGCCACCCAATCGCCTGAACGATCAGGTTCTCGTCCGTGCCTACGATCAGGACTGGAAGGACATCAGTCATTGAAAGCGTCGCGGCGCCAGTTTTTGCAGTTTGGCAGCGCAGCCCTGATCGGCCTATCGATCAAAGCCGACAGAGTGATCGCCGGTTCATTCGTGAATGACTCATTTCAGCTCGGACACCAACTGCGCGACCGGGCGAAGTTTCCTGCACCGAAGCAGGTCGAGAAGCGTTCAGTCGTAATCGTCGGCGGAGGCATCGCCGGCCTGAGCGCGGCGTGGCGACTGTGCAAGAAGGGCTTCACCGATTTCGTGTTGCTCGAGATGAACGAACAGCCCGGCGGAAACTCGCGCTGGGGCGAAAACGAAATCACGGCGTATCCCTGGGCAGCACACTACGTCCCGGTGCCGGGTCCGAAAGCGGTCTACGTTCGGGAGTTGTTTGAGGACTTGGGCGTCCTCAAAGATGGCCGCTGGGAGGAGCGATATCTCTGCTTCTCTCCGCAGGAGAGACTTTTCCTCTATGGGAGATGGCAGGATGGGATCGAACCAGCAATCGGACTGACAGCAGCCGATCGCGACCAGTTTCGAAGACTCGAAGATCACATCCACACGTTTCGTGCGACCGGAAAATTCACCGTGCCGATGGAAGTCGGCTTCTCTGACAGCACACCCGATCTCGATCGCATCTCATTCGCCGAATGGCTGCGGGCTCAAGGAATAAACTCGCGCATTCTGAACTGGTACCTGAACTACTGCTGCCGCGACGATTACGGCGCTACCACGGCCAATACTTCGGCCTGGGCGGGAATTCAGTACTTCGCCTCGCGCGAGCCGGAGGAAAAAGGTCCGCTGACCTGGCCCGAAGGCAACGGCTGGATCGTCCGCCGCCTGATGGAGCGGATCGGAAACTTCGTGCAGCCCAATCGCATGGTGCACAGAATTTCGCAGACCGGCAAAGGTGCCTCCGTTTTCGCCGGCGACACAGAATATCGTGCAGAATTCGTAGTCTTCGCGGCCCCCACTTTCCTCGGCCCTTACCTGATCGAGGGCATGGCCCCGCTGCACGATTTCGAATACTCCCCATGGCTCACTGCAAATCTCACTCTCGAACATCTGCCCGCCTCGTACGGCACCGATCCCACCTGGGACAGCGTCTTTATGGATTCCCCCACTCTCGGCTACGTGGACGCAACGCATCAGTCCCTGCGCACGCACATCGACCGCACTGTGTGGACTTTTTATTGGGCACTTGCCGAAGGCACTCCCGCACAGAACCGGCAACTCTTACTAGATAAGGATTGGAATTACTGGAAGGAAGCGATCCTGCACGATCTGGAACGAGTGCATGGTGACATCCGGCAGTGCGTTTCCCGGATCGACGTCATGCGAATCGGGCATGCCATGGCTCGTCCCAAGGTCGGAGCAATCTTCTCCGCCGAGCGCCGCAACCTTACCAGGCCGCACGGACGCATCCTCTTCGCGAACTCCGACCTTAGTGGATTCTCCATCTTCGAGGAAGCGCAGTACCGGGGAGTAACCGCTGCCGACCTCGTCGCCAGCAAAATCGGCGGCCACCGCATTTCACGCTAAGAAACACACGAACCATTTCGGAATCCTGATGCTTCGATCCCAAACAAAAAGATCCACCGGACATTGTCACCAACTAAGTTACGGGCATAGGCTATCCAGAAGGAGTAATTATGAGCACGATCGAAGCCAGCAGCCCCGCCGAAGTCCTCGAACTCAGCCCTTACTCTCCGACCCGGTCGACTATCAAAGACAAGCCTCTCAGCGCGGAAGAACTGCGCAAAACCGAAATCTACTGGCGAGCCTGTAATTACCTCAGCCTGGGAATGATCTACCTTCGCGATAATCCTCTGCTCACCGAACCGCTAAAACCTGAGCACATCAAGAATCGTTTGCTAGGCCACTGGGGATCGAGTCCCGGGCTTTCCTTTATCTACGTTCACCTGAACCGCCTCATCAAGAAATACGACCTCGACATGATTTTTCTCGCCGGCCCGGGACATGGCGCTCCTGGCGTGCTCGGTCCCGCTTACCTCGAGGGCACGTACTCCGAGGTCTATCCCGAGAAAAGTCTTGACGTCGATGGCCTGCGGCAATTCTTCCATGAGTTCTCCTTCCCCGGTGGAATCGGAAGTCATTGCACTCCGGAAACTCCTGGATCGATTCACGAAGGCGGAGAACTCGGCTACGTCCTCTCGCACGCGTGCGGCGCGGCGTTCGACAACCCTGAATTGATCGTTGCAGCAGTCGTGGGCGACGGCGAATCAGAAACGGGTCCGCTCGCGACTTCCTGGCACGTGAACAAGTTCCTGAATCCCGCGCGCGACGGTGCCGTTCTTCCCATCCTCCATCTGAATGGATACAAGATCGACAACCCCACGCTGCTGGCGAGGATCTCGCATGAGGAAATTGAAAGCTTATTCCGCGGTTATGGCTGGATTCCTTATTTTGTAGAGGGCTCGGACATCGACAGCATGCATCAGGCAATGGCAGCAACCGTGGAGCGCTGCGTGGAGGAAATCCGCGAACATCGGCGCGCCGCCCGCCAGCAAGGCGATCTAACCAGACCACGCTGGCCCATGATCGTGCTGCGTTCCCCGAAAGGCTGGACCGCTCCGCGCGAGATGGAGGGACATTTCCTCGAGGGATTTTGGCGCGCTCATCAGGTTCCCCTTCCAGCCGCCAAGAAAGATCCTGAGCAACTTCGCATACTTGAACGTTGGATGCACGCGCAAAGACCCGATCCTCTGTTCGACGGGAACGGCAAGCTGGCTTCAGTATTTCGCGAACTGGCGCCGACCGGAGATCGCCGCATGAGCGCGAATCCACACGCCAATGGCGGCCGTCTCAAGAAGGCTCTGCGCTTGCCCGATTTCCGTGACTTCGCGGCAAAAGTCGAGAAGCCTGGCAGCGCCCAGGCGGAGAACACTCGCCCGCTCGGCGTCTTTCTCGCTGGGGTTATGAAGAGCAACCCCAACAATTTCCGCGTATTCGGGCCCGACGAGACAAGTTCCAACAAGCTCGACGCACTTTTCACCGTGACCAAGAAGTTCTGGATTGAGGAGCGATTTCCGGAGGACGACGACGGCGGCAATCTGGCGCCCGACGGCCGCGTCATGGAAATGCTCAGCGAGCACACCGTGGAAGGCATGCTCGAAGGCTATCTTCTGACCGGACGTCACGGCTTCCTCTCCACCTACGAATCGTTTGTGCATGTTATCGATTCGATGTTCAACCAGCACGCCAAGTGGCTGGAGATCTGCAATCACCTCACATGGAGGCAGGCAATCGCATCTCTGAACCTGTTGATCACGTCGACGGTATGGCGCCAGGACCACAACGGCTTCACCCACCAGGATCCTGGATTCCTCGATGTCGTGGTGAACAAGAGCGCGAACGTTACGCGGATCTACCTGCCCCCGGACGTGAACTGCCTGCTATCGGTCTCCAACCACTGCCTCCGGAGTCAGAATTACGTCAACGTAATCGTCTGCGACAAACAGAAGCACTTGCAATATCTGAATATGGAGTCGGCGATCACACATTGCACCAAGGGAATCGGCATCTGGGATTGGGCCAGCAACGATGAAGGCGGCGAACCCGATGTTGTTATGGCTTCAGCGGGCGACATTCCCACGCAGGAAGCACTGGCGGCCACCGATCTGCTGCGCAAGGAATTTCCCGACCTCAAGATTCGCTTCATCAATGTGATCGATCTCTTCAAGCTGCAGCCTACCAGCGAGCACCCGCACGGACTCTCCGACCGAGACTTCGATTCTCTCTTCACGGTCGATAAACCCGTCATGTTCAACTTCCACGGATACCCGCAGCTGATTCACCGCCTCGCTTATCGGCGCACGAATCATTCCAATATTCACGTGCGTGGATATAAGGAAAAAGGAAGTATCAACACGCCGCTGGAACTGGCGATCGATAACAATATTGACCGCTTTAGTCTGGCAATGGATGTAGTCGATCGAGTGCCGAAGCTGCAAAGAATCGGAGGCCACGCCAAGGAGAGATTCCTCAACCAGCAGATCGCCTGCCGCAACTACGCTCACCAGTTCGGCATCGACATGCCCGAGGCAACCGACTGGACCTGGCCGTATTGATCGCCGCGCCGTATCGATCGTAGCGCCGCATTGATGGTAGCGCCGCCGTCCCGGCGGCTGTCGGGCGGGCGTCTCGCCCGCCCCACGCGGCACGATGGAGCCCTCAAACCGTGGAACGGCAACACTATTGATGCGCGCAACCGTGGAAGAGCGGCCCTTTTGGGCCGCGTACGACGTTCCTAATGATTGGGCTTTAGCCCCCGTGCTCTCGTGGAGAGCGATCTATCCCACTCTTACGACGGATGCGGCTCACCTTTAATCACGCGCACCGTGTCGCGCGCAATCAACAATTCCTCGTCAGTCGGAATCGCATAGGCCAGCAACTTCGAATCCTCCGTACTGATCAACCCCTCGCGCCCAACCGTGCCCTGATTTCTTGCCTCATCCAGACTCAACCCGGCCCACTCCATCCCAGTGCAAACCTGCGCCCGTACGTCGGGCGAATTCTCCCCGATGCCCCCGGTAAACACGACAGCATCGGCTCCGCCCATCGCCGCCAGATAAGCGCCAATATACTTGCGCGCGCGGTAACAAAAGATCTCGACCGCCAGCCGTACCCTTCGGTCGTCGTGCTCCTTCAGTTCGGCTTGCAGTTCGCGCATATCGTTCGTCAGCCCGGAAATCCCCAGCAGCCCAGACTGGGTATTCAGCAACGTGTCCACTTCCGAAGACGACATCCCTTCTTTCCGCGCGATGACACTCACGATCGCCGGATCCAGATCGCCCGACCGTGTGCCCATCACCAGCCCTTCCAGCGGTGTCATCCCCATCGAAGTATCAACAGGAGATCCCGCTTTGATCGCCGCCGCCGAACATCCATTCCCCAAATGAAGCGTAATGATGTTCGTCTGCTCTCGAGTAAGTCCCCGCAGCGCCCGGTATCGGAAAGCGACGTACCGATGCGACGTCCCGTGAAATCCGTATCGCCGAATCCGATGCCGCCGGTACAGGTGATACGGAATCGCATAGAGGTAAGCCTGCTCAGGAATCGAATGATGAAAGGACGTATCGAATACCGCAACCTGCGGGACATCTTTGCCAAAAAGTTCTCGCGCTGCCAGGATTCCCTTCACGTTATTCGGATTGTGCAGCGGCGCAAGATCGATGCAGTCCTCAATCCCCTTGAGCACGCGATCGTCGATCAACGTCGACTCTTTGAATAGCTCGCCTCCATGCACGACGCGGTGACCGACTGCGTGCACGTCGGCGGTGCTCTTGATCTCATCAATGCCCGAGCGTTCCGAAGCGATGTACCGGAGCAGATAGTCGAGCGCGGCTCCCATATCCCGTAAAGGCGAGGTCAGTGTTTTCCCGGGTTCCTGGCGATACCGAATCTTGACGATCGCTTCGCCACCGATCCCTTCGACCTCCCCGCGCAAAATCCGGTCATCCTTGTACGCCTTAATCTGCTCGAGGTCGGTGGCAATGATCTGAAACTTCAGGCTGGAACTTCCGGAATTCAGGACTAAAACGTTCATGAGCATTTCTCAATAGCCTACTGGAATCTGCCGCTGTCGCGGACCTTGCGCGCCGCCTCTTCGAGGAAGTCGTCGACGTGCTGGTGGGATTGCGGCTGCAGTCCAGTCTTCGCCTTGATGCGCTCGGCAATCTGGATCGCAGTTCGCAGGCGTACGTCCGGGTCCAGATCAAAACGGCGGCTCAGGTAGGTCTCTATCAGCACCAATTCCTCGGCCGTCACCTGCCCCATTCCACCTGAGGTGGAACTGGTCTCGGCCGCCGTGTTCCATGTGGGCCGCACTTCCTCGCTCGCTTTCTCGTGGACTACAACGGTACCTGCCACGAAGTCTCCTAGCCGGCGGCTTTGCTTGTTCAGCATCATGCAAACGAGCCCGAAACCGTAAAGTATGCCGGGCTGCATGTCAACGGCCCGCATGAAATTTCGTCCGATCGCTTCGAAAGCGTTGATTGGTCGCCCGTTCTCTTTGATCACGCGAATGCCCGCCACCCTCTTCCCGGGGGTTTGCCCTTTCCACACAATTTCAAAGATCGCGAAGTATCCCCAGTAGATGGCGAATCCGATGAAGATCGCCATCGCCAGTCCCAGGGTCTTGGGCAGGAATGTGAAAATCGAGAATCCTGCCGGGATCAAGAGCAGAAAAATGAGTCCGGTTATGAGATACAGGGCGACCTGAATTAAAGTATCAATGGCAATCGCCAGGAACCGGCTACCGATTCCCGCGAGGGGCAGTTCCAGGGCGATCTGCTCCGGAGTATCGATCTTCAGTTGCTCGAACGAATCAACCATGATTTCCACCCGCTGGCTCGAGAAGCGCAAACCGCACTGGGCGAAGCTGGAAGCCCTGCTGAACCAGAGTTCCAACAGCGGCCTGAAGTCGCTGTCACGCTCCGACCTGCAGGAACTGAGCCTGCTCTATCGGCAGACCGCCGCCGACCTCGCTGCCGTCCGCGAAGACCGGGGATCGGTGCACTATGCGCGCTATGTCAACCAGTTGCTGGTCCGCGCCCACAATACCATCTATTCCGGCCACAGGGCGAGCCCCATGGCGGTCATTTCCTTCTTCACGAAGACCTATCCCGCCTCATTCCGGCGGAACCTATGGCACGTCGCGCTGGCCACCGCCATCTTTGCCATTGCCGGGCTCGTGGGCGCGGTGATCACGTATCAGAATCCCGATTTCAAGGTGAAGTTGCTCGGGCCGCAGATGGTCGAAACCATCGACCGGCATCAGATGTGGACGCACTCCATCGTCGGCATCAAGCCGGTAGCTTCGAGCGCGATCATGACCAACAACATGAGTGTCGGTTTCACGACCTTCGCTCTCGGCATCACGGCCGGCCTGGGCACGATCTACATGATGGCATTCAACGGCCTGCTGATCGGAGTCATCGGTGTAGCCTGCCACCTTGCAGGCATGAGCCTGCAGCTTTGGAGCTTCGTGGCGCCACACGGTGTGCTGGAATTGCCCGCGATCTTCATCGCCGGCGGCGCAGGTTTGCGGATCGCGCAAGGCCTGCTGTTCCCTGGAGTCCTGCCGCGCCGTGATTCGCTGGCTCGCGCCGGGTTAGAAGCGGTCCAACTGCTGCTGGGAACGATCCCCATCCTGATTATTGCAGGCATCATTGAGGCGTTCGTTTCGCCCACCGGTCTTGCGATCCCACTGAAGTTCTCGATGGCCGCCGCGCTGTTCGTCTTGCTAAACGCCTACCTGTTCGGCGTGGGAAGAGAGTCGTAGGAGACTCGACCGTTCTAGCGATTCGACCTGATCCGGTGCCACCTGTCGTCCGTGTTGTAAATTTTTTCAACATCGTAGTCCGCACCAAAAAACTCGCGCTGTGCCCACAAAATTACTCGCCCGCAGAACTTTCCTTCGTGTAAGGTGTCCGCAAGGAAAGTGCGGAAGAAAAAGGGCAAGCACCCTTCAGTGCGGGAGGGGACTCGCCAGCAGTCCATCTGCGTTTTGTGCCAGCAGCCGATCACCCGTCGGCAACGCCCAGCCGTGCGATTACAGCCCGGCAAAGAAGCCCACATGGAGTGCTTCATCAAACGCGAACTTGACGCCGGCAAGCCAAACTAAGCCGACACCTGAGATACAAGTAAATCCCCGCCGCGAGCCGCCGAATGTATCCAGCCCGCACCAGGAATTTATGCGGTGGAAGGCGGGGACGCGGCAATGTGGGGACAGCCGCCCCCGGCTGTCCGCCGAGCGAAGCTCGGCTTCTCAACCTGCACCTTCGTGCCCTTCGTGTCCTGACGAGTTAGAGCTGGCTGCGCTCCTTGATTTGCAGGTAGGCGTTGACCAGGACGGGTGACACCGAGCCGGAGCTGACTTCTATGGCGAGTGCGCCGCGCTCGCGGAGTCGCGCCAAGAGCAATTCTCGGCGATGGACCATTTCTTGCGCAGCGGCGATGCGGTACATTTCGGATTCGCTTTTGGGAGACTTTGCGGCGAGTTCTCCGAGATCGGGTTGGCCGATCACGACGAACAGGACCAGATGGCGAGGCATCATCATTGACGCCGCCTCGATCACCTCCGGCGTCATGGCAGTCTCGGCCAGGTCCGTGAGCCAAACGATCAGGCTGCGGCGCTTCTGATCGGTAAGGAGGCGGCTAGCCATTTGCAGATGATCGGCCTCGGCTCCCTCCTCGTGCACCAGCGCCAACTGCTCAATCAATTGCCGCAAATGCGCGCTTCCCTTGGCCGCCGGAAGCTGCTGGCGGATGCCCCGCCCGTAGGCGATCAGTCCGACGCGGTCGCCCGAGTACAACGCAACCTGCGCCAGGCTGAGAGCGGAGTTCACGGCCTTGTCGAGCTTGCTGAGGCCGCCCACGCGAGCCCGCATGAGGCGGCCGGAATCGATGACAATCCAGACGGTCTGGCTGCGTTCCATCTGGTAGACGCGGGTGACGAGCTTGGCGCGCCGGGCCGATGCGGTCCAGCAGATATCGCGGTACTCGTCCCCTTCCTGGTACTCGCGCAAGCTCTCGAACTCGCGGCCAATCCCGCGCAGGCGCGTGTGGCGCTTTTCGAGTGCGATCTGCCGGCTGCGCAGCAGATACATCGAGTGGCGCTTGGCATCCTCCAGGTCGGGATAAATCCGGATAGTCTGCTCCAGCGGAGCCCGCACCCAGCGCTCGGCAATGCGAAAAACGCTTTGATAACGAACGTAGCAATGGCCTAGCTTGGCGTCGCCGCGCTGCATGGGGTGGATGCGGTAGGAGACAGCGGCCTCGTCCCGGGCGCGCGCTAAGATCGACACGTTCGGCGG
>Ga0075030_100004004_pt1 | contig 13337 bp, 11 predicted proteins | sample LitLauG_LLR_2012_FD_71393 | JGI IMG/M metagenome (GOLD analysis project Ga0075030, IMG submission 71393) | Freshwater sediment microbial communities from Pennsylvania, USA - Little Laurel Run_MetaG_LLR_2012 | ecosystem: Environmental > Aquatic > Freshwater > Creek > Sediment | place: USA... | reverse complement strand
CGGTTATACTGTGGGCGATCCGCCGCCATGAAAGCCAACGACGAGTTGCCTGAGCGAGAGGCCATCGACCTCATCGCCTGGGCGCTGTTCAAATCGCTTCCACCCGAAGAAGGAAAACCCAAACCGCTTTACATGATGCACGCGCGGCAGGTTTACGATTTCATCTCGGAGCATGCGACTTTGACCAGGAAGATACCGCGCCGGCCCGCGCGCCGGGTGCGGCCGTCTCCGCCAAGGCCACAGCGAGTAAAGTCCCGCTAAAATACCGGGCCACAGAATAGCGGGGGTTCCGGGTTACTCCTTCTCCTTCGCGAGCGCGTTGATGATGTCGCGCAGCTTCCTGAAGCCTCCCGGCAGGTTCTGTTCAATCCGCAGCAGTTTCCCGGCCAGGCGCATCCCCTCCAACTATTTCTGGTCTCTGCTAAGCGCGTTTGCCATGTTGCACATCGCAGCGAACGCCTCGGGATTTTCCCCCTCGATCCGCCGGAGTTTCCGCATCAGCGCCATCAGCCGGGTGCGAGGCTTCTCAATATCGCCTGGAGCCATCTCAGCCTCCTCGAAGAAGCTGGTCACGGGCACGCCGAATATCTCCGCAAAGCGGGTGAGCTTCCACGGGGAAATCGTGTCTATGCCGGCTTCATACTTCTGGACCGCCTGAAACGTCCGGTCGATAGCCGAGCCCAGTTGCTCCAGACTCAGTCCCCGCATTATCCGCAGCTCGCGCAGCCGACGGCCTATCTGACGATCGAGTTTTCTTTCAGCGTCCTTCTTCATCGGCTGCATCCCGCTTCAATGAAGGCTCACCGTTATTCCGTTCCGCGCCGCCTGTAAAGCCCATTCCCGCCTTGGCCTGCGTCCTGCCCCCGGCCGTGATTCCCGGCGCCACTCTTGCCGTGACCGCAATCCGGCATCCCCTCGTTAGTCTTTAGTCCGTTCTCCGTTGAGTCCGGTCCGAACCGTATGCCTCGACTATGGCCGGGCCCGGCGTCCCGTCAACCCCGCTGCCCGCTCCATTCGCTCCGCTCCCGTGTTGGGGGTTTCCCTTCCCACAAGTGGGTCGGTGACGGGACGCCTTCTTGCGCCCGGCCAGGGAAGTCTCCGGCGGTTCGGATTAACCGGACCCAAAAAGGAGAACAGGATCATGACAAACGAGAAGCAGGATGTCTATACGCGCATCACCGACAGGATCGTCGCCGACCTGGAACAGGGCGTGAGGACGTGGATGAAACCGTGGAACGCGGGAAACACGGGGGGGCGCATCGTGAGGCCGCTGCGCTTTAACGGCATACCCTACTCCGGCATCAATATCCTGATGCTGTGGGCCGAATCGGTCACTAAGGGATTCGCCTCACCGACCTGGATGACCTACCGGCAGGCCACCGAGCTTAACGCCCATGTCAGGAAGGGCGAGAAAGGCTCCCTCGTCGTCTACGCAAACACCATCACGCGCACCGAGGAGAACGACCAGGGCGAGGAAGAAGAGCGCTCCATCCCGTACATGAAGGGATACACCGTGTTCAACGTCGAGCAGATTGAAGGCCTGCCCGAGAACTACTACGCGAAGCCCGAAATCACCACCACGCCCGTGGAGCGCATCGCGCACGCGGAAGCATTCTTCGCAGGCACCAAGGCCGATATCCGCTACCGGGGCAACAGCGCCTATTACAGCATCGACGGCGACTATATCCAGATGCCGGTGATTGAGGCCTTCCGCGACGCCGAGAGCTTCTACGCGACGCTTGCACACGAATCGGCGCACTGGACGAAGCACCCTGCCCGGCTCAACCGCGACTTTGGGCGCAAGCAATGGGGCGATGAAGGCTATGCCCGCGAGGAGCTGGTGGCGGAGCTGGCGAGCGCTTTCCTCTGCGCGGACCTTGGGCTAACGCCTGAAGTACGCGAAGACCATGCCTCCTATATCGCATCCTGGCTCAAGGTGCTGAAGAACGACAAACGCGCCATCTTCAGCGCCGCGTCGCACGCGCAGAAGGCCGCGGATTTCCTCCACGGCAGCAGCGCCATTCCAGAGGCGGAAGCCGCGTGAGATTTCCGACTGGTGGTATGGGATCGCGTCATCCCATACCACCGGTTGCGTGTTTTGCTTGCCATTCTTAACGCGAACAGCTAAGGTGCATTTGCAACCACCGATGATGGCAGCGATGGAGCGAGCCGCGGAAAATCACAGACGGCATAATCCCAAGGCACAATACCCGGACCCCACCCGGCAGGCTTTTTATCGCTCCCGCTCATCGCTTGGAGCCACGCACCATCACCGCTCGAACGGGGCCGCTGGGCACCTCTTACATATATTGAGTGTGGCCGCACCGCTGGTGATCGCCGAAGCCATCAAAGACCCGGACAAGCGCTGGCGCGCGATGCGGGGCGTCGCCGTGGGCGCGGCCCTGCTATCCGAAACCATATGGACGCTCCGCCTGTCGCAGGACCGCAAAAGGGAATCGGAAGCCAGGAGGGCGCTTGAGGATTGCGAAGGCCGCTGCCTGTAGTCGTCAGCCCTTGTAGACTCCGCATCCGTGCGTTAGATATGCCAGCGAGCATTCCCGACAATTGGGCAATACAATGGCATTTTCCAAAGATGAGATTTTAGTGATCCAAAAGGAGGCCGACGGCGGCAATTCGCGGGCGCAATACAATCTCGGCTGGGCGTATCTCACGAGCTACGGCTTGCAACGGGACTACGATCTAGCCGTTCATTGGTTCACGAAGGCTGCCGATCAGGGAGATGTGGTCGCTCAAATGGCGCTCTATTCGATGTATTTGAGAGGTGTAGGAGTAATGCGGGATTCCGATAAGGCGGTGGATTGGGCAACGAAAGCTGCCAATCAGGGAGACGTAGTCGCTCAAATGGCGCTTTACTCGATGTATCTCAGAGGGCTTGGAGTGACCCGTGACAATAACAAAGCGGTGTATTGGGCAAAGAAGGCTGCGGAATCTGGGAATGTCCAGGCACAGGCGCACCTTGGACTGGCGTATCTCCGGGGCGTTGGCGTAAGAAAAGAGTGGGCGCGTGGATTTGCCTGGATGTCTCTTGCACTCCTTTACGGCTATCGCCCATTCCATCACCGCGTATCGCTTTTCTTCATCCGAAAATTTACGAACGATACAGAACTGCGAGACGCAAACACCATGATAAGGAATTGGCTAGAGGAAAGGAGGAGGAAGCTGGCTTCTTAATCCGCTAACTCCGATCTGTCGTGACAGTGATTGCGGCCCGCGTCTATGGGGCGACTCATCCTTACGCACGCAGGCGCACGCCTGGACTGCCGCTATCCAGGAACTCGACGCCGGCCCTTTCCAGCGTGACGACGACGCGGTTGAGCGACTCGGTCCGCGCGCTCACCGGGCCGTCGAATCCTTCCATCCTGCGCACGGTCCCCAGCGCCACCTTGGATCGCTTCGAGAGTTCGTTCTGCGCCCATCCAAGGAGCGCCCTTGCCGCGCGTATATGCCTGCCTGTAATGACGATCAACGTCAAACCGTATCACGATTGAGCTTATAACTTCAAAGAGATGAACAATATACCGCGCTAGTTGATCTTTTTAATCAACTAGTGCGATGATCCGATCATGAAACGGACACTCTTCGCCGCCCTCTGGGCGGCGCTTTCGTTTTCCGTCCTGCTCGCGCAGGGCCAACTTCCACCCAATAGCTGGACCACAGGAACTCCGATGCCGACACCGCGCGAAGACGTTTTCGCGGGCGCCATCGGCCAGAAGATTTACGTCACCGGCGGAGCCAACAACTTCACCGTGCTCGGCGTGAATGAAGTCTACGACACCACTACCGGCACATGGACCAGTGCTGCTCCAATGCCTACGGCGCGCGCCCTGGGAGGCTCCGCCGTCGTAAACAACATCCTCTACACCATCGGCGGCGGCACCATCAACGGGCCTGTGAACACCGTGGAGGCTTACGACCCGGCGAGCAATACATGGTCCACCAAAGCCCCCATGCCGATTGCCAACGGCAGCATGTACGCCACCGTCGCGAACAATATCATTTACGTCATCGGTGGTTGCTGCCAGGCCGGGGGCGTGAGGCTGGCCAATGTCTTCTCCTACAACCCCGCCAGTAATATCTGGAGCGTCCTCCCCCCGCTCAAAACGCCCAAATCGCAATCCGCCTTGGGATTCCTGAACGGGGTGGTCGTCGCCGCCGGAGGCCTGCTCACCAGCTTCAGCGCCACCACGGAGAATGAAGGCTACAACATCGCGAACAACACGTGGACGCTTCTGCCGCCCCTGCCCTCGCCGCGCCATGCGGGTTGTTTCGAGACGGCCGGCAACACGCTTTACTTCGCGGGAGGACACAGCGTCGGTAACGGAAACCCAATCACCACGATGGACGCCTATAACGCCGGCACGAACTCGTGGATGAGCGGCCTTCCTTCCATGCCGCACGCGGCGGTGAATATGGGCTCGGCCAGCATAGGCGGGCGCCTCTACTGTTTCGGCGGCTCCGATGCCGGCGATCCCGGAGCGGGCAACATCTTCAATTACACGCAAATCTACCAGCCGGATATCCCGCCGGTGATTTCAGCGGGGGGCGTGGTGAGCGCGAGCGCGTTCGGGGAGTTCACCTCCGCTTCGCCCGGCTCGTGGATTGAGATTTACGGCGCGAACCTCTCCCAGACCACGCGCGGCTGGACGCTCGCGGATTTCACTGGTCTAACCGCCCCCACGTCCCTTGACGGCGTTTCCGTCACCATCGGTGGCAAATCCGCCTTCATCGACTATATAAGCCCAGGCCAGATTAACGCACTTCTGCCTTCCGACACGCCCACCGGAACCCAGCCGCTGGTAGTCACGAACGGCAAGGACACGAGCGCGGCTTACAGCCTCACTGTCAATCCGACCCAGGCGGGACTGCTCGCGCCGTTGAATTTCAACATCAACGGAGTTCAGTATGCCGTGGCGATATTCACGGACGGAGCGTTTGCCTTGCCCACAGGCGCAGTCGCGGGGCTAAACTCGCGGCCAGCTAGACCCGGCGACGTGCTGACGCTCTATGGCGTCGGATTCGGGCCGGTAACGCCCACGATTCCGGCAGGCCAGCTTGTCCAGCAGCTCAATATGCTGTCACTTCCGCTTCAACTCTCGATAGGAGGCGTCCCCGCGAGCCTGCTCTATGACGGCCTGGCGCCGGATTTTACGGGGCTTTACCAGTTCAACGTGACCATGCCTTTCGCCGCGCCCGGCAACGCGGCGCTGACTTTCACCCTTAACGGGGTATCAGGAACGCAGGCGCTCACCATTGCCGCCGGGCAGTGAACAACAAATCCCAAAACCAGAACAGGAGAAACAAACATGGACCAAGAACAAGAAGAAAAATGGGGCGCGAAGGAACACGCCCTGGTAGGCGCGGGTGTCGGCGCTGCCGGCGTCGGAAATTCCATCGGGCTGATCGGACTTTCGGCAGGCCTGGCGGTACTGCCGATATCGATTGTCGTGGGCGCTATCGGCGGGCTGGCCTGGTGGGCAGTCAAGAGCATTGGTAAGGAATCGTGACCCCATGCCTGCCCCGCTAATCCTCGGCCGTCGCGGAGCCAGCACCAGGGCCTTTGGATTTTCCGCCCGCGCCCGCCCCGAAACCGGGGAACTCATCACCTATTGCGGCGACAGTCACCTCATCACCTTCGCCCCCACCGGAGCCGGCAAGACATCCGGGCCGGTGATCTGCAACGCGCTCAAACATCCCGGCCAGCTTGTCGTGATCGACATGAAGGGCGAGGTATTTAAGGCGACCGCGCAGGCAAGGCGCGCCATGGGGCAGGAGATCCATGTCCTCGACCTCCGCGACGGCGCACAGACAGGCTCACTCAATCCGCTGGATCTCGCGCTTAGGTGCGGCAGCGACGCCGCGGCCATCGCGCGCAGCTTCGCGGCGGAGCTTATCGAGCGCCCGGAATCGGAACGCGACCGGTTCTGGAACGACTGGGCGGAAACCATGATCACGGGCGGTATCGCATGGTTGATTACCGATTGCCAGCCCGAGGAACGCAACCTGGGCACGCTGTTCGACCTGCTCACCGACGACGATGCCGCCTACCGCGTCGCCTGCCTCCTGGACAGGAAGGAAGTTAAGAACCGCGCGGCCAAAGCCGCATTCTCGTCTTTCCTGCAGCTCCCCGGAGAAAACACACGTCCCAGCGTCCTGGGGACTACGCTCACTCACCTGAGACTCTTCGACAGCGACCTGGTACGGGAACTGACCGATGAAAGCACCATCGATGTCGATGCGCTCATCGCAGGAGAGCCCTTGTCGCTCTATATCATCGTCCCTCCCTCGCGGTTTTCCGCTTACCGGCCGCTGCTTCGGATATGGCTGTCGGGCCTGATCCTGGCTTTGACCCAGCGCAAGTCCCCACCGAAGGAACGCACGCTGATCCTCTGTGATGAAATCGGCAACCTGGGCAGGCTCGATGCGCTGCTCACGGCGGCCACGCTCCTGCGGTCGTGGGGCGTCACGCTCTGGACATTCTGGCAGAACGCGGCGCAGCTCCAGATATACGGAGCGCAGGCAAACACGCTCATCGACAATGCGGGCGTGATACAGGCATTCGGCGTGAGGAACGGACGCATGGCGCAGGACTTCGCGAACCTCGTGGGAAGCGTATCGCCCGACGAGATCATGAAAATGCCCAAGGACGAGCAGATTCTCCTGATTGAGGGTCAACCTGTCCGATGCAAACAGGCCCGGTATTACGACGACAAGGCTTTCGTTGCGATGAACCTTTGACACGCGCCCGGCTCTTTCTTGCTTCTGGTACGAATCAAAATCCCCCTTCCCTTTTTGGTTAAGAGGTGTATTTGATCGGGCGCTACAACCGAGAGGCGTATAGATTAAGCGCCTACAGGAACCAACCCCAACAGGGAGCCGGAATCGCATGAGCACCAAACCCAAGGGCCGCAGTGCGCCCGGCCATTTCTCATTTTCCTGTTCACTTGAAGTGCTGGCGCTGATAGCGGCAGCGGCCTTCATTAACTTTGCCATCCCGCAGGAGGCACAGTCGCAGATCAGCAGCCACACCATCAGTGTGCCGTTTTCCTCCTCCGGCGCGCACCATGTTGAAGTCAGGCAACCCAAGGCCCCGGTGCAGGTCGAGATGCCCGTTCCCCCGCCGATGAAAATATTTCCGGGACTCGCCGAGCCGCTGGTGGCGACCGGCCCGGTGACGGACGAGGAAGGCAAAGACCTCGACGCCGCGCTTGCCGCTTTCCACGACGCGCCCGCAAAGGCAGGCAAGGACGGCGATTTCACCGACACCAGCAAGCCGCTGCTTGCCTTTATTGCGGCGCACCCGAATTCCAACTGGAACGCGGCGCTGCATACCAATCTGGGCTTTGGCTATTTCCACGACGGCTATTACAGCCACGCCTTCACCGAGTTCGGGCAGGCATGGCAACTGGGAAGAGATGCCACATCGCCGCAGGCCCATATGATGATTGACCGCGCCGTGGGCGAGCTTGCCCTGATGCATTCGCGCGTGGGACATAAGGATGAACTCGACCAGGTGCTCAAGGAGATTGGCTCCCGGCCCATCGGCGGTCCAGCCACCGAGACGTTGCATATCGCTCACCACGCTCAAAGCTCGTTCCACAATGCAACTGAGAATTCGTACCTGTGCGGCCCCAAAGCGCTCAGGAACGTTCTCAAAACAATGAAAGCGAGCAAGAAGCAGATTGATATTGCCGACAAGGCCAAATCCGGCCCGCACGGCTATTCGCTGCAGCAGCTCGCCGCGCTTGCCACCAAAACGGGCCTCAAATACAAGCTCATCCACCGCGAGCCGGGGCAGCCGGTTCCCGTCCCCTCCATCGTCAACTGGAATATCCACCACTTTGCCGCCGTCGTGGATGAGAGGGACGGGCATTACTTTATCGCCGATCCGACCTTCGGCTATGGCGGCGGCGGGATTCTTAAGGCAAAGGCCATTGACGCCGAGAGCAGCGGCTATTTCCTGGTGCCGGCAAAAGTGATGGCCGCCAACCCCAAGGCGGGCTGGCGCATCGTTAGCGCGAAATCCGACGAGGCCAAAGCGGTTTACGGGATGGGCGTTACAGACGGCAATTCCCCTGGCCAGGTGCAGAACCCCGATCCTTGCAATTGTATAGGCAATGCGCCTCCTGACTCAGATCCTAACGGATTTATCTGGACCACCACCACAGGGTGGATACCGCCGATGACGATAGCGATGGGTACGCCCACGACGGTAAGCCTCCGCCTGCAGGATCAGCCGGTGGGCTACAAGCCGCAAGTGGGCAAGCTGCCCAACTTCGAGAGGATCAGCTACAACCAGCGGGAGGACCTGCAGCCCGCGAACTTCCCCTTCTCGAATCTCAGCTCCAAATGGAGCCATAACTGGATGGCCTATATCACGTACAATCCAACCGTCTACGGCTACGGCCTGTCCCGCAACGCCGGGGGCGGCGGGGGATTTTACGCGACCCAAATATGGCAGACTTCAACCGGCCAATATCCCGGAGATACGATCGACCTTTCGGACATCGTCTCCCTTCCCGTGGGCTCCGCGCCGACTTCGTTCGTGCGCTACCTGCCCGACGGCAGCCTGGAAACCTATGACAAGCCCAATGGCGCCACCACGTTCCCCGCCTATATGTTCCTGACGAAAGTCACCGACCCGCAGGGCAACACCACCACGCTGACCTGGACCAACTATAGCGGCACTCAATGGCGCCTCACCTCGATCACCGACGCGATGGGCCGCTCCACCACCTACACCTACGGATTATCGGGTTATCCGCTGCTCATCACCAAAATCACCGATCCGTTCGGGCGCACCGCGCAGCTCACCTACGATACCAGCGCGCGGCTTTCAACGATCACCGATCCGGTGGGAATTACCTCGACGTTCGGCTATTCCACCAGTGAGCCGACGTTCGTGAACTCGCTTACCACGCCCTACGGCACTTCGACTTTCTCCGACGCGGTCAATCCGAACGACCACCCCTATTCCGGAACAGTCTCAAGCTCGCTCACACTTACAGATCCGCTGGGGTATATGGAGTATTTCTATTACTACCAGGCGAACCCGTCCTATCAGGTGACGCCCGACACCGACCCCTCCAACACCATTCCCGCCGGCCAAGGCTATATCTCGAACAGCAACCTCTCCTGGCGCAACACCTATCACTGGAGCAAGCACCAGTGGGCGGCATGCCTTGCGGATATGACCAACCCCTGCTCGATAAGCAGCGGAGTGGTGCAGAACGAGAATTTCAACTACCCATCGCTCACCCACTGGTATCACTGGGCCCAGTTTACGGACACCCATGAAAAGTCACGCCAGATAAGTAGCATCAAGCAGCCGCTGGAGAACCGGGTCTGGTTCAGTCAGGCCGCCACCTATAACGGTTTATGGTCAGGCTATCTCGACAGGCCGATTCAGGTTGGCAGGGTTCTGGATGGCGACACTACTACCCAACTGACAACGACCACATACAACTTTTTTCCCGGCGGCTCTTATACCGCTTACCCCTGGCCGCTCAACTATACCGACGCGCTGGGCCGGGTGACGACGTTCACCTACGCAGCGAACAATATCGACCCGCTCACCGTGCAGCAGTGGATCGGCGGCACGAGCTATTCCACCATCGCCACCTACGGCAGCTACGTCAACCACAGGCCGCAGACCTATACGGGCGCGGACGGTCAAGCATGGAACTATACGTACAACACGGCAGGCCAACTTAAGACCGTCACTGACCCGAATTCCGGCGTGACGACCTATCACTATGACTCCACGGGCCGTCTCTCAACGATTGTCAATGCCAACAATCAAACCATTCTTACTAACACCTACGACAGTGCCGACCGGGTGCAGACGCAGACGGACAGCCAGGGCTACATGCTTACCTATGCCTATGACAATATTGACCGGATCACGTCGATCACCTATCCTGACGGAACGACGGATCAGTACGACCACACTTTCCAGTCGGGGCCGAACGTCGGAACCCAGAGCCTCGAACTCCGGAAATACACCGACCGGCTGGGGCGGGTCACGACCTATGCATACGACGCCGACCGGCGGCTCACCTCCGTCACCGAGCCCGTTACCTCCACCACCACGCGCACCACATCCTATACCTATTACGAGGACGGGACGCTCAAGGACATCATCGACGCCAACGGCAATGACACGCGCTGGACTATCGACATCGAAAGCCGGCCCACATCCAAGACCTATGCTTATGGCACATCCGCCGCGCAGACCGAGACCTACACCTGGGAGTCAAATGGCGGCGCTCGCTTGAAGTCCATCACCGACGCGCTGGGGCAGGTAAAGACCTTCACCTATGCCAAGGACGACCGCATCACCGGTATCGCCTATACAAATACGGTGAACACAACGCCGAACGTGACGTTTACTTATGACACCTACTTCCCGCGGCTCACCTCCATGACCGACGGGCTGGGGACGACGAACTACAGCTACACGGCCATAAGCACTAACGGCGCACTCAAGCTCTCTTCCCTCGACGGGCCGTACAGTAATGACGCGATAGGCCTGACATATGATGCCCTCGGCAGGCCCTCCGGGAGAAACATCACCGGAGGGAACGAGACCTTCGGCTACGACGCCATCTCGCGCCTGACCTCGCACGGTACGCCGCTCGGAAGTTTCACCATCGGCTACCTTGGCCAGACAGATCAGATCACATCGCAGAGTGTGACCAACGGCAGCACGACCGTTTCCACCAACTGGGGCTATGACACCAACACCAATGATCGGCGGCTTATCTCGATCACTAATAGTGGCGTCACGCGCAGCTACACGTTCGGCTATGGCAGCAGCCCGGTGAATGTTTATGACACCCAGTCCATCACCGACACCGTCGCCGCGGGCCATCCCTGGGCTACGCAAAGCCACAGCTATACCAACGACATGATCGACCGGCTGCTCACTGCATCCGCCACCACGCCGGGCAACTTCAGCTACGGGTACGACAACCTCGACAACCCCACCACCGTCACCAACCCCTCCGGCACGACCAACCCAACATTCAACGGCCTGAACCAAATCTCAACATGGGGCCCCAACACCTATTCCTACGACTCCAATGGAAACACGCTCTCCGGCGACGGAACAAGGACGTACAAATGGGACGCGGAGAACAGGCTGATTGAAGTTGATTACGTTGGCACGTCCAACAAATCAGTTTTTAGTTACGACGGCATGGGCCACCGCACGGTGGACGCCGAAACCGTAAGCGGTACGACCACGGCGACTTATTACCTTTGGTGCGGCAGCCTCATCTGCCAGACACGCAATAGTTCGCAGTCGGCCATCCGACGCGACCTCCTCGAAGGCGAATACAACGTTTCCACTGGCCAGATGCTTGTCTATATGCCGGATCAGCTTGGAAGTGTGAGGGATGTCATTGACGCTTCGATGGGCAACCTCGTTCAATCCTACGACTACTCGCCGTATGGGACTGTTACCCGCTCTAATGGCTCAACACCGACGGATTTCCAGTTTGCTTGGCTTTTCCATCATGCCGCGAGTGGTCTTAACTTCGCTACTTATCGTGTGCAGGATGGAAACACTGGAAGATGGCTCAACCGTGATCCCATTAGAGAGGCCGGCGGCCTCAACCTCTATTCATATGTAGGGGCGGAAACCATAACCTGGTCTGATTGGTTGGGTTTGGGCGAATTTGATGAAGAACCACCATTAGTGGGACCTGGATCACACCCTCCACTCGGTCATATACCGGAACCATACGAACATGGCCCTTATTTTTTGCCGCACATCGAAGTTCCGCTCGGACCTAGTGGTGTTGGCCCATTATTAGGAAAAGTCTGCCCACCGAAGCCCGCCGAGGTCACAACCGGAGCAGGGGCTGGGGCAAAAGGGCCATCGATACCCGTCAGCGTTGGGAAAGGGCCGTACGCTGGGCCGTCGGTTCCAGCGGGTCCAAGTTCGCGCCCAACCGCTGAACAGCAAAGCCAAATAAACCAAATCGGAGTATGTCACACTTGTGGGACTACCGATCCAGGCACGAAGTCGGGCAACTTCATAGGGGACCATCAGGACCCGACAGCACTAAATCAACCAGGAAAGCCTCAAGTCTATCTTCCGCAATGTTTAACCTGCAGCCAAAGCCAGGGTGGAAGGGTCAGGCAGATTCTGAGGAATGGAGGATAACCGTGGCGGTTTGGGAAGGCGATTGCAATCATTGTTGTGTGGGGCTGTTGGTAATCACATTGAAAGCGTGCGCTTGTGCGAAGTCAGACAGAACGTCAAGTTTAGTGGGGGCGCAATGTTTCGTATTGTTTTAAGCTGCGAAGGCATTCCGATGCACGCTGGACCACAAGCTGCGAGGGACATCGCGAATGAGTTCATCAATCATCGGACTTGGCACAAGAATGTGACATGTACGTGGGATGAAAGGAGCCGTAGTCTGATTCTCCAGGCCGAAAGCGAATTTGATAATAATGGCCTTGCCCTTAGGGACGAATTCTCAGACGCGATTACCGCAAACGTTAAGGATGCAGGCGAGGGCGATATTCGAGTTGTGTCGGCGACGAAGCTGTAAGAATGCCGTTCGTAGGGCAGGTGAGATCTTGTTGGCTTGTACGCCTGTCGCATAACTGGATGTTATGGAAAATTGCTTTTTGGTAAACCGGGTTGTAGCGTTGTACGCTCAATTAGAACGATGACGCGTTCGAGCTTGCTATTGTTGTTGTTCCTCGCAGGGACCGCATGTGTCTCCTCAAACATATCCGGTGATATAGACTTGCGTTCCGACAAAGATAAGATTGAGCGCACGATACTCTCCAAGTATCCCCTCGGGACTGATCTGGAGACTATAAAGCAATACCTTACCAAGAAGGGAGTCAGAGAGGAGATGTCAAAATATCCCAGCTCAGACAACACATTAATTAAGGCATATGCTGGTAGCGTTACGTCGTTATACGAGTTATGGTTTCCTGTTACGGTTGATGTCACTATGTTCTTTCGATTCGACCATAACAAGCGGCTGATCGACATCTGGGTAACGAAGGATACCGACGCCCTATGATGTAAGGGGCCAAACTGCGAATAATACCGCTCCATTACAGCCCCCCGCCGTGGTTCCCCGTTCTTTCTGATCCCCTGCTCTCTCGCTTGATTGACGGCGGCTTCTAGCGTGCGCCGCTCGCGCGTCAATGACGAATTTTCCCCTCTCCCTCCGGTCGATTCCTCGCGGGATCAAAATTCTATGACCCGCTCGCTCAGGGCGCCCGCTTGGTGCGCGCCGTCAGCGAGATCGCATTGGGCGGTCTCCAGCAACTCGAAAGGAGACAGACTA
>Ga0075030_100003994_pt1 | contig 13356 bp, 12 predicted proteins | sample LitLauG_LLR_2012_FD_71393 | JGI IMG/M metagenome (GOLD analysis project Ga0075030, IMG submission 71393) | Freshwater sediment microbial communities from Pennsylvania, USA - Little Laurel Run_MetaG_LLR_2012 | ecosystem: Environmental > Aquatic > Freshwater > Creek > Sediment | place: USA... | reverse complement strand
CATTTACCTACGCGGCGGGACAGGCTGGAGCCGCGATACAGGAACTGGCCGAGATCGAGAAGAAACGCCAGACTTCTCCCGGGGTCCTGCTGGAAGCCTATCGACGCTTTCTTGTGAATCATCTCGCCGGAACGCGTTGCGCCGACGGGGAGGCGGCCGGCCCCGCCATTTTTTTCAACGAGAAGCTCCAGGCCCCTCCTTTGCAGCCAATCGATGAGAGCGAGAGTAAGCCATCCAAAGTGGAAGGCAAAGCCAAGGGTCTGGAGTGGGGCCAGAGCCCGGAGTGCGAGTCGATCCGCGACCAGTACCGCACTCTGATGACGAAAGAAAACGGCGAAGTCTACCAGCCACGGGAGCGGGCACAGGACCAATGGCAGGCCCGCGTGCGTGATTTTCTCAGCGCCCTGGCTGCCTGGACGCAGAGCTCGGGCGCTACGGCTGCCGAGCACTTCCGGGAAAAGATCGGCTTCTACAACGACGTCTTCGCGATGGTCCCTGATGGGCCCACACGCGATTTCGTTCTGAGGTCGCTCGTAAGCTTCCTGAGCCAAAGCCGGTTGCCCCCGGAGAACCGCCTGGAGTGGTGGCTGCCGGTGAGCCAGTTGGTGGGACGAGTGGCGCTCGACCCTCTGGGCGCGGCGCACCTCGCCGAGGATTTGCGCAGCACCAACGATCCGTCGATCACGCTCTACCTGGCGCTGGAGGTGCTGGCGCCGCGGCCGGCTGGACAAATCATGCTGCTGCTGTAGGCGGCTATAGTGGGTCCGGCCCGTCGGCGAGAACCCACGGCGAGAGCAGCGGCGGAGATTCGCGAGAGGGATGGAAAAGGGATGGAAGGAATTGCTTGCAAATCCCGGCGGGGTTGCGTAGGCTAGCTGCAAATGAAGATCGCATACATCCGCTGGAAGGATGCGGTAGCAGAAGAAGCGTCGGATGGCAGTTCTCACCCTACACAGGCAAAGTTGGTGGAGCTTCAGGAAGTGGGATTTCTTCTGGACGAAAACGAGGAAGCGGTCGAGATCGGAATGGAACTCAGTGAAGATGCCGGAGTGAAGCCGGGGCGGTGGCGGCTTCACATTCCGCGGGTCAGCATTGTGGAAATGCACGTGATCGAACTGGACCGGCTGTTGCCCAAGAAACGCCGGAAAATTGTGCCGGGTGGGCGCTGATTCTTGCGCCGGCGCCCACCACTGGCAGCCGGGGCTCGCGACGGGTTGCACTCGGCAGCGCCGGCACGACTCCACCAAGCCCTACGTCACAGCACGTCGGCAAAACCGCGTTTCATGTGCCGGAAGAACAGGCCGCCGAGCAAAAACACCGCCACCCCGTAGGCCGCCGCAATGAGCAGATCCGCGCCATCGGGCACGTGGGAACTGAGCAGCAGTTCGCGATACCCGCGGACCAGGTAGGCCAGCGGATTGGCGGCCAACAAAAAGCGGGCCCACGGCGGATATTGGATCTCGGTAATCATGATCGGGGTCAGGAAGTACCAGAAGGTCAAGATCACGCTGAGCACCTGGGCGGTGTCGCGCAGAAAGACGTGCAGACTCGCGACCACCCAACCCACTCCCACCGCAAAAAGTCCGATTACCAGGATGTAGACCGGAAGGATGAGCAGAAAAATGCTGATTTGGTTTAAGAAGACGACCGCCGCCGCTACCATCAACGCGAGGGCCAATAGATGGCTCACCAGGCAGGAAAGGAATATCGAGATGGGGACGATCTCGGACGGAAAGACGGTCTTGGTGATGAGGTTCGATTGGTCGAGGAGACTGGACGCCGAGCGTTGGACCGTGTCGCTGAACAGCAGCCAGGGCAGCAAGCCGGCAAACAGGAAGAGGGGGTAGTTCTGCGTAACTTCCGCGGCCGGCAACTTCTGCCGCAAGCAGACCTGAAACAGGAACGTCCAGCACAAGAGCTGCACCAGGGGGTGAATGAGGCCCCAAATCCAGCCGATCGCCGAGCCGACAAAACGCTGCTCGAAATCGCGGCGCACCAGTTGCGCCAGGAGGCTGCGCTTTTCGACCAAGTTACGGAGAAAAAACCTTCCGGGGATGCGATTGGGCACGGCTTACTTTCGATAGTATCAATTTTTTCAATAAGTTGAACACTGTACGAGAGGGTTGACACGGGCACGTCGCTATTGTTACAGTTTCTGTTTCGCCAATTAAGTCGGTAGTAGACTCCGGGCCCCGGGGCAGGCAGGTCGTCTCGAAACCCAACAGAGGTCCGGCCGGAGAAACTATGAAACAGGAATATTTCGTCGTCGTACTGGCACATTCTCTTCGCGGGCGGTTGCGGCGCATCCATATCCCTCACCAAGCGGTGTACGCCATCCTGGCGTTGGCGCTGCTCGGCTGTTTCTCGCTTTTCGGATTTGTCGCCAGTTATGCGCGAATGGCCTGGAAAGTAGCCAACTACAATGCGCTCAAACGGGAGACGGACGGGCTTCGCGCGCGCTACCAGAATCTGCAGAAGGAAGTGAGCCAGACCAACGAACAGCTCGCGAGCCTGGAGCTTTTTGCGCGGGAAGTTTCGCTCGCCTATGGCATCAAGCAGAAGCTGGAGGGGCCGTCCGACATTTCGGCGGAAGGCAAGCTGGTTCCGAGCTTCGCGGAGACCGTGCAGGATTATAACTTCCTGCGGGGCGCCAACGCATTGTCGCTGAAGAGCCGGTCCGCGCGCCGTTTGGGAACGGTGGCCCAGCCCAGCCTGTGGCCGGTAGACGGCCGCCTGATGGGGCCCTACGGACAACGCAGCGACCCGTTCTCGGGAGAAGGCAACGAGTTTCACAAAGGCGTGGACATCAGCGCCCCCACGGGCACTACCGTTCGGGCCACGGCGGATGGCATCGTGATCCTCTCCGAGTGGATGAGCAGCTACGGGCGCCTGGTCGTGATCGATCATGGAGGCGGCATCCAGACCTACTACGCGCACCTCTCGCGCTTCTTTGTCCAAGCCGGAGAGGAAGTGCGGCGCGGCGAGTCGGTAGGCGCCGTGGGCAGCTCAGGCCGGGTGACGGCGCCCCACCTGCATTATGAAGTGCGTCTGGGCGGATCTCCGGTAAACCCCTACCGGTATCTGGCAAAGGCCGGCGTCTATCAGCAGGCGGCCTCTACCAGCAAAGACCTCCCGTTTTGACGTAGTGCGGGTTGCCGGCAGCGCCCCCTTTTCGCGGTAAGCTGGACGGTGAACATGCGAATCCTGATTGCAGTGGCGGCGGTGGCGGCGTGCGCCTGCGGGCCGGCATCCCAGGCCGGCGACATCCCCGAGTACGGATATGACGTGGTCCATGTTTACCCTCACGATTCGCGGGCGTATACGCAGGGGCTGTTCTACCTGAACGGAGTGATGTACGAGAGCACGGGGCTGAATGGCGAGTCGTCGATCCGTAAGGTCCGGCTGGAAACCGGGGAAGTGATCCAGAAACGCGACATTCCGGAGCAGTACTTCGGTGAGGGGATCATCAATTGGAAAGACCGGCTGCTGGAGATCACGTGGAAATCCGAAGTCGGGTTTATCTACGACCTTGGCAGCTTTGCTCCCAGGGGCCAGTTTATGTATCCTGGCGAGGGCTGGGGCCTTACCCAGGACGGTAAGCGAATCATCATGAGCGACGGCAGCGCCCAGTTGCGTTTTTGGGATCCGGAGACGCTGCGGGAAACCGGACGCGTCACGGTAACCGGCGACGGCGGACCGGTGGACCAACTGAACGAGTTGGAATGGATCAAAGGCGAAGTATATGCCAACGTTTACCAGACGAACCGCATCGCACGCATCGATCCGGCATCCGGCAAGGTCACCGGATGGATCGATCTCACGGGAATTCTCGGCCCTGCCGACCGAGTCCGGCCCGTGGATGTCCTGAATGGCATCGCCTACGACAGCGGAACCGACCGGTTGTTCGTCACCGGAAAACTCTGGCCGAAACTGTTCGAGATCCGGCTGGTGAAGAAATCAGCTTCGCAATAGATACTCCGGCATTCAGGCGAGGTCGGGGAGAAGGAATCGGGCGGGAGAGCCGGCGGTGGTGGCGACCGCCTCGGCGGCGCGGTATCCGCTGCGCACCGCGCCTTCCATGGTAGCGGGCCACCCCGTGCGGGTCCAATCGCCGGCCAGAAAAACTTTGCCCATGAACGTAGTTGGATCGGGCCGGAGAGATTCGGTGTCGGGGGCGGCCGAAAACGTGGCGCGCTGCTCTTTCACCACGTGGGCCTTCACCAAGCGGGCGTCGTGGATGCGGGGAAAGAACAGGCGCAGATCGCCGACCGCAATATCGATAATCTCGTTGCGCGAAAGATTGGTCAGATCGCGGGAGGCGCTCACCACCAGTTGCAGATAGCGGCCGCCGCTCTTGTTGAACATCCACTGCATGGTGCGGTCGAGCAGGGTGGCGTGGGGCAGGGTGGTGATCTCGCGGTCGAACCACAGATGCACGCCGGTGATGGGGGAATGCTCGAACCGGGGCGCCGGAAGCCCGGCTGCCTCCAGTCGCTCGAAGGGTAGCGCACAGATGTAGTAGTCCGCGGATTCGAGACGGCCCTCTACGGTGAAGCCTTCGGGCGCGATGCGCTCCACCGGGCAGCGCAGACGGATGCGGACGTTGCCGAGCCTCTGCCAGGCTTCGGCGGCATACAATTCGGCGAGGGGCACAGTGGGAATGCCCATTTCGTAAGAATCGGCGCGCGCCAGGAAGCCCAGCCAGAAGACCTGGAAGCCGTGGAGGGCGGCCATGCGGTCGAGATCCTCGTTGACCGCGCTCACCAGCACCTGACGCCAGAAGCGGTCGATGGCCTTGGGCGTCTGGCGCTTTTGGAGGAGCCAATCGAGCATACTGATGCGGTCGAGATCGGTGCGGCGGGTTCGCTCGCGCTGCAGCGCCAGAAAGGCGCGGGCGATGGCCAGCTTGTCGGACTTATCGAGGAAAGACATGCCGAGGAACGAATCGGTGAAGTGGAAGGGCGCGGGGAACCGGCCGCGCCGCAGCGTAGAGACGCGGCCCCCCGGCTCGATGAAGTAGAACTCGCGGTAGAAGCGTATGTGCGCGCCAACGCCCAGGCGGTCATAGAAGTTCAGCAGATTGACGCAGCAGCGGAGCAGGACATGCTGGCAGTTGTCGATGGTCTCCGCTTCTTCGTCCGCGGAGCCGGGCACCGTATAGGAAGTGGCCCGGCCACCCAGGAAGGGACGCGACTCGCAGACTTCGATCTCGAACCCGGCGGAAGCGAGCGCGGCGGCTGCGGACAGCCCGGCGAGCCCGCCACCGGCGATCAGAACTTTGCGCATGCTGAGATCAAGAATAACCCAGCAGGCTGCGGAAGAAGACCTGCACCGGCTGGGAATCGCCCGTGCGCGCTACAAGTCCTCGAAGTTTTCCCGGCAGGTGAGCACAGTGGGGTGATTGGGATCGAGAGTCTTTTCGAAAATGGCCAGGGCGCGGCGGAACAGCGGCTCGGCCTGAGGCAATTTCCCCTGCGATTTGAACAGCACTGCCAGGTTATTGAGGGTCATAGCCGTTTCCGGATGGTCGGGGCCCAGGATCTTCTCTTTCAAATGCAGGGCCCACCAGTAGAACGCCTCGGCCAGCAGGCTGTTCCCGCGCCGGAAGTTGAGCGCGGCGAGATTGTTCAGGTTGATCGCCACCTGGTAATTCTCTTGCCCAAGCTGGCTTTCGAAAATAGCGAGCGCGCGCCGGTACAATTCTTCGGCCTCGTCATGTTTCTCCTGGGCATCGAGGATGGCTGCCAGGGCGGCGAGATCGGCTGCCACTTCGGGATGGTCGGGACCGAGAGCCTTCTCCCGAATTTCCGCAGCGCGGCACGCATAGGGCTCGGCAGCCTGGTAGCAGCCTCGGGAGTATTCCAGCCCGCCGAGATTGTGATACATGGTCGCAACGTCGAGATGCTCCGGGCCGAGCGTATTTTCCATGATTGCCAAAGCACGGCGGTAGAGCCGTTCGGCTTCGTCAAAGCGGCCCGAGTACTTGCACAAGACCGCCCAACCGTTCAGAACCGAGCAGATGTGGAGATCGCCGGGGCCGAAGGCGCCCTGGGCCAGGCAAAGCGCGCGCTCGAACAGTGGTTCCGCCTCCCGGTACCGGCCTTCGACGCGGAGAATGTCGGCGAGGTGGGAAAACGATCGCACGCGCAGACGATCGAGATCGCCGTCGCCGGATAGATTCTGCACGATCCCGACGGAACGCCGGAAGATGGCCTCGGCTTCGGCATAGAGGCCGAGATCCTGCTGAATGACTCCGTAAGTATTCAGGACATTGGCCACGTCGGGGTCCTGGGGGCCCGACTCTCTCTCCAGGATGCGCAGAGAACGTGCGCACAGCGTGCGGGCCTTCTCGAATTTCCCCTGGGTGTGGGACTCGAGGGCCCGCACGTGGAGGCGGCCGGCCGTTCCGAGGCCGTCGCGGGGCGTCGCCGGTTTCCTGCGGGGGGTCTCACTCCCGGTGTTGGATGTCATGGATTCGGCGGGCGCACGTCGAAGCGGCCGCCAATCATTATACTGACGCTGGAGGGCGAGCGAAGCATCGGCAAAGCGCCGCCTCGGCTTCGCCGGTCGCCGAATCGCGTACCATATTAAATCACCACCATGACCGACGTCATCACGGAATATCAGAAATGGAAGCAGCAAGGCGAGGATCTGCGAGTACAGGCAAAGCAGGCGATGGAAACCCGGTTTCGAGAACTTCTTTCGGAGGCGGTTCGGATCGCGGAGGAGTACCGCGCCGATTTTGGGGCGCCGCTGAAACCGGCACTGCCGATCACGGCATTCCGCTACAAAGCCGCTGCCAAGTCAAGGGCGAAGAAGATCATTGCCAAACAGGAACCGGCCCGGAAGAACGATCGCGGAACACCCGCGCCGGCGCCTCCAGGCGGAAAGGCGAATCCGAAAATTACGGGACTTCAGAAGCGACTCGCCACTGCGAAAAAGAAACTCGAGGAGGCCAAAGCAGCCGGGAAGCCAACCCAAGCTCTCGAAGACAGAATCTACGAAATTGAGGACGACCTTCGTCTGGCCGGCCCGGCGCAGTAGGGGGGCGGTTCCGTGCCCTGGCATAGTCCCATAGCCCCACATACTCGAGATTTCTTCCGCCTGAAGACCTATACTAGAAGGAGTCTTCTGTGGCACAGCGGGCGAATTTTAGGAATACGTTTTCTTTTCGCGTGACACTACAGCGGATTGGGAACGTACGGGAAGTTTGGAGGTGTATTTAGTGGCTGAAGTGAAGCTTCAGGAGGGCGAAACCTTAGAAAACGCCCTGCGCCGGTTCAAGAGAAAGGTCCTGCAAGAGGACATCATCCGGGAGGTAAAACGCCATGCGTTCTACCTGAAGCCGGGACAGAAGCGCCGGGTCAAGCAGGCTCTGGCCCGCAAGCGGAATCGTAAGAAACTGCGGCGGGACGCCGAATAACGAGAGGTGGCGCCGGGAAGGGCCAGGGATTTCCGGATCGGCTTCCCTGGCGCCCTGCTCACAAAAGCAGGCCACCGCGCTTGTGTCGTCTATTGCCGTAAGGCGAATACGAACAGAGCATGACCCGCAGCGACGGCTACATATTGCTTGCCGTCGACCCGGTAAGTGATGGGGCCCGAGGCGACTTGTCCTCCGAGCGCCGTTCTCCAGAGCATCGCGCCGTTGCGGGCATCCAGCGCGTAAAAGTAGCCTTCCCGCCCGCCACTGAAGACCACGTCGGAAGCAGTGCTCAGGATTCCGCTGCCGGTAACATCGGTCATCTTGAACTCCCACTTCTTTTCTCCGCTATTGGGATCCACGGCCAGGACCATACCGGAGCCGTTGTCCGCGGTCCAGGTGTTGATCGGTCCGCGCTGCAGTGTCGGTACCGGAGACCGCGGCGCTCCGCCGGTGTACCGCTGTCCGGCAGTGTATTCCGCCGGCATCTTCGCCAGGTTCATGTAGTAGTCCACCCAGGTAGGAATGTAGAAGAGCCCCGTACGCGGGCTATAGGAGGGGGAATACCAGTTGGTTCCGCCCTGAACGCCCGGGTAGATGAGAGTGCCTTCGGAAGTGGGGCTGGTGTTGGCCGCCCGAATCGGCCTGCCGTTCGCGTCCAGGCCCGTGGCCCAGGTTGTTTTCGTGAATGGCATTCCGTAAAGGAACTTACCGTTGGTCCGGTCCAGCACGTAGAAAAACCCATTGCGGTTAGCCCACATCATCATTTTTCGCGGGCTCCCCTTCCAATTGGCATCCACCAGGACCGGAATCTGTACGGCATCGTAGTCATATTCGTCGTGAGGCGTGAACTGAAAATACCACTTGAGCTTGCCGGTGTCCGCGTCGAGGGCGATGGCACAATCACTGTAGAGGTTGTCGCCGTCCCGGTTGTCCCCGTTCCAGTCGGCGCCAGGATTGCCGACGCCCCAGTAAACCTGATTCAGAGCCGGATCGTAGGAGCCCGTGATCCAGGCGGAGCCTCCTCCGTGCTGCCACGAATCTCCTTTCCAGGTCTCGTGGCCGGGTTCTCCGGGACCCGGAATGGTATTGAATCGCCAAGCCTCCTTACCAGTGGCAGCGTCGTAGGCCGCGATGAATCCGCGGATACCGTATTCGGCGCCGGCCAAACCCACGATCACCTTGTTCTTCACCACCAGGGGAGCGTGCGTCAGGGAATAGCCGAGCTTGGGATCGCCGACCTGGATGTTCCAGATGGGACGACCGGCCTTGGCATCGATAGCGATCAAGCGGGCATCGATAGTGCCCATGAAGAGGGTGTCGCCGAGGATCGCCACACCACGGTTCACCGCTCCACAGCAGGGCCGCGCGTCGGCCGACGGATGGTATTCGTACACCCAGAAAATCGCTCCCGTCTTGGCGTCGAGCGCCACTACGTTATTAGGAGGCTCCGTTAGATACATGATGCCGTCGACCACCAGCGGCGAGCTCTCGAATTTCTCCAGAGAGCGGGCTTGAAAGACCCACTGCTGCTCCAGATTCTTCGCATTCTCACGGGTGATTTGATCGAGCGAACTGTACCGCTGGGCGTAGTAGCCCCCGGAATAAGTGAGCCAGTTCTGCGGTTCCCGCTCGGGGTGGAGCAGTCGGTCCAAAGTTACCTGGGCGGGCAGACTGCCCCCCAGGAGTGAGACCAAAACTAGAATGCGTCGAGTCATTGAGGGTCTGAGCCTTTCAAAGTCAACAAATAGGCGACCAGATCCGCAATTTCCTGGGAACTGAGCTTGCCCTGATACGACGGCATCGAAGACGTCGTCAGCAGGGTGTACTCGCGGAGGTCGGATTTGGAAAGGGAATGCAGGCGCTCCTGCGTATCGATCATTTGCAGCGTATGAGTATCCTCATTGAGCCGGCGGCCCGTGAACACGACTCCTTCGCGAGTGACAGCCCGAACGAACCGATGCTCGGGCAAAACGGATTCGTTGGGGTCGAGAATGGAGCGTTCCAGGTAGGCCGCAGTTCGAATGTCTCCCACTTCGCTCAAATCCGGCCCTACGCGCGAGCCCTTACCGTTGATGCGATGGCAGGCGAGACATCCGCCCTTGGCTTCCAACAAGAGTCGTCCGCTACCGGCGTCGCCCGATCCCGACGTGCTTGCGGCGGATTCGTGCAGGGAGCGGATATAGGCGAGCAGCGCCAGGCGTTGCGAATCGGTAACGGCGGTGGGAGGCATCGCCGTTCCGGGGACGCCGCCGGCGATGACTCGCAATAGGTCTTCGTCCGACGAGGCTCGCTTGAACTGGCCCCGCCGGAAATCAACCCCGGGAATGGAAGCGGTTTCCGGGCCGTGGCAGGCGAAGCAGTTGCTGCGATACAACCGGGAGCCATTCTCCACGTCGGAGGACAGGTAGCGCTGCTGGCCGGCCAAGGGAATCGACAGGCACAGCGTGATCATCAACCAATTGGTTCGGCTTACCATGCGGGCTCCTGCTGAGATTATTACGCGTAGAGCGGCTTCGAAGAAAGGTCTGCCGGCCGTATGCCTTTCGCATAGGCGGCCTTCCCTATCATAAACTCTGTGCTACTCCATTCAATTGGAAACCGACATGAGGCCGCCCACGTCGGCGTCACGGTCCAGGAGGAACCCCAGGTTGGGCGCCATCATCTCTTCCCAACTCTGAAACCCTTGATAGACCCAGCGGCTCGGGTCGGGGTTGTACTTGTTGTTCGGGGAATTGTCGTAGCGAAATTCAAAGCGCATTCGCGTGCCCTTCGGTATCCGCAGCGAAGTTCCGTACGAAAGCTGCCAGTTGAAATCGTAGCGTGGGACATCGAGCACGATTTCCTCGCGTCCATCCGGATAGATGAGGCGGTACTGGGCGCTCTTTCCACGAACATGCGCATGGGGCCGCAGCCGCACGATCTCGACATCCTTCAAGAAAGTAATGTCCATGGGAGGCGCCAGATAGTTGCTCTCGTTAGGCGGAATCGCAAATTCCGGGTTGTACGCGGAAGCGAACACGGCCCGAGCGTTGGCAGTCGTGGGCTTAATGACCGGTGCGTCTTCTCCCGCGCCCTGAACCAGGAACTTCTTGGGCGGCGGCGTCTTCGCCACCGTGAAGCCGATCTTCGTCCGGTCCACGACAGCCTTACCGTTCGTCGTGTAATGCAGGCTCACGATGATGTCCGATCCGGCAGGCACCAACTTTCCTGCGTTCCAGGCGCGGTAGTCGTCATAAGTATTTCCGGGCAGGTAGCAGAAATCGAGATTTTGCCTCAGGGTCGGGTGGCCGTGTCTGAGCTTTATTTCGGTGCTGCCCACGTCGCGAGTGGCGATCGTCATGTTTGGCAACTCACCAAATCCGGTGTTGCCGGGCGTGGGATTACCTGTCTCATCGCGCGGCACCTGCACCCACTCATACTGGTTGTACCTGGTAGTGGGTTGATGCTTTTCGAAGCTAAAGCAAATATGATGAACCACCGACGCGTCGCCTGGAAGGATTTCCATCGACGTGACCCAGGTGTCGTTCTTGAATGGAGACGGAAAGGCGATTAACTCCCATTCCAGAACTCCTTTGGCCGGCACCTCGTGCGGCGGCAGGTCCATGACAACTTCCGGCTGGATCCCCCAACCGCCTTTGGGCCATTGAACCGGCGCCGGGGCGTCCTTCGGATCGCCTTCCACCGCTCCGCTGTCGGCCCATTTCACCAGGGTGTCGATCTCGCTCTGTTTCAGCGAGCGGTCGTTCACGAAATGGCCGTATTTCGGGTCCGCGAACCAAGGCGGCATCTTCCTCATGGTCACGGCGGACTTAATCGCCTTAGCCCACGGACGCGCCTCCGGATAACTAAGCAGCGACATGGGGGCAACTTGCCCCGGCCGATGACAGCTCTGACAATTGGTCTGCAAAATGGGAAGCACGTCCTTCGCAAACGTAACGGGGGAAGATTGATCGGATGCCAGGGCGGCCACTCCGGCCGCCAACACAGCAAGAAGCAAACGCCGCATAGCCCGCCTCCTGAAGCCAGAATTCCTATTTTGGCTTCTTAAATATGTTCGATTATACATCCCGGCGTCACCGCTTGCAGCGCCGCCTGAAGCTCGCGCGCGGAATCTGATACATTGGGTGGCCATGAAAGCTCATGTATTTTTCGCGATTGCCGCTTTCACGGTTGCGCCCCTGCCGGGCCAACTCGCCGCCCCCAACGCGGACGGCGTCAGTATGGGACACCTGCACCTCGCCGTGAAGGACGTCGAGGCTCACAAACAGTTCTGGACCACCATGATGGGTGGCACGCTGGTGAAGAACGGCCCGCTCGAATTGATCCAGTTCCCGGGCGTGTTCATCCTGCTGCGTCAGGCCGAGCCCACCGGCCCTCCCGCCGGCTCCATCGTGAATCACTTCGGTTTCGTGGTGAGGGATATGCCGGCGGCGCTAGCCAAGTGGAAAGCCAACAATCTCCTCATCGAACAGGGAGAGAATCCCAACCAGGGATACGTCACAGCGCCGGACGGCATTCGAGTGGAGATTTTCGGCGACCCGTCCCTGTCGACGCCCGTGGCGATGAACCACATTCACCTTTACCCGGCCGACATTCCGGCGATGCAGGCCTGGTATGCGAAAACATTCGGGGGCATCGCCGGCAAACGCGCGCGCGTGGCCCGGCCAGGCTGGATCGATTGCGATGACCTGCCCGGCGTCAACCTTTCTTTTTCCGAAGGGGAGAAGAATCTGGCTCCCACCAAGGGCCGCTCGCTCGATCATATCGGATTCGACGTGAAGAATCTGGAGGAATTTGTGAAAAAGCTCCAGGCCCAAGGGATCAAACTCGACGTAGCTCCCCGCTCCGTCCCCAACAGCAAGGTGAGGGTCGCCTTTCTCACAGACCCCTGGGGCACGTACATTGAACTGACCGAGGGTCTGGCGCCGGCGCCGGCACAATCGGCAAGCCGCTAGGTACTCCGCTGGGGCAGGTTGCCGACCTGCCCCCGGCCACCGGACTCATACAGGAGAAACACCTTACATGGTTCGATATCTGAAGAGCGGCCAGTCGGCCGCCATGAAAGCCGCCAGCAGCCTGCAAGTCCGCAACACGGTGGAGGCGATCCTCGAAGACATCGCCGCGCACGGCGAGACGGCCATGCGCAAGTACTCCGAGCAGTTCGACAAGTGGTCGCCGCCATCCTTCCGGCTGTCCGAGAGGGAAATCGAAAAATGTGTGTGCGCGCTGCCGATACGGGTCCTGGACGATATCCGGTTCGCTCAGACCCAGATTCGCAATTTCGCGCTGGTGCAGCGAGCCGCGCTGCGGGATGTCGAAGTCGAAACGCTCCCCGGTGTCGTCCTGGGCCACAAGAACATCCCGGTGAACAGTATCGGCTGTTATGTTCCGGGTGGGCGGTATCCCATGGTTGCCTCAGCGCACATGAGCGTGGTGACGGCGAAGGCCGCGGGGGTGAAGCGGATCATCGCCGCTGCCCCACCCTTCGAAGGCGCACCGCACCCCGCGATCGTGGCCGCGATGCACCTGGGCGGGGCGGATGAGATCTACGCGATCGGGGGAGTGCAGGCGGTGGCCGCCATGGCTCTCGGCACCGAAACCCTGGCGCCGGTCGACATGCTGGTAGGCCCCGGCAATGCCTACGTGGCGGAAGCCAAACGCCAGTTGTTCGGCCGCGTGGGTATCGACCTGCTGGCCGGCCCCACCGAAACGCTCCTCATCGCGGACGATTCGTGTGACGCGGAGATGGCGGCCGTCGATCTGATCGGCCAGGCGGAGCATGGCCCCTCGAGTCCGGCCGCACTGCTCACCAATTCCGCCTCACTTGCCGAAAAAACTCCGCCGGCTATTGAAAAACTGCTTGCCTGGCTGCCCACTGCCGCCATCGCCCGCGAGGCCTGGCAAAACAACGGGGAGATCATCCTGTGCGATAC
>Ga0075030_100003991_pt1 | contig 13367 bp, 5 predicted proteins | sample LitLauG_LLR_2012_FD_71393 | JGI IMG/M metagenome (GOLD analysis project Ga0075030, IMG submission 71393) | Freshwater sediment microbial communities from Pennsylvania, USA - Little Laurel Run_MetaG_LLR_2012 | ecosystem: Environmental > Aquatic > Freshwater > Creek > Sediment | place: USA... | reverse complement strand
AGTCTGAAGTCGATGGGCTGGCAGGCGAAGCCGATGGGGCTGTCACGGGTGGCGGGCTGAGCCGAGGCGGTGAGCGGCTTCGCGGTCGCCTGTGAATGCAGAGCCGGTTGCGGCATCAAGACCGCGAGCCAAGGCAGTAGCGGCAGCAAGACGGCAAAGCTGCGGATGTTCATCTCCGGGGCACGTGTGGCCTGCTCTCATCTTAACCCGGGTCAGGGAAAACGATGTCACGCTTCGCTCGGGGTATCTGGCGGGTCGATCAGGGCAATAGGAACTGGTTGCAGCACCTGAAATTCCTGGGGCCGTGAAGCAAGAGGACTTGCGAGTTTCTTGAAGGCCCGCAATGCAAGCGCCGGGGTCGATTGAAGCTCCCTTTCTGGAACACTCAAGCGCGCGCTTAGCGTTCTCGTTTCCCTGCGGCAGCTTGCTGATCATCGGCCTGAACTCGATCCCGCCGACACCGTAGCCGAAGTGATACCTATAGCCCAGGGCGTATTGAGCCTTCCCGAGTCGCCGCCATAGTGAAGGACGTCCAGGGCCACGGTGTAAAAGGATGTCATGGAACTGAACCCGTTTTGTAAGAAAGGATGGGCAGTGGTCCGGGAGCTTCGGGCTTAGCCGTTCCCAACTTGTATGTCACTTGCACCGACGCTTGCAAAGAACGCAAAGGTGGTGGACACCCTTCAGCAGTCTGATCCACACAAAGGAAGGTGGGCCAGCGCCTCAAGAAACTGCGCCGTCCCGGCGGGACGGGTTCCGCTTACTCCTAGCTACCGAGTACTCGCGTCCTGGGCTGGCGTATACCGCCCCTCGGGGCTAGCGATGGCTATTCTGGGAGCTTTTGCTCGCCTTGAATCAGCAGGTGAGACTCGGCGTGAGGGGCTCCCGTTCCGGGCTGGCCACCGCCTACCGTGATCAGGTAGTCGCCGGTAGAAACGAAACGATCTCCGGCCTCATTGACGAAGCTGAGATCGCGCGGGCTGAGTGTGAGCTTTACGTGTTTCTGCTCGCCGGCTTTCAGGTGAACGCGGGCGAATCCACGCAGGGCACGCAACGGAGCGCCCGGCAATTTCGGGAAGCTGATGTAGAGCTCAGCCACTTCGTCGCCGTCGCGCTTGCCTGCATTCTTGATGTCCACTTCCACATCCAGCGGGTTGCCCGCCGTCAGCGAGGCATTCGACAGCCTCATGCCGGTGTATTCGAAGGTGGAGTAACTCAGCCCGTGCCCGAAGCCATACAGGGGCTCGCCGGTGAAGTAGCGGTAGGTGCGGTTCTTCATGGCGTAATCCTCGAAGTCGGGCAACTGCTCCGTGCCCTTGTAGAACGTAACGGGCAGCCGTCCGGCGGGATTGTTCCCTCCTGACAATGTCTCGGCAATGGCTGTGCCGCCTTCTTCGCCGGAGTACCAGGCCTCAAGAATCGCATTGGCGTGGTCGTTGGCCCAGTTCACCGCGAGCGCGCTGCCGTTCATCAGGACAACGACGAGCGGCTTGCCGCTGCCTTTCAAGGCTCCGAGGAGCGCTTCTTCTTCCGCGGGCAGATTCAGGCTGGTGCGATCGCCGCCGCGGAATCCGGGCACGTCGACCTTCATCTCTTCGCCTTCCAGCTTGGAGGTGATGCCGACCACAGCAACCACGACGTCGGCCTGGCGGGCGGCGGCAACGGCTTCCACGAGGGGATCCCGGCTCATCGGAAGCCAGATCAATTTGGTGACGCGGCCACCGGCCTGGTACTCGACCTTCACCGCGTAGCGCTGCCCTTTTTCCAGTGACAGCGTTGCCAGCTGAGGATTGGGATCGTGAAGCACAGAGTCGTCCACCACCAGTTTGCCGTCGAGCCAGAGGCGCTGCATCGAGCCCATCAGGCCGATCTGGTAGGTGCCCGACTCCGCAGGCGTCAGAAACCCGGTCCAGCGCACCGAAAAATCTTTCAGGTTGGCCGGGACCGGGAGCGCGTGGGAATCGGGATGAGACAATTGCATATCCACGAACGGGTCGACTCGAACCAGCTGCGGAGTTCCCGAGAGTGCACCCGCGAAGTACTCGCCTTTCAGGCCCGGCTTACCGTCGTCGGTGGAGAGCGCCGAGGTGGGAACAACGTGATGCTCGCGCAGGAAGTTCGTCCCCGGCGCGAAAGCCACTGCGGCAAACTGTTTGCGAATGCCTTCCAGCGCGGTTACCGCGTGCGATGCCGTGCCGCTGTAGTTGCCGTGCAGCACCTGCACCGATTCGGCCAGCGGCCCCACCACCAAAATCTTCTTCGCGGAGGCAAGGGGCAGCACGCCATCGTTCTTCAGCAGCACCATCGATTCGCGCGCGATCTTCAGGGCGAGCTGGCGATGGGGAGGGCTGTCGATTTCCGACTCCGGGGTCAGTGCGTAGGGAACCTTCTCCGGCGGATCGAACATGCCCAGCCGCATGCGGGCGGTGAAGAGCCGTTTCAGGGTTACGTCGAGGTCGGCCTCGGGGAGCAGCCCTTGCTTTACCGCATCGATGAAGGGCTGATAGTCGTGCGCGTTTTTGGCGATGGTGAAAAAGTCGGCGCACTCGTTGTCCATGCCGGTTTTTAAGGCAGCGGCCGCGGCTTCGGCCTGGCTCTTGGTGAAATGGTGTCCGGCATAGATGTCGACGATAGCGTCGCAATCCGACACCACGTAGCCGTTGAACTTCCAGGCTCCGCGTAGCTGGTCCTGCAGCAGGAAAGTATTGGCGCAGGCGGGCTGTCCGTTGACCCGGTTGTAAGCACACATGATCGATTCGGCCTTGCCCTCGGTGACGGTGGCGCGGAACGCGGGCAGGTAGGTGTCTTCCATGTCGTGCTTGGAGACATTGATATCGATGGTATGGCGCGTCGGCTCGGGGCCGCTGTGGACGGCGAAATGCTTGGGTGTGGAAATGACGCGGAAGTATTTCGGGTCGTCTCCCTGCAGGCCGGTGACGAAGGCCACGCCCATGCGTCCGGTGAGGTAGGGATCTTCGCCGTAAGTTTCCTGGCCCCGTCCCCAGCGGGGATCGCGGAAGATATTGATGTTGGGCGACCAGAAATCGAGACCTTCCATAATGTCGCGGCGTCCGGCGCGGACGGCCTGGTTGTGCTTGGCTCGGGCTTCGGTTCCGATCACGACCGCCATTTCATGGATGGCGGAGTCGTCAAAGGTGGCCGCCAGTCCGACGGGCTCGGGAAAAACCGTAGCGGTACCGGCGTTGGCAACACCGTGCAGCGCCTCACTCCACCAATCGTAGGCGGGAACCTCGAGGCGTGGGATGGCGCGCGCCTGGTTCACGACTTGAGAAGCCTTTTCCTCCAGCGTCATCTTGCCGATCAGATCGTTGACCCGTACGTCGATGGGCTGGGAAGCATCGAGGTAGACGGGGCCGCCCGACTGAGCGCTGGCGCCGGCCAGGCTGAGGAGCACTGCAACTGCAACCAGCAGAGTGGTTTGAATGCGGGAAGGATGCATGAAATACCTCCTGGGCCGCCGATGCGCCGCGGCTTTTTGCCGTAACCGGGCGGGGCAGCGGCCAGCTCCGTTAACGTTTACGAGGAACCGACGCTTTTAGCACAGGGAGGTGGCGCGGTCAAGCAGATCCTGCGGATTCGGCCCAAATTGGAGGTCAAAACCAGGCAAAAGGCGCAGGGCGCCCAAATTGATGTTCGGGTGCGGGGAAAAGGTCTCGAATTCGCATAAAAATCGATTTTCTTCTTGACAACGATTGTAAAGGGGATGTATTCCGTGAACGTTTACGTTTCTCGGGGTGGCTCGCGCGCTGGGACATCCCCCGACTACAAGCAGTCTTGGAGGCTGGCAAATGAAATCTCTCTCGCCCACGTATGCCGGGAGTCAAGGCCCTGTCGTAAGCGGCCACACCGTCAGGCGTCTTGCGATCGCATGTCTATTTACTTGCTTGCTGGTGCTGCTCGCCACCTCGGCGTTCGCACAGGAAGCGACCATCGTCGGAACCGTAACCGACCCTTCGGGGGCTTCGGTCCCGAACGTATCGATTACGGTCACCAACGTCGATACGGGGATCGCCCGAACCCTTACCACCAGCGGCGACGGCCAGTACGTCGCGCCTGATCTTCACATTGGACGCTACACCGTCCGCGCCTCGGCGGCGGGTTTCAAAGTCACCGAACAGAAAGACATCGTATTGCAGATTAACGACCGCGCCCGCGTCGATTTCAAGTTGCAGGTAGGCACGGCGCAAGAGCAGGTAACGGTGGAAGCAGCGGCCATCGCGGTGCAGGCTGACACCGGTGAAGTCAGCGACGTCATCACCGGACAGCAACTCACTCAGCTCGCTACCAACGGGCGCAGCATGTACTCTCTGATTTCGTTGACGCCGGGAGCATCCAGCGGCCAGGGAGATTTCCAGATTCCAACGCCCGTCGGCGGCGACGCCAACGTCAGTTTCAACGGGATGCGCGAGAGCCATAACCTCTACTTGCTCGATGGCAGCGAAAGCAGCGATCGCGGCGGCGCCGGCGGGTCCGACGTCATGCCTTCCATGGACGCCATTGCCGAGTTCCGGGCCATGACCTCCAACTACAGCGCCGAGTTCGGATTGTCCTCGGCGGCTACCATGACAGCGGTCATCAAGTCCGGAACGAAGCAATATCACGGCAGTGCCTGGGAGTTCCTGCGCAACGATGCGCTCGACGCCCGCAACTATTTCAACCCGGCTCCGAATAAAATCGCCGAACTCCGCTTCCACACGTTCGGCTTTAACGCGGGCGGTCCGGTTGATTTCTGGGCGAAGGAGCACAAGACCTTCTTCTTTTACAACATGGAATGGCGCCGACTGATCCAGGGCCAGACGCTGAACCAAACGGTACCTTCCACGTCGTGGTATGGCGGGGCGCTGCCAGCCAGTCTTCCGATCATTGTTCCAACGGCTGCTAACGTCAGCGCGGGGTTTCTGTTCAGGAACTGTCCTGGAGGAGTGGCCCCGGCGGGAGTCGTGCAAGGCAAGGCCTTCCCGAGCAACACAATCCCGAGCTGCATGATCGATCCCAACTCGGCGGCGTTATTGCAAAAAGGGATATTCCCCGCTAACAACTCGGTCAATGGCAGCGGTAACCCGACCTTCCTCGGGGGCAACAACGTGCCTACGAATGTGAAGGAAGAAATCGTGCGCATCGATCACCAGTTCAACAGCAAGTTCTCCGTCTTCGGGCACTTTCTGGCGGAACAGATCGCGCAGAACTTCGGAACTTCCATGTGGAGCGGTGACAATGTACCGACGGCTAGCAACACCTTCGGAAACCCCTCGTACAGCGGCGTGATTCACACAACGCATGTGATCAGCCCGACACTGTTGAACGAAGTTGCCTTCAACTACAACGGCAACCGCATCAACATTTTGCCCACCGGCATCCTGGGGCGTCCCACCGGATTCACTTCCAACCGAATCTTTACTGGACCGAACAACGACAGCCGTATCCCCGAAATCCACCTCGCGGGTTACAACAACACGGACTACACCAACGCCAGCTGGCCGTGGCGCAACAAAGCAGACGATTATCAGATCCGCGACGACGTTTCCTGGACGAAGGGCGCTCACCAGATCAAGATGGGTGCTAGCTGGGCCATTTACAAGAAGGTGCAGGACCTGTTCGGCAACACCCAAGGGTCGTTCACGTTCAACAACAACTTCACCGGCAACGATTTTGCTGATTTTCTGCTGGGAACCGCCTCGGGGTACAACGAGCTGGCGGTTCAAGACCATGGCTTCTGGAACAATGTCTCCTATGCTGCTTACGTTCAGGACAACTGGCGCGTAAACAGCCGTTTGACGTTGAACCTGGGCCTGCGTTGGGACGGTGTTCCGCACACCTATGAAGCCAACAACCGCATGGGCAACTTCTACCCCAGTCTGTACAACTCGGCCGACCTTCCGATCTTTGCTAATGCAAGCGGCACGGCGATCGCTCCGAACAGCCCCGGACTCGGGACCAGCCCGAATCCAATTCTCGCCGGCTACCAGTTCTACCTTAACGGTATCGGCATCCCGGGCAAGACACCTGGCATTCCGAACGGTCTGGTCGACAATCACTGGGCCGCCTTCGGCCCCCGTCTCGGCTTTGCTTATGATCTGACCGGATCAGGCAAGACCATTCTCCGGGGCGGCTTCGGCACCATGTACGAGCGCATTCAGGGCAACGACATGTACAATGCCGGGCCAAACGTTCCTTTCAGCACGAATATCAACTTCAGCAACGTGGAACTGGAAAACCCCGGCACGCAACTTAGCACTCTGCAACCGCTGGTTGCGCCGATTACGGTTGCCAGCATCACCGGTGTGGACAAAGTGCAGAACAAGCTGCCAGTGAGCTATCAGTACAGCATTGGCGTGCAACACGCGCTCTCTGCCCGGACCGTGCTGGAGCTGCAATACGTTGGCAATCAGAACCGGCATCAGAATGCATACTTGGAAACGAACTTGCCGAGTTCTGCTCAAATTGCCAATCTATTCTCGAATAACAACGCCGACTACAACACACGGGTTCCGTATCTGGGATTCAACTCGATCAAGCAGTCGGAGGACGTGCAGAACTCACACTACAACGGCTTCCAGGCACAAATTCACAGCCAGATCCGGCGTGACCTGACACTTCAGGCGGCCTACACCGTTTCTCGTGCCATTGACCCGGCAACGAGTTCCAACGGAGTAAGCGATCTGAACAACGTTTCCGACCCCTACAACATCCACTACGATAACGGCCCATCGGGCTTGGATCGCACAAGCATCGCTTTCGTGAACTTCATCTACGACATTCCGATCTTCAGAGACAGCTCGAGCAAGCTGCTGAAGTCGACGGTCGGCGGATGGCAAGTATCGGGCATCGTGACACTCACCTCCGGGGAGCCGCTGAATATCACCGAGGGTGGTATCACGAACTGCGCGCAGGCATCTCTTCCGAGCAACTGCACCGGTTCGCTGATTGGCACAGGGAATATCAGCAGTATTATTCCCAACGCCAACAACCGGCCCAACGTAAGCGGTAGCGTCAGCTATCCGAAGACCGTGAAGAGTTGGTTTAACGGTTCCGTTTTCTCTCCCACGGCGGCTGGAAACTGGGGCAATGAGCCCTTCAATAACCTCCGCGGCCCTGGCCGCCAGAACTGGAATCTCTCGCTCTTCAAGAGCTTCCTGTTTAGCGAGTCTCGGGGCAGCAAGCTGGAATTCCGCGCGGAATTCTTCAACGCATTCAACCACACGGAGTTCAACAGCATCAGTACCACCTTTACGAACGGTAACTTCGGTGCAATCACGTCAGCGCACGACCCACGCGAGATTCAGCTTGGATTGAAGCTGTACTTCTAGTCCATCGTGGTTCGGATGCTTTGCCCCGCTTACAGTCAACCTCCTGTGGGCGGGGCAAGTTTTTTGCGGGGGGGGACGTTCCGCTTCCCGGGGTGATCCTCTACACTGGTCACGGGGGCGATGCCGGAGTTCCTCTGTCCTGCTTGGACGCGCTCTCGTACGCTTCGCCGAAATGAAGAATTGGAAGTCCACATTGGTTCGCGTCACGTTGCTACTGGCGGCGTTTCCGGTCGCGCAGGCGCAGACACCAGAGGACGCGATGGCCCTCGAGCAGCAGGGCAAGCTGCCCGACGCGGTCCAGGCGTGGCGAGCGGTGACCAAGCGCAATCCGGCGGATGCAGGGGCGTTTGCCAGCCTGGGCGTTGTGCTTTCCAGACAACAGAAATATCCCGAGGCAGTTGCGGCCTACCGCAAAGCGCTAGCCCTCAAGCCCAAGTTGGCGGGAGTGCAACTCAACCTGGGGTTGGCCGAGTTCAAGCAGGGACACTTTCCCGGGGCCGCGAAAGCCCTCCGCGCCGCCCTGGCGGAAGACACTTCGAGCGCCCAGGCGCGGACCTTGCTGGGTCTGAGTTACTACGGGGAGAAAAAGTTCGACTTAGCGTTCGAGTATCTCGATCCGGCGGCGAAGGCGGACCCCGCCAATGTCGAACTTCATCAGGTACTGGCGCAGAGTTGCCTGTGGGCCAGGAAGTTTCCCTGCGCGGAGGGGGAGTTTCGCCGAATTCTGGAACTGAATCCGGATTCGGCCCCGGCCCATGTCTTGTTCGGCGAGGCTCTGGATGGGCTGGGAAGGACTGCAGAGGCCATCGCCGAATTCGAGGCCGCGGCGAAGATCTCTCCCCGCGAGCCCAACGTGCATTTCGGCCTGGGCTACCTTTACTGGAAGACCCAACAGTACGAACTGGCCCGGCAGGAATTTCAGAGTGAGCTGGCGCTCGATCCCGAACACGCCCAGGCGTTGGCCTACCTGGGGGATATTGAATGGAAGAGCAATCGTTCCGCGGAGGCCCTCTCCTACCTGGAACGGGCCAGCAAGATCAACGACAGCCTGCGGCTGGTGCAGGTCGATCTGGGCGCGATCTACCTGCAGCAGAAGGACTACAAAGAGGCAAAATCAGCTCTACAACGCGCCGTGGCCCTGGATCCGGCGCAGTCCGACGCCCACTACCAGCTGGGGCGGCTCTACCAGGTCCTGGGGGATAAGGGTTCCGCCCGCACGGAACTGCAAAAAGCGCAGCAACTTCATCAGCAGGCCGAGGAAAACCTGGTGGGCAAGATCGCGCCCGCGCCTCCGGCCCTCAATCCTGAACAAAAGTGAGGCGGGCTAGGTGGGGTGGACCTTGAGGCGAACCCGTCCCAGCCCTTCTCCCGGCCCGAAGCTGGGCGGGGAAATCCAGGCACGGTGACCGCAAGAGCCAGGTTTTCGACCGATCAATTTTGCGAAGATTTCCAAAAAGTTTTTGTCGATTTCTCCTTTCCTCAATCGTCTAAAAGAAGAGAAGAAAGGTAGCTGGGGAGCAGAAGGGGCACGGCTCTTGGGGTTCAGGCTAGCGATTGTTAGAAGGTGGGTAGGAACGGACAGGAACTACTGAATCCTTTCGGCGGCTGGGGAAATCTATTGAATAACTGTTTTTAACTACCGCTTTTGCCCCACCAGCAACCCAACTGTTTTGTTTTGAGACGGAGAATGTATGGCGAAACGAATGATCCTGATGTTAGTGGTGATAGCCGCTCTTGTGGGTGGCCTGGGCTTCATAAAGTTCCGGCAAGTCGAGGTCGCCATTGCCAAGGGAGCGAGTTTTCAGCCTCCGCCGACCGCTGTGACCACGGTGGTGGCGCAGCGCGAGACTTGGCCTTCGACCCTGACGGTGATCGGCACCGCGGCTGCGATCCAGGGCGTGACGGTGAGCGCGGACCTTCCCGGGACGATCGATAAGATCCATTTCGAGTCCGGGCAGTGGGTGCATGACGGCGACATCCTGGTCGAGCTCGATACCCGTCAGGAACGCGCGCAGCTGGCTAGCCTGGAGGCGCAACGCGATCTGGCCCGGATCAATTACGACCGCGCGCAGCAGTTGGTGAAGGCGGGCGTCATATCGCATTCGGACTACGACAGCGCCACAGCCCAGCAGAAGGCGACGGAGGCCCAGGTTGGCGACATTCGTGCCGCCATCGCCCGCAAGACCATCCACGCTCCGTTCTCAGGCGTACTGGGAATTCGCCAGGTGAGTTTGGGCCAGTATCTGGCGGCGGGCCAGGCGATCGTTTCGCTGCAGTCGCTGAATCCGATTTATGTGAACTTCGGGGTGCCGCAGCAGGACACGCCCAAGGTGGTGCTGGGTCACGTCCTGCGGGTGAGCAATAGCGACCTGCCGGGGATGGGATTCACGGGCCGGATTACGGCACTGGATTCCGTCATCAGCGAGCAGACTCGCAACATTCAGGTGCAGGCCACGCTAACCAACAAGGACAACAAGATCCGTCCGGGAATGTTTGTGCAGGTGGAAATGCCCCTCGGCCAGCCGCGCCAGGTTGTTCCGTTGCCCGCTTCGGCCATCAACTACGCGCCCTATGGCGACTCGGTCTATGTGGTGACCGAAATGAAGGATGCCAAGGGGAACACCTATCGCGGTGTGCGCCAGCAGGTGGTGAAGATCGAGGGTTCACGCGGCGATCAGGTGGCGATTACGTCGGGCATCAACCCGGGCGACGAAGTGGTGAGTTCCGGTGTATTCCGGCTTCGCAACGGCGCTCCGGTAACGGTGAACAACACCGTGAAGCCCGAAAACAACCCGAATCCGAAGCCCGAGGAGAGCTAGACTCCGGTGGTTGCGCGATGCAACCAGCAATCGGTGAGTTCAATCAGGAGCTTGCATGAAGGTAACAGACCTATTTGTTAAACGGCCGGTTCTGGCGACGGTGGTCAACCTCGTCATTCTGATCGCGGGACTGCAGGCGATCCGGTCGCTGAGCGTGCGCCAGTATCCGCGCAGCGACATCGCGGTGATTCAGGTTTCGACGGTTTACGTGGGAGCCAACGCCGACCTAGTGCGCGGATTCATCACCACGCCGCTGGAGCGGGTCATCGCCAGCGCTGACGGCATCGATTACATGGAGTCGACCAGCGCGCAGAGCCTGAGCACCATCCAGGTCCACCTCAAGATCAATTACGACACCACGGCGGCGCTGACGCAGGTTCAGGCGAAAGTAGCCCAGGTGAAGAACGACCTGCCGCCGGAGTCGCAGGCGCCGGTCATTGATCTGCAGACCGCCGACACGCAATTTGCAGCGATGTATCTCGGTATTTCGTCCGCCGATCTTGACCAGAACCAGATCACCGACTATCTGACTCGCGTCGTGCAACCCAAGCTCAGCGCGATCAGCGGGGTGCAGCGTGCCGACATCCTGGGCAACCGTACATTCGCCATGCGCCTCTGGTTGAGACCGGAAGAGATGGCGGCGCGCGGAGTTTCGCCGTCCGACGTGCACGATGCGCTGTCGCGCAACAACTACCTCTCAGCCCTGGGCAGCACCAAGGGCTCGATGGTATCGGTGAACCTGGTGGCGAACACCGACCTGCGCACGCCCGACGAGTTCCGGAAGATGGTTGTGAAGCAGAGCAACGGCGTCGTCGTGCGTCTGGGCGAGATCGCCGACGTGGAACTGGGCGCCGAGAACTACGACCAGGACGTGCGCTTCAACGGCGAAACCGCGACTTTCATGGGAATCTGGGTGCTCCCCACGGCGAACGCCCTGGAAGTGATCCGCAATGTCCGGGCTGCGTTGCCCGCGATCCAACAGCAGTTGCCCACGGGCATGAAGCTGGGCGTCCCCTACGATTCGACCGAATACATTCAGGACGCGATCAACGAAGTGCTGCACACCCTGGGTGAGACCCTGCTGATCGTCGTGGTCGTGATCTTCCTGTTTCTGGGCTCGTTTCGGTCCGTGCTGATTCCGGTGGTGGCGATTCCGATTTCGCTGATCGGAGCGGTGTTCTTGATGCTGATGGCGGGTTTCACCATCAACTTGCTGACGCTGCTGGCGATTGTGCTCTCCGTTGGACTGGTGGTCGACGATGCCATCGTGATGGTGGAAAACGTCGAACGGCATCTGCAGATGGGCAAGACGCCGTTCCAGGCCGCCAAGGACGCGGCCCGCGAACTGGTCGGGCCAATCATCGCCATGACCATCACGCTGGCCGCGGTTTACGCCCCGATCGGAATTCAGGGTGGGCTGACGGGCGCGCTGTTCCGCGAGTTTGCCTTCACGCTGGCGGGCGCCGTGGTGGTTTCAGGCATAGTGGCTTTGACCCTGTCTCCCATGATGGGTTCGAAACTGTTGCGGGCGGGCGCGGCCGAACGCGGACTGTCGGGCATCATCAACCGCAGTTTCGAGCGGGTGCGCAGCCTGTACACGCGGTTGTTGTCGGGAACCCTGCAGTACCGGCCCGTCGTGCTCGTACTTTGGGCAATCGTCGCCGTGCTGATGATTCCGTTTTACATGTTTTCGCAAAGGGAACTGGCGCCGGCGGAAGATCAGGGCGTGGTGTTCGGCGTGATTCAGTCTTCTGCCAACTCCACTCTCGATCAGACCAACCTGTTTACCACCCAGGTTTACGACGTGTACCACTCATTTCCGGAGAGCGCGAGCATTTTCCAGATCACAAATCCCAGCGGCGGCTTTGGCGGCATGGTCACCAAGCCGTGGAGCCAGCGCAGCAAGACCGCGCAACAGTTGCTGGTGGAATCCACCCTTCCATTGTCCAAGATCGCCGGGGTGCGGGTGATTCCCCTGACCCCCCCCTCGTTGCCTGGCGGCGGAAATTTTCCGGTCGACTTTGTGATCGCGTCCGCGGCCGAGCCGGAACAGGTCAGTGCGCTTGCCGAACAGATCGTGCGCAAAGCCATGGCCAGCGGAGTTTTCATCTTCGCCGATACGGACGTAAAGTTCGACCAGCCGCAAACCGAGGTGGTGTTCGATCGCGACAAACTGCGCTCGCAGGGCGTCGACCTGAGCCAGGCGGGTGCGGATCTGTCCACCATGCTGGGCGGGAACTATGTCAACCGCTTCAGCATCCAGGGGCGCAGCTACAAGGTGATTCCGCAGGTGAAGCGCGCGGAGCGTCTCACCCCCGATCAGCTTTCGCAGATCTACGTAAAAGGCTCGGCCGACAAACTGGTCCCGCTTTCGACTTTTGCCAGCTTGCGCACCACGACCCAGCCGCGATCGCTGAACAAGTTTCAGCAGTTGAACGCGGTCCGGATTCAGGGCGTGATTCCTCCGCCGGTGCCTCTCGACAAGGCTCTGACGGTCCTCGAGGATGAAGCCAGGCAGGTTCTCCCGCAGGGATTCACTGTGGACTATGCAGGCGAGTCGCGCCAGTTGCGGGTGGAAGGCAGCAAGTTCCTGGGAACGTTCCTGCTTTCTGCGATCCTGATCTACCTGGTGCTGGCCGCCCAATTCGAGAGCTTCCGTGATCCGTTCATCGTTCTGGCGGGATCGGTGCCGCTGGCCATGTCGGGCGCACTGGTGTTCTCGTTCCTGGGGTTCACCACGCTCAACATCTACAGCCAGGTGGGGTTGATCACTCTCGTCGGTCTGATTGCGAAGAACGGAATTCTGATTGTGGAGTTCGCGAACCACTTGCAGGAGACCGGCCTCAGTAAGCTGGCTGCGATTACAGGTGCGGCCAGCACGCGCCTCCGTCCGATTCTCATGACGACGGCAGCCACGGTCTTTGGGCACTTCCCGCTGGTCTTGGCCAAGGGCCCCGGAGCCGGCGCGAGAAACAGCATCGGCATCATGCTGGTCAGCGGCATGATCATCGGCACGGCGTTCACATTGTTTGTGGTGCCGTCGATTTACATGCTGGTCGCCAAGACGCACAAGGCGATTCAGGACGAGGAAGAGGAAGGTCTCTCCATCCGCGAACCGCAAGGTCAGTCCGAGCCGATTCAGATCGGTGCCTGATTCGGCGATCTTTCCAGCCAGGCAGGGCGGAGGGAGAGCCTTCAAACCGGGCTTTCCCTCCTGAGA
>Ga0075030_100003989_pt1 | contig 13373 bp, 12 predicted proteins | sample LitLauG_LLR_2012_FD_71393 | JGI IMG/M metagenome (GOLD analysis project Ga0075030, IMG submission 71393) | Freshwater sediment microbial communities from Pennsylvania, USA - Little Laurel Run_MetaG_LLR_2012 | ecosystem: Environmental > Aquatic > Freshwater > Creek > Sediment | place: USA... | reverse complement strand
CCGGATGATAATCACACCCTATAATCACCATGTTCGGCTCCTTTCCTCCGAGCCCTTTGGTTGGTTTGCGCCTCCAAAGTCTACTCGGGCCTGGGAGCCGACATTGTTTATGGAATCATTACGCACTCGGCAGCAGCGACGCCGAGCACGAGCGGCTTATCCGGCAGGCTGCGTGGCTGGTAACTCATACAGAGAGACTTTTCCGCAAGGCGGGCATCGGTCCTGGCCAACGTGTGTTGGACGTCGGTTCCGGTGTAGGAGATGTGGCCCTGATAGCAGCTCAGATGGTTGGACCAACAGGGGAGGTCGTCGGCATGGAGCGCGATGCCCGATCGCTCGCACGAGCCAGTGCTCGCATGACTGATGCGGGCCTGCGCAATGTAACCTTCACGCAGTCCGATCTAGCCCAAATCCCCGGCGGTACGCCCTTCGATGCTGTCGTCGGTCGCTACATCTTGTGTTTTTTACCCGATCCCGCAGCGGTCTTACGTTCGCTGTCTCGGGTAGTTCGACCGGGTGGTGTCCTTGCATTCCAGGAACCTGACTGGAGACACTTTTTGAAACATGCGGCACGAATGCCGTTGTGGTCTGCAGGAGCTTCCTTATTGGTCGAGACCTTCCGGCGTTCTGGTATGAATACCGAGCTTGGACCGGCGCTTTCGCGAGTTTTTTGGGAAGCGGGTCTATCCGCTCCATCCACCTGGAGCGATACGCTGGTTGGTTCCGAACGGTGGCTGCCTGATTGCCTCCATAGCGTGAGACCGAGCATGGAGCAGCTCAACATTTCAATTGACCGTCTGGGCGACTTCGAGACTTTGTCGGAGAGGCTACAAGCCGAAGTTAACGCCTCTAATACAACTACGCCGCTGCCGGATTTGGCAAGCGCATGGTCCCGAAAGCCAGCTGGGTCGTAGAACACCCAAATGAAGGGAAGAATCGTGAGTTTTAACTAATTGTGTGCCTCTATGTCGGCGGGAGCGATTATTGAGAAAATAGATTAGTAACGCGCCCGGCCGCCAGACATGTCAAACACAGCCCCGGTGTTGAACGCACTGGCGTCCGAGCACAGCCACAACACCATCCCAGCGATCTCATTCACGTTTCCGAGACGCTTTAACGGGCTTGTTGCAATCATCTCATCCACCACTTTGTCACCTAATCTTCGAATGAGATCAGTGTCGATGGGGCCGGGTGCAACGCAGTTTACCCGGATGTCGGTGTAGCAGACCTCGCGGGACAGGGCCTTTGTGAAAGCAATCACGCCTGCGAATGCAGCGGAATATACTGCCAGGTTTGGTAGCCCTTCCTTGCCTGCCAGGGAACCCATGTTCACGATACGTCCACGTCCCGCACGCCGCATCAGTGGGAGGACTAGGCGGGTCACCTCGAACACACCCATCAGGTTAACCCGAACAACACGCTCCCATTCGTCGGCGTTGAATTGCTCAAAAGGCTGGTAGCTGCCGAGGGATCCAGCATCGTTGACAAGGAAATCGATGCGCTCCGATTGGCTGACTACTCGCGCGAGGGCTTCTTCGATCTGGTCGGCGCTCGTGACATCCACATTTAGGTATTGTGCACCGTCGAGTGTGATGGGATCCACATCCCAAATCCAGACGTGAGCGCCGGATCGCGCGAACTGTGTCGCGATAGCCTTACCAATTCCTCGAGCACCACCGGTAACAATAGCTGTCCGGCCAGCGAAATCGTAGGTAACCGACACGTGTCTCTCACCCACCGACGTTCGGCACAGCGTAACACTGGGCCTTATCAGAACTGCTGGGAGAAACCTGGAAGGAGGAAACTTGAGGACGAAACCCTGGTTTCGTTTGTCCCCGCAAGACTCCCGCTTGGGACCAACGCGATAACATCGAAATTCCTGGCGGGGGACAGTTCATTGCTGGATGGTACTATCGCGTTGACGAGAAGCAGCACCCTGATCCACGAACAGGCCTCCTTTCGCATGTGGCGCTGTTCCGTTCTCGGAACAACCCACGCTACTCTGCGACAGGTCAGGCCGGCCCTTCCATATGGTCTAGGAAATTGTGAAGCTCTTGCTGGAGGAAGGATGAACACGAGTGCCGCATCAACGGCGGCGAAAGCGGTGGCGCTCGAAAACAGTTCGGAGAAAGCGAGGGTACGTGTATGAAGAGCGTGCGTGAACTCACGTATGATCTCTTGCGCGCCCGCGGAATGACTACCGTAGAAGGCAAAATTCTCGGTGACGAACGGTTGGCTCAGAAGACCAGCGGAAGCACGCAATAGATTCCAACGAAGATAGGTTTTCCAGTCATCGAGCGAAACATAACCCAGCAACGAGTTCACGGTCTTAAGAAATTCCGGGTGGGCAACCAGGTAGTGTTCTGAAGCCGGGGCTCCGACGGCAGCCAGAAACTTCGCCCAGTCGAAATTTGGCGTCAACTGTTGCAGAGACTCGAGTGAGTAGCGGTTGTTAAAGTTCTTTCGATCGCGCCGTGCGACCACATCCATCCAGGAACGGGCGAGAGCCATCTCGATATCCATGACCCGCCGCGAAGCTTTTTCTGGGTCGGAGTCGACCTTGAGCAGAACCAGCATGTTGCGTACGTGGGTGACGTACTTTTCGCGGAGTTCGGCAGAATCTTTGTCGTCGTGGAGATAGTAGTCGCGATCGGGCAGACCGAGACCGCCCTGGTCTACGAACGCAACTACCTTGGAAGCATCTTGAAAATCCTGATAGGAAGAGAAACCGAACAACGGTTCTTTGCTGCCGGGATCCGCGAGGCTCGGAAATATGCTTCCTTGCACAGGAAGACAGAGCATGCGGTGAAGATGACCCAATTCCTCGGCGAGGTCGGCTCGACTGTTAATCGCCGCAATGCGCTGCAATTCTGCCTCGATGGGTTTGCTGCCGGCTGCGTCCGCGCCGGCTTCGTCGATGCACGCCGCGTAGTAGTCGCCGATTTTCTGATGGGTGGAGTCGCGCTTGGGATCGGCGGCCATCGATTGTTCCGCAATTGAGCGGAGGAGGGCTTCGTTACGATCTTGCAGCGCGGAGAAAGTGTCCCACCACACCTGATCTGCGGGGATCGGATGGGCTGCCATCCACCCACCGCACGCGTACTGATAGAAATCGACGCAGGGATCGACCTTGAGGTCTAAATTGTCGAGGCCGAAGCGGGTTAGTTGTGGTGGTGAACTTGCGGCAGGCATTGGGTTCGTTTGACTCTGTGCAAGACAAACGCAGAGCGAGAGTATAGACACTGCAAGAGCGATGACTGCGAGTCGTTGTGACAAAGCATTACCTCCGCTCAGTTCGCATTGCTTCGAATTGCCGGTCCCGTTACTTGGACTGTCTTTCCGCTTCCTTGTACATTACGTGCCCTGTGTGATCGCATTGTTTCTGTTCTTCTGCGGTCACGGGAGTCGGTTTCTCGTTCGCCAGCACCGAAACACACCGCAGGTGATTCTCGAAACCAGGCGCGGAGAACACAAACACCATACTCGCTGGTTGGGTGCTGTTGTTCTTCAAACTCACCCACGTATACGCGGGAATGAAGGCCATTCCACCCGCATGGAGATCGCGTTCCTGATCGCCCAACCAAACATGAAGGATTCCCGATTGGACAAACACAATTTCATCTTGTCCCAGATGTTTGTGCCTCGGTATTGCGTCTCCAGGAAGAAGGTCTTCCATTCCCAAGACGAGGTGCTGAGATCCGTTGTTCTCCGGACTGACCTTCAGCATGAATCCTCCTGGCGGCGGATCACGCCATATTCGCCGTTCGCCTTCGTTCTATTCCAGCAGGAGCGGGGCTGGGCCGGATTTATGAGCGGACGGCCCAGCTTGGGTTGATTGTCCTTGGCAGACGCAGACGACGATGAGCATTGTTGCGATTGGTCCCAGTTTGAGTGAATTCATGCTGCACCCTTAGCGGACTGGGGCGGCTCCAAAAACAGGACCGGGATTGGGAACTACATCCGCCACTTTCCTGGTTTTGCCCGTTCGCAGATCGAGCGAAACGAGTTCATTATGCGCAATGGGCCCATTGTCGAACCCGTCGAACACGCCTTCGAAAGCATAGAACTTCTCCTCAACTCCAACGATGGCGCTCATTTGCCAGTCGGTGTTGGCGACAAAGGTTGCGGCTCCGGTGCGAAGATCGATTTGCCATACGTACGGAGACATATATTCGTGAGTGCGGGTAGGTGGAGTCCGGGTCGGATCAATCGCATAGGAGTCGAAAGTCGCATAGAGCTTTCCTTCGAATCCATAGAGACCTTCGTCGCAGAGATTGAATGTCCCGTCGCTATTGAAGGTGAATGGAATGTTCGGATCGGGTCTTAAACCGGTGGTTCCCCCGTTTGGTCCAACTGGTCTGGCGACGCCGGTCGTGAAATCCACGGAATAGAGATTGTTACTGAAGTCGGTTACGTAGAGAGTTCCACCGACTTTGGCAAGATCGAAGGCATTGAATCCCAGCGGTTGCCCGTTCACCGTAATCGCTCGGAGGACGGTTTCGTTCCCTGTGGCAGGATCGATCTTGACGAGATATCCAGCGTCCGCGCCCGTCGTGGCAAGGCTTAATAATGATCCTTTCCACCACACGAGGTTTGACATACCGTCGGGGGTAGGACTGCCTATGGGACTGAATTGGCCGGTAACGAGGTCAACCGTGCCAAACTGCTGGCTCAGGGTGACAACGTAAACGAGAGGCGCCGCACTGGCAGAGGCGACAAGCAGACTACACATAACGAAGACAAGCAGCGACCAGTGAGTGAATGTGGCCACTGAACGACCACGGCCTGCCTGTTGCCCCCACCACAAAATCTTGGACTTCATAACTCCTCCTTTTCACATTGCGCAACTGCGCGCCAATCGGTCTTGGGTTTTTGTAAGCGTTTGAGCAGGGAGTTCAGGCAAATCAAGTGCGTGCCATCTGGGGCCTGGGAATGGTGAATAGCCTCGCATTCGAGCCACCCCTGCACCTCTGATGGCGTCAGGTTCGAGATCACTCCGATGCCATCGAAAGGAATGACTTCGCTCTCTGAAGCACACTCAGGACACCAGCGTCGCAGTGAAACTATTCCATGCATAACCAGCAAGGAATCGGTTTCGATCGTGATTTTCGTTTGTTTTGCCAAGCCCACCTGCTGTGGTGCCCCCGTCAGTCGCTTGCTCAAGACTTCCGTGAGGAACCTGCGGGCAGATTGCGCGAAGGGAACGGGAATTGTCTTTACAAGGCCCGTGATAATTTCTGATAGTTTCTCGCAGCCATGTAATGAACAGAAAAGACAGAAGTTGCTCGGCTAGTCTGGCACCGGCCAGAAGCTCCGTCCGCAGTGGGCCGTGCTAGAATTTTCCCCCAAGTCGTCTTTCCTCCCCTGTTGCAGAGTGCTCTCGATGGCTGTGACCACAGAACAAACCGGTAAACGCCTCTTCGAGTTCGGCCCTTTTCGGGTTGATCCTGATAAAGAACTTCTCCTCCGGGGCGCTGAGACCGTCCCACTAACGCCAAAGACCTTTCAGATTCTTCTCGTCTTAATTCGTCACAGCAAAGAGGTCGTGACCAAGGACGACCTCTTGAAGATGGTTTGGCCCGACACCTTTGTCGAAGAAGCCAACCTCAGCCGGAACATCTTCCTGTTGCGCAAAGCCTTGGGCGAGAGTCCGCAAGACCACCAATACATCGTCACAGTTCCGGGACGTGGTTATAGGTTCGCAGAGGATGTGAAACTCATCCCAAGCCCGGAACTAAACATCGTCGCCGCAAGCCATACCAAAGTTCAGGTGCAGGTGAGTCGGACCAGACCGTGGGGCTGGATCGCCGCTGGGGTCGTTCTTCTGATTGCTGTGGCTATGGGTACGTTTCGGCTGTTCTTCCATCCGTCCCCACCGCTCAGCGCAAAAGACACTCTCGTGCTTGCCGATTTCGCGAACTCGACAGGGGATCCTGTTTTTGATGGCACATTGCGGCAAGGCTTATCGGTGCAGCTTGAGCAGTCGCCGTTCTTGAGTCTGGTTTCCGATGAACGGATTCACGAAACGTTGCGCTTGATGGGCCAACCAAGTGATACGCGTCTTACTCCCGAAACTGGCCGGGACATTTGTGAGCGCACCGGAAGCGTCGCCGTATTGAGCGGTTCCATTGCAACCCTTGGAAGCCAGTACGTCTTGGGGATGAAGGCTGTCAATTGCCACAACGGTGAGGTTCTTGACGAAGAGCAAGTTCAGGCCGCTCGCAAGGAAGATGTCTTGCATGCGCTGGACCAAATCGCAAGGAGATTCAGGTCACGCGTCGGCGAGTCTGTCGCGAGTGTAGGGCAACACGACATGCCACTGGCGCAGGCTACGACTCCATCTTTGGATGCACTGAAGGCTTATAGCAGGGGGTGGCAGTTGGTCTTTTCCGACCCGTCGGCCGCTATCCCTTTCCTCACCCGGGCGGTCGAAATCGATCCTCAGTTCGCTATGGCACATGCCGCTCTGGGCCTCGTGTACGGCCATACGGGAGAATCCGCGCTCGCCGCCGAACACACAAGCAAGGCCTACGAGTTACGCGACCATGCCAGCGAGCAGGAACAGTTTTTCATCACCGCCTACTATGAAGGGAGAACGACAGGAAACCAGGAAAAGGCGCAGCAAATTTGCCAAGCATGGTCACGATCGTACCCACGTGAAGTAACTCCGCACGATTTTTTGGCGGGCTTCATTTATACCGGCTTAGGCAAGTACGAGAGAGCGGTTGAGGAAGCCCAAAAATCCATTGAGCTCGATCCCGACTCACCCATTGGATATCTAAATCTCGCTGACAACTACATCGACCTTGATCGGTTCGGGGATGCAGAAGCGGCCCTAAGGAGAGCCGCCGATCGTAAGGTGGAAATGCCGGACTTTTTTGTTGTGAGATACGACCTGGCATTCCTGAAGGGCGATGACTCGTCAATGGCACACGAAGTATCGTTGAGCCAATGTGAATCGGAAGCAGAAGATTGGCTCTCGCATCACGAGTCATTTGTGCTGGCCTATCGCGGACGACTACGAGACGCGCGGAAAATATCGTTGCAGGCGGCAGGACTGGCGCAGCAGGCAGGACACAGGGAACGGGCCGCTCTGTTCGAAGTCGGAGCAGCGCTCCGGGAAGCTTTCGTCGGCAATTCCACCGCCGCCACGCAGCGAGCGTCGTCGGCCCTGGCACTGGCCAAAGATCGCGAAGTGGAGTACGGCGCTGCCTTAGCCCTGGCTCTCGCGGGCAGTTCTTCGCGGGCGCAAGCTCTGGCGGATGACCTGGAGAAGAATTTCCCTGAAGATACTTCTGTCAGGTTCAGTTACCTGCCTGTGCTTCGTGCGACACTTGCGCTGAATCGTCGGCGGGCTTCGAAAGCGATCGAAGAACTGGAAAGAGCCGCTCCCTATGAACTAGGCACGCCACGTAGCAATCTACAAGGATTCTTTGGCGCACTTTATCCGGTGTACGTGCGCGGCCAAGCCTACCTGAGTGCAAATCGAGGCGCCGAAGCCGCTGCGGAATTCCAGAAAATTCTCGATCATCGCGGGATCTTAGTCAGTGATCCGGTAGGCGCCCTGGCGCGCTTGCAATTGGCCCGGTCGTTCGCTTTGTCGAGAGACACGGCGAAGGCAAAAGCTGCCTATCAGGATTTCCTCACACTCTGGAACGACGCCGATCCGGACATTCCCGCTCTGAAGCAAGCTAAGGTGGAGTTCGCGAAGTTGCAGTAGCTACGGTCCCTTCTTGAGGTCAAAGGAGATTGCGGATGAATTTGTCCCGTGGCCGACGAAGGCTGGGAACTATCAATTGGCTGCTTCTTTACTTGTCTGCTTGTTTGCTCGTTTTGCTGCCTGAAGCTGGCCAAGCTCAACAGGCTTCGGATCGCAAGCGGGAGTTCTTAGAAATGTATGCCCGCGCCTACTATCCGGACCGCAGTGGACAGATCATGCTGGTGCCTCGTGAGGGCGACTTTGTGACTCTCAACGAGCCAGCCTCCCGCTTCATGCACGGTAGTCCCTGGAACTATGACGCCAACATTCCTTTGATGTTTTTTGGCTCTCCTTTTATCCGTGGAGGTACCTACGCCGATGCAGCGGCGCAGCAGGACATCGTTCCAACGTTGGCAAAGTTGCTCAGATTGCCGCTGCCCCCGACGGTCACGGGGCGACCGCTAGAAAAGGCGTTGGATCCATCTGTTGGTCGCCCACGCGCCATTTTAGTAGTCGTGCTGGACGGTATGCGGCAGGACTATTTCGATCGGTATCAAGAAGTGTTGCCGACTCTGACCCGCTTGCGCCAAGAAGGAGCCTGGTTCAGTAACGCCCGAGTGAACTTCCTATCCGAGCGAACGATTAAGGGGCTCCTATCCCTCGCTCTTCAGCTCGATACATCCGACAAGGAGTTCGCTCGAATCATTGAGGTCTTGTGGTCTCATGTGCGCCCAGCCCATTCTGCACGCCGTGCCTAAAGAAGCTCCGCACTGATCGCCCACTGCGACGAACTAGTAGCGATGCCATTTGAACTCCGACGGGGGATAATCGAGGTTCACGGCGTTGCCATAGAATTTTCTGGAACGAGACCCATAGTAAAAGGTCCACCCGGCTAATTGTCATCTTTCTGCGTGCCCGCCCGACACGGAGCGTGCAACGGCCAATGATCAAAACCGACAACGCATTTGCCGTCACTTACTCCTAGACGGTCGGCCAACCGGAAGTTATCCGCTAACGGGCTCCGGGAGATCGCTCCGCTGGTTTCCCTTATGCGTGATACATTCCAGCCTTCCTGGTTTTGAGCACACTGACAACTACCGATGGGTACCCGGTTTGAGGCGGGCGGGCTCTTCTAGGATATCCAGAAGAGCAGTTGCGCAATACACTCGGTCGCGCTTCGCATCGCCAACCCGTTTTAGGATGCGCGCGCGTTCCAGTCGTTCGATGGCGCGCTGCGCGGTCGTGAACGCGATCGCCAATTTATCCGCCACGCCTTTTGTAGTGATGAACGGATTTGCCCCCAACAGTTCAACTACACGCAATGGGTTGCTGCTTGATTCTCCCGACATTCTCTTCTGCCAGTCGGCTAGTAATCCGTTGATCCGCATGGCTCGACTCAAAGCATCCTCAGACATGCGAGCGACTCCCAGCAGGAAATACTCCAACCAATCATTCCATGCCCCGCGCTCGCTAATCCCGCGCAAGCCGTCGTAGTAGTCTCGCCTTGAAGCTTCAAAGAATGCCGACAAATAGAGCAGCGGCGTTGGAAGGATCTGACGCTCGATCAGGAACAAGGTTATGAGGAGCCGACCCACGCGGCCGTTGCCGTCGAGAAACGGGTGAACGGCTTCGAACTGATAGTGAGCAAGCGCAACGGTCACGAGCGGCGGCATGGTCGATTCATGCAGGAACTTTTCCCAGGCTGCGAGACACGGTTCGACCTCTCCCGGCGGGGGCGGGATATACGAAGCAGTTGCGATCGTGCTGCCGGGCTTGCCAATCCAGTTCTGAATTTTGCGAAAACGTCCGGGTGCAGCCTGATGGCCTTGGACGCCCGTCATGAGTTTTTCGTGCAACTCGCGGGTCAGCCTGACGCAAAGGGGAAGTTTCTTGAGGCGGGAAATTCCGTGCTCAAGAGCCACTACGTAATTGCCGACTTCGCGAAGATCCTCGGGGCTGCGATCCACGATCGCTCCCGCCTCAGCGGCAAGTAGCTCACCCAGGGTGGCCTGTGTGCCTTCAATCTTGCTCGATAGAACGGCTTCACGCTGTACGAATGGCCGGATCAAAATATGAGGATTGGGCAGCCGACCGCCTTCGCCCGCTAGTCTTCCGACTAGCCGGTCTGCGTCCGAAAGTGCTCCAATCAACCGGGGTGTCCAGTTCAGCTCAGGAGGCAGGGGCGCCGGCACAAAAGCTGAATAGCTGCCCTGCGACACTTTCTTGCCGGGAATGTTGGTAGCCTGGGCCACATCCACCTCTTTATGGTCGAAAATAGCGTTCCGCTCTATTTTCACAATCTATAATAATCGAAAATAGAGAGATTAGCTATTTGCGCGGGTGAAAGCATCCCACTGGGCACCGAGATGCTCCCGCTTCAGGGCCGGCCCATTGTCGATAAACTGGCCTCTGCCTTCCCGTCACTAGCCACGCAAAAATAGTCAGCCCATGCGCCCTAGATTTCGGCCTTATGAGCGTACGGAATGAGGTGCCACCGAGAAGTCATTGGACAGCACCATCCTCCAGCGCTACGGTGAGCCAAAGCAGCAGCTCTGAACTATGACTGCTGGAGGTTCTCATGGCGCACTTGGCTCGAATCAAACTTCCCTCGCCCATTCGGTTAGCGTTCCCTTCAAGACTCGCAAAGTCGGTGCTGTTCGTACTCTCACTTCTCGTCTTGGCCCCCCTCGCAGCTCATGCTCAAGGAAGCCCCTTCGACACCGGCTTTAATGCCATTCAAGGCCTCTTTACTGGAACCATCGCGAAAGTTGCGAGTCTGGTCGCAATTGTGATCGGAGGCTACGGATTCGCGCACGGCGAGCCCGGCGCAAAGAAAGCGCTAGCCGGCGTCGCCGCCGGAACAGGCATTGCCGTCATGGCAGTGAATGTCTTGAGCTGGCTTTGGGGAGTGTAGCTGCTGTCTATCTTCCTGCCCGCAACCCCTTTGCGCGCCATGCTGAAACGAGACCGATATGCCCGATAAAGCACAACAGAAACGCCGTACAAACCGAGTCTTCAAGAGCCTGCACAAGCCACTCACTTACTTGGGAGTGGAACGGACGCTTTTCTACTTTGTCTGTGTGAGCGCCGTGGGCGCCTTCAACCTCTTCAATTCCATCCTCGCCGGGATCGCCGTCTTCATAGGCGGCTTTGCCTTCGGACATTGGGCGACGAATAGCGATCCGGCATTCCTCCGCATCATCGCAAAGTCCGAACGCTACAAACTTCGCTATGACGCCGCCAAGCAGCAAGTTCCTCGCGTGGAGGTACTGTGATGCTGCGTCTCGATAGAGTCATCAAGCCGTGGAAAGAAAGTGCGGCTCTCAACGACCACATCAACCTCTACGGCTTCTGGAATGAAACGGCCTTTCTTACCAAAAGCGGCGATCTAGGCATGGTTCTCAGCGTCCCCGGAGTGGACTACGAAAGTCTTGACCACTCGGAGCAAGAGTATGCGGTGAAGCGTTTGGAAGCGGCGCTCAAAGCGTTTGGCCCAGGCTTCCACGTTTACCAATACCTATTCAAATCGAACCGCCCAGACATACCGTTCGCAACATACGATGACCCCATCGTCGAAGCGGCTATCGACCAACGCCGGAAGTTCTTTGAAGCGAAGCGGGACCATCTCTGTCAAGTTGAAATCTTCTACTGCATCGTGCTCGAAGGCTCCCGGTCGAAGACCGGCGTCGCCACGGCACTGGCTCGGTTGTTGCGCGATCCAGAGGGCGGGATCGCCGAACTCAAATCCCAGTTTACCAACGACAGCATGAAGAAATTGTTGCGGACGCATATCGAGTGCGATCTTCAACGGCTGGACCAGCAGGTGCAGGCATTCGCTCGCCAGCTTATGGATTTCATGCAAGCCCAGATCTTGAATCAACAACAACAGTTCAGTTTTTTCCGCCGCTTACTGAACTATGACGACTGGCGTGTTGCCGGGCGGCCGCAGTCCACGCAGTTCCTCGATTATCAGGTGGTCAACTCCGACATCGAAGCCGAACGCGATCATCTACGGGTAGGCGATCACACTCGCGACAAACGGCGGGCCGTGGAACTCACCGATGCCGGGCGCGTTTTTGTTAAGGAAGCCCGCTCCGCGCTGTTTCATATAGAACGGGCCGGACATCTCGCTCATGCGGCCCATCAAGGGGCAGTTAATGTCTTGATGATTGGACTGTCTCCGTGTGTCGAACAGGACTGGATTTCAGGGCTTCTCACGATCCACTTGCCGCTTTATCAAAGAATCCGAATTCGATGGCGTAGTCAGTTCCCGGTCGACTTGGTTCGAAGTGTGCTCGCGGGCGAGCTCGACTTGGCTCTAGTGGCAGCGCCGCCCGAAGATTCTCAGATCACATCTGTGTTGCTTTCTCGTGCGCAACTCTACGCGATTGTCCCAGAGGGCCATGCAGCCGCCCAAAAGGAATCTCTAGTCCTTGAGGACTTGGCTCAGGACGCGTGGATTCTCTTCTCGAAGCAGGTTCATCCTCTTCTGCGCAGTGCAATCATTGAGGCGGCCCAACGTGAGGAAATTGTGCCCAAAGATGTTCACGACATCCTTACAGCTCAACCTCTTCGAACAGCTGCAGAACTCGACGCGTTCACAGGTCTGCGCCGTGGAGAACTGATCGGCTTGCGATGGGAGGATGTGGACTTCGAAAACCTTGTAATCCATGTTCGCCGTTCGGTCGTGATGATGGTCCAGGGTGCTCCCAAGACGGAAGCCTCCGCCAAGGATGTACCACTCGACGCGGCTTTGGCAGAGTCGCTGCTGAAGCTAAGGCTGGTGGGTCCGTACAATCGGGAAACGGACTGGGTGTTTGCCTCGCCGACCATGAAAGGCAAGCAACCGCTCTGGCCAGAAACCCTCTGGCGACGATACGGACGACCGGCAGTGAAGGCGGCGAAGATCGAAAAGCGGGTTGGGTTCCATACGTTCCGGCACACGTACACAACCTTGCTGACTCAGAACAGCGAGGAAGTGAAGGTGGTACAGGAACTCCTACGTCATGCGAACAGTCGCATCACGCTGGATCTTTACGCTCAGGCGGGAATGCCGAACAAACGGCTGGCACAAAGCAAACTGGTTCGGATGGTACTCAACAAGGGAGAGGCACTTGCCTAAGTGGACCAAATTGGACCATGACCGAAATTGCCAATTCCTTGCAAGTGATTGAAAGAATTGGCGGGGACGACGGGACTCGAACCCGCGGCCTCTGCCGTGACAGGGCAACAATGACATGTAACTGATTGATATCAAACGGTGTCGGCGGACATCTCTTGATACCCTAAGGTACTGCACGTCACTTCTTATCGTCCCCTTAACGTCCCCAGATTTTCCTAGTGGGAGTCTGAACCTGAAGACATGATTCAGCCGTGCAGCGTTCTTGGTGTGGACAGGTGAGATAACTTCCGATTAGCCGACAATTCGGGCGTTGATGACGAGAAAGCGCGTTTACCGGGACTGATCGTGGTCTGCTTCGGTCGGTTTTGGGTCCGTGGTCTCCCGTTCCCAAATGCGAGGCACCACACTCACCGAGATCCGATAGGTAACCAAAAGTCGGCTTAAGGGACCTGTCCATAACATTCCTCTAGTGCGGTTTCGATGATTTCCTTCTCCTCCCGAGCGAGGGCACGATTAAGCTACTCGCGCGGCTACGGGCATGTCCGAATGCCC
>Ga0075030_100003988_pt1 | contig 13373 bp, 12 predicted proteins | sample LitLauG_LLR_2012_FD_71393 | JGI IMG/M metagenome (GOLD analysis project Ga0075030, IMG submission 71393) | Freshwater sediment microbial communities from Pennsylvania, USA - Little Laurel Run_MetaG_LLR_2012 | ecosystem: Environmental > Aquatic > Freshwater > Creek > Sediment | place: USA... | reverse complement strand
TGACGGACATTGCGCTGGAGGAGCGAGCCGCGCAGGATCCCATTGGCGGAGGAGAGCTGGGCTGCCAGCTTATCTCGTTTGTGGATGGCCTGCTCTCGTGTCATCGTTAATGATGATACAACATTGACAAAATTGAGTCAATACATTTTTTAAAGAAAATGTTCCCGCGACCCGATAGACGCCGAGACCTGCCCGATCGCTTCTGGAACAAGCGCAGCGTTCGATCCAGCAGCCGCGACGCACCCGCCCTTATGGAACGACGGGGCTTAGGTACGGAATTTTAAGTGGGAAAGTAGCTAGAGCCGAGCCCTAACGCTAGTGGAGGCTGGGGCGCGGGCCCACGCCCGAAGCAGCAGATCAGGCTGGGGCGTCAAGTTGCTGCCATAGCAGCCGTTCTTCCCGATAGGGGTCGTCGACCACCTTGCACTCCGCGTCCAGAAACATGGTCGCGCGCCTGCCCAGCGTGTAGGCGGGCCAGTCCGGGATTTCGTCATGGCTCGGGTTGCTCGACCACGCGAAGCTGGCCCATGCGCGGCTCATGTTCCGCGCCGCCTTGAAGCGGTCCTGGCGCTTGCTGTTGACCCGATCCGGGTGGTTGAACTTGAACGAGATCTCCATCGCGTGCGCCGCCTTGGTGGGATACGTGACTCCTGGCGCCGCGGGCGTTTCCGATTCGAAGACGAACAGGTACATGTACACCGGGGCGCCCTGCTGCGCAACCTTGCGCTCGGCCAACGTGATGGCGTTGTTCCACATCCAGCGGGCCGTCGTGATCGCCACGTACAGGTCGGTGGGCGAAGCGCCGGAACGACTCTTCCGATACACCTCGAGGACGCGGGCCGTCTTGTCCCCTAGACTGGGCTCGAGCGCCTTTCGCAGCGCCGCATCGTCCAGCGAGAACAGCTCGGGCGTTCCCCGCATCATGAAGATGGTCTCGTCTTTGTTGGTCCCGACCATGATGGGAACTTTCACCGCGGACGGTGGCGCCACCGAGTCGAAGGGGTGGGCGGGGATGTAATGGCCATCCACCACCGGGCTGAACCCGAGACTCGCGCCGGAGAGCGTCGGCGGCGCCGTAAGACCACTCGGACGCGCGCCGGGAGCAGGCCTTTGCACCTCCAACAGTTGTTCCGCGGGCATTTGGAGCAGTTCGCGAACCCGGCTCTTGTCCAAGCCCAGCCTGTTCAGGGCGGCAAGCGTGGCCTCCGTTGCGGCTTCCTTCGTACGCAGCCGCAAGGTGGCGCCGCTCTCGATGCTGGCTTTGTGGAAGTTATCCCGCGCCGCGGGCAAGGCGACCAGCGTGCTGGTTTTAGCACCCCCGCCCGACTCGCCCCAGATCATGAGGTTATTCGGATCGCCGCCGAACGCTTCCGCGTTTTCCCTGACCCACGCCAAGGCGGCTGCGATATCCAGCATGCCGGCCGCGCCCGAAGCCGCGTACTCTTCGCCGAGCAAATCGCCCAGGTACAGGTACCCGAACAGGTTCAGCCGGTGATTGTGAGTCACAACCACAACGTCGTAACTTTTCGCCAGGGAGGCGCCGTCATGCGAAATGTTTTGTGGGAACGGATCGGCGCCGCCGTTTCCGGTGGCGAAGCCGCCCCCGTGCGAGTAGAACATGATCGGGCGGCGCTTACCGTCCCGCAGCCCCGGCGTCCATACGTTGAGGAACAGGCAGTCTTCGCTGGCCAATGCGGGTTTCCATTCTTTGGGCCACGCCGGGTCGGGATTCTGCAACGATTGCGGCCCGTATTCCAGCGCGTTACGGACGCCGCTCCAGGCCTTCAGTTTGGGAGGCGCCTTAAACCGATTCTCGCCCGCCGGCGAACCGGCGTAAGGGACGCCTTTGAATGTGTTGAGCCCGTCCTGGAGGGCGCCACGCAATTGGCCGTAGGTGGTCTTGGCGATGACGGTCTTCTCCGGCTGTCCCTGCGCCCGGAGCCCGAGCGGGATCAAACCGCCGCCGAATACCGACATCCCGTTCAGAAAAGCCCGCCGGTCGAACTCGTGGGTCCTGCGTGAACTGGTGCGATGCATACGGGTCTTCCTTCCTTTCTTGTACCGCATTGGCGATTCCCACTGCGGTTCATTCTCCGGAACGGCCCCACCTCCAGGTTTACGTCCGCCCCCTCCTTGTAGCCCGGGAGCACGATCTCGCGCGCCGGATTCCTGACATCCATCCAACAGACTGGAGACGATGCAACTCATTCGTGCCGTACGGCAGTCATCGGATCGATTCGCGAAGCCTTCCTCGCCGGTACGTAACCAGCCACAAGCACGGCGCTCAGGAGAATGGCTACTGCCACTAGCAAGGCAGCCGGGTTATTCGGTTTCACGCCGAAAAGAAAAGACTTTACGAATCTCGAGATGCCGAGCGCCATGGGCACACCGATCGCGAGCCCCACTACCGCCAGCGCCAAGGCTTGGCGCAGCACCATCCAGACGACGGTGCCGCGCTGCGCTCCGAGCGCCATCCGGATCCCGATCTCACCCGTACGCCGCGCGACCGTGTACGACATTGTGCCGTACAACCCGACACACGCGATGAGCAATGCCAGGATGGCGAAGGCAGTGCAGAGCTTGGCGAAGATGATTTCCTGGTTCATCGTCTGATCGATCTGGGCCGCTTATGTTCTGCCACCTGTCACCGGAACGCGCGCGTCCGCTTGGCTCACGATCGCGCGCACCGTGTTGACGTAGCGAAGCGGGTCGCCGCTGGTGCGAAGGGCGAACGTCATGTCTTCAACCGGAACATACGAGTCCTGATTGAACGGGAGGTATGCGATATCCCGAAACTCGCCCTTTAGATCCCCATAGCGGGCGTTCTTGGCAACGCCGACGATCTCGACGTCCCGGTTTTCCAAGGGTGGCCGACGGCTCACGACGATATGCTGGCCCAGCGGATTCCGATCGGGGAAGTATCTCTTGACGTACGCTTCGCTAACCACGGCGACCGCCTGAGAGCCGGGCTGGTCGCGATCGTCGAACGCGCGTCCCAGCACCACCGGAATCTGCATCGTCTTAAAGAAATCGGGCGTGGTCATCAGAATATGAGTCCACGCTTTTCGCTGCTGGCCGGCAGGCACGACGGATCCCGACCACGTGCCTTCCCCCGAGCAGCGGCGAATGGGAGGCACTTGCTGCGCGCACGCCGGGAATCGCGAAGAACCGCTTTTGCAAATCGCTGTAGAACGCGATGATCTCCGGATCCCGATGTCCCGCCTGCCGCGCGTTCATCCGGAACAGCAGCACGTTTTCACGGTTGAATCCCAACTGGATCGATTGCAGATTCGACAACGTTCGCACAAACAGTCCCGCCGCAACCAGCATCAGCAAGGAGATGCCGATCTGAGTCACCACCAGCATCTGGCTGAGGCTCGGGCGGCGGAACGAATGCTGCGAACGCCGCAGTCCCCCACGCGCTTCTTTCAGGGCCGGCATGACATCCGCGCGCGTCGATTGAAGCGCCGGGGCCAGCCCGAACAGCAGCCCTGTCAGCAGCGATAGCGCGCCAGCGGCGCCCAGCACGTGCCAGTTCAAATCCGGATGCAGGGTGAAGTCTTCTCTTCCGTTCGCCAGCAGAAACGTGAGGAATCGAATCCCCCATATCGCGAATGCCACTCCCAAGGCGCCGCCGATCGACGCCAGCAGCACGCTCTCCGTCAAAAGTTGGCGGATCAAGCGGAATCGTCCCGCGCCCATGCTGAGCCGCACCGCCATTTCGCGCCGGCGCGCAGTCGCTCTCGCCAGCAGCAGGTTCGCGATGTTCGCACATGCAATCATCAGGATTAGCCCCACCATGGCCAGCAACACGTACAAGGGTTTCGAATACTGCCGCCGCAGCGTATTGAGTCCAGTCGTGCCCTCCCGGATCAGCAGTTCGGGAAGCGCCGCCAGTTCGCGATCGCTGGCCGTGGTCGCAACCCATTGGTGAAACGCCGGGCCCAGCGCGGCCTGCGCTTGCGTCAGGCTTACGCCCGGACGCAGGCGCGCCATCATTTCGAGCCAATAGTAATTCTGCTCAAGATATCCTTCGGCATCCCCCTTTTCTCCCCTGAGCCGCAGCAGGAGGTTGGTGCGGAGCGGAACATAGAAATCGGGCGCCGCCGCGGGATCGACTCCAAAAAACCCCGGAGGCGCGACTCCCGCTACGGTGAACGGAACGTTATTGATTAGGATGGATTGGCCGGGCGCATTGGCTGCATCGCCGAAGCGTCTCTGACTGAATACGAAACTCAGCACAGCGATCGCCGGCGCTCCAAGTCGATCGTCATCCGGAATGATCGTGCGGCCCGCGGCCGGCGACACCTCGAGCCCGCGAAAATAGTCTCCCGAGACAAACTCACCGCTGGCCTGCTCGGCCTGGCCTTTTACCATCACGTTCACCCTGCGCGTGGGGTAGTAAGCGAACACGCTCGAGAAGACCGCAGTGGAGTTGGTCCGGATGAGCTCGAAGGCGGGAAACGGGAAAATTCCGGCGATCTCCGCCCATTTCGAATCACTCCAGGTGCTGCCGCTCATGGCACGCATTACGAAGTCGTGCCCGTGGGGCTTCGCACCCCAATTCACTACTGCCAGCGACTGAGCATCGGAGACCGGCAGCGAGCGCAGGAGGAGCGAATCCATGAAACTATAGATCGCCGTGTTGGCTCCGATGCCGAGCGCCAGAGACAGGATCGCCAGTATGCTGAACACCCTGTTCGCGGCGATAGTGCGAAAGCCATAGCGGCAGTCCTGCGCCAGTTGCTCCAGGTAGGTCCAGGTCCACGCGGCGCGTGTCTCCTCCTGTACGAGGGCGAGGTTTCCGATCTCTCGCAGCGCGGCGAGACGGGCCTCTTCGCCGGTCAATCCTCCGGCTTGATGCTCTCGGGCTTCCTCCTCGAGATGAAACTGAAGCTCGTCGCGGAGATCCTCTTCCTTCCGGCGGCGGTGCCGCCAGGATCGCAGCTTTTGAAAGAACGGGCTCATTGTCCCTCCTGTCCGGCTGGATTCACAATCAATCGCATGGCGCGGGAGAACGTCTCCCACTTCGATTGTTCGGCCGCGAGCTGTTTGCGCCCCTGTCGTGTGAGGCGATAGAATCTGGCCCGCTTGCCTTTCGCGGACAGCTCCCAGGCGGCGGCGATCCAGCCTCTCGCCTCCAGCCGATGGAGCGCCGGATACAGGGACCCGGTCTCGACCTGGAGAAGGTCTTCCGAGGTCCGCTGAATGTGTTTTGCGATCGCGTGGCCGTGGGTGGGTCCGGCGAGAAGGGTGCGGAGGATCAGGAGATCGAGTGTGCCTCGCAGCAGCTCCACATGGGATGGCGGTTCGTTTCGCATTGTGTAGATATACTACTACGTTTTGTGTAGAATTTCTACGACATATACATTACTCTGGGGTTAACCCGCGCCTACCCGTCGGAAACATGGTGGCAGGTATTTTTCATTCTTGCAGACCTTTTTGACTGAAACTTGTGTTGACATTCGACCCGAGTTGTCCTACGCTCGGGTAGGATGGCAACCCAAAAGGAAGACAACGATCGTATCATTTTGCTACAGGGTACCCTGGACCTCTTGATCCTGCGTACCTTGATCTTCGGCCCGCGGCATGGACAGGGAATCGCGCGGGCGATCCAACATAACTCCCAGGATGCTCTGCTGGTTGACCACGGTTCGCTGTATCCGGCTCTGCAGCGTTTGGAAGAACAGGGCTGGATCAGCGCCGAGTGGGGCGTCTCGGAGAACAATCGCAAGGCGCGGTTTTACAAGTTGACCAGGGCAGGGCGCGCCCAACTGGCCAGGGAGTCCACCAAATGGCGGCGGCTGGCCGCGGCCATTGGGCGCGTGCTGGGGCCGGACACCGCGGGGGCTTGACTGCATGATCGGCCGCCGGAAGAGAACCGACGAGGACTTCGCTCAGGAGATTCAGGCCCATCTCGAACTGGAGACAGACCGCCTGCACCAGGAAGGCCTCCGCGAAACTGAGGCTCGCGCCGCTGCGCGCCGGGCTTTCGGAAACGTGACCAGCGCACAAGAGCGCTTCTATGAATCAGGGCGGCTCATGTGGCTCGAGGAACTGAGTCAGGATTTACGGTACGCCGCGAGATTGCTGCGCAAGAGCCCCGTTTCCACGGCCATTACGGTGCTTACTCTGGCCATAGGTATTGGGGCGAATACGGCCATGTTCAGTGTGGTGGATGCTTGTCTGCTGCGCTCCATACCGTACCCTGACTCCGATCGCCTGATTACCGTCTGGACCCGTCCCCCAAGAGGCGGCCATCTGGGCGTGGCGGCCGGGAACTTCCTGGACCTTCAGGAACACAGCCGCTCGTTCGAACATATGGGCGTGGTGTCTCAGTCGGACTTCCATCTCTCCACCAGCGAGGGCGCGGAACGGCTCTCCGGTTTTCGTGTCAGCGCAGAGTTCCTGGAAGCCGTCGGAGTACGGCCCGGCATGGGGCGTAGCTTTGCCTTGGGGGAGGACCGTCCGGGTGCTCCCCCGGTAGCCATTCTCAGTCATGCGGCATGGCGCGGCAAGTTCGGTGGCGACCCGAGTATTCTCGGGCGGGCAATTACACTCGATGGCCGGAAGTGCACGGTCATCGGCATAATGCCCGAGAGCTTCCGGTTCGCCCTCTCTCCGGAATTATGGACCCAGTTGGTGATCGAGCCGGCCGAGGCGGGGCGGGAAATTCCCAACCTGTTAATCTTTGCGAAGCTCAAGAGAGCCGTCACACTCAAGCAAGCCAGGGCCGAGATGCAGGGCCTGTTTGCCAACCTGGCGAGCGCCTACCCAAAGGCGGGGCTAAAGGGCTGGAGCCTGGACTTGGTTCCGTGGCAAGAGGAAATGTCTCGATATCACCGGGACAGCATAGCGGCTTTATTCGGAGCGGTGGGCCTGGTGCTGCTGATCGCCTGCGTGAACGTGGCCAACCTGTTGCTGGCTAGATCGGCGGTGCGTCATCGCGAACTGGCCGTTCGCGCCGCCGTAGGCGCCGGGCGCAGGCGGCTGATTCGCCAGCTACTCACCGAGAGCGCGCTCATGGCGGCTTTAGGAGGCGTGGCAGGCATACTGCTGGCGGTTCTTTTGACGCCCGTTGCGTCGACGTTGGTCTCCGAGTCGTTCCGCGCAGGCCTGGCGCCTGTCTCCGTTGACGGCCGGGTACTCACGTTTACGCTGGCGCTTTCTTTGCTTGCGGGCGTGTTGTTCGGCCTCGTCCCGGCATGGCGCGCTTCCAGGATAGACCTGTACCACGTTTTGAAGGATACCGGCCGCTCGCTATCGGGCGGACCCGGCGGGAGGCGTCTCCGCTCTGCCATGGTCATTGTGGAGGTCGCTCTCGCACTCATCCTGCTGGTGGGAGCGGGTCTGCTGGCCCGTACCCTGGCCGCCTACTCGTCCGTGGATCCGGGTTTCCGGGTAGAGAACGTTTTGACCATGCGGTTGGTTATGCCCGCGGCGCGCTACACGGAAGCGGATCGGGCGCGCGCTTTTGTGCGCCAGTTGCTGGTGAAGGCCCGCGCCGTGCCCGGTGTGCGAGACGCCTGCCTGGCTTCCTTCATGCCGCTCGATGGCAACGCGCTTTCCATTCGATTTCAGCTTGGCGGGCGCGAAAGGAAAACAGAGCCTCTTCAGACCGTGACCGATGGCTACTTCGAAACGCTTGGCATCCGGCTCCAGCGAGGACGCTTCTTCAACGAACGTGACAACGAGAATGCCCCGCGCGTAGCCATTGTCAACGAGAGCTTTGTAAGACGCCACCTGGCCGGCGAGGAAGCGCTTGGGCAGCGGTTGATCATGGAACAGGGGCGGCTGGGTAAAGGGCCGCCCGGTCCGCAGGCGCAATGGGAGATCGTGGGCGTAGTAGCGGACGTGAATGTCGGCGGCCTGGGGAGCACGCCCATGCCCACGATCTACCTGCCCCTATGGCAACAGCCGCGCATCGGTGGTGTGCTGGCAGTGCGCACTGAATCCGATCCAGCCGCCGGCGCCCCCGCGCTACGGGCGGCGGTGCGGGCCGTAGACCCGGACGTGCCGGTCACCGATGTTCATACCATGAAGGAGGCCGCCGCCATGTCAGTAGCGCAGCCGCGGACCCGAGCCTGGATGGCCGGGACTTTTGCGGCCATGGCCCTGATTCTCGCCGCGCTGGGCATTTATGGAGTGATCTCGTACTCGGTGGCTCAGAGCACCCAGGAGATGGGAATCCGCATGGCACTGGGCGCCCGCCCCGGCCAGGTGGTCTACAGAACGCTGCGCGGCGGACTGATCATGGCTGGTCTCGGGCTGACCATCGGCATCGCTGGTTCTCTTGCCTTGACGCGGGTTTTCAAGAACCTCTTGTACGCGGTTAAGCCCACCGATCCAACCACCTATACGCTGGTTTCGGCTCTGTTAATAGCGGTTGCGGTTTTGGCCGCCTATTTACCGGCCCGGCGCGCGGCGAGGGTCGATCCCTCGGTCGCCCTGCGCTGGGAGTAACGCATCATCTCGCAACATGGAGGCAGAAGAATGAGAACGTATTTGGTGTGTCTGATGGCGACGCTTGCTTGTGCCGAGTTGTGGGCGGCGGCCAACCCCGCTCTGGGAAAGTGGAATTGTTCGTCCGTTGGGGAGAACGGCGCCACGCTCAACTGGACTTTGGTGGTCACGGAGAAGGCCGGCCAACTCGCTGCCACTGCGACGCTCGACGGCACGGAAATGTCGCTTCTCGACACCAGGATGGACGGCAACACCCTGACCTTCAAACTACAGGTAAATGAACATGAGATCGTTTCATTTGACCTTCACATCAACGGCGACAAGCTGACTGGCCGGTTCGAAGGCAAGGATTCCGGCAAGGCTACCATCACGGGCACGAAGGCGCCCTAGGCCTAGAGGTCCGCCATTGACGATCCGGTTGAAAAATCACGAAACAAAAGATAATTAGGTCCGTAATAGATACTTGGGACCGATGAATCTCTGGAACGATTTACGCTACTCCTATCGGAGCCTGCTTCGCGAGCCGGGCTTTACGGCGGTGGCTGTGCTGACCTTGGCTATCGGTATCGGCGCCAATACCGCCATTTTCTCCGTCGTCAACGGGGTGCTGCTGCGGCCGCTCCCGTTTACCAACCCGGACCGGCTGGTGGTTTTGCGCGAGGTCATGCCCGCCTTCGCGCAGGCGTACCCGACCTTGCCGGCAAGCGCCTGGCACATCACCCAGTGGCAGCAGCGGGCGAAGTCGTTCGAAGGGCTGGCGGCCGTCCAGACCGGCAGCCTGGCCTTGACCGGCTCTGGCGAACCGGAGCTGCTTGACTCCATGCGTGTCTCGTCGAGTATGTTCGATGTGCTTGGCGTCGTCCCGGCTCTCGGCCGGGCTTCTCTCCCGGGGGAAGACCGGGAAGGCAAGGAGCGCGTGGCCTTACTGAGCCACAGCCTCTGGCGCCGCCGGTTCAATGCCGATCCGGCCATCCTCGGCCACACGATCGAGCTCGACAGCCAACCGTTTACGGTGGTTGGCGTTCTGCCGGATTGGTTCCAGCTCCCGAATTTAAGCGAGATGGAACTCGGCAAGGTCGCAGCCGGAACCGCTCAGGTTTTCGTGCCGCTGGTGTTCACTAAGGAGGAACTCGGCGTGCTGATGGGCCGGTTCAACTACAACGTCGTGGCGCGGCTGAAAGGCGGCGTTAGACCGGACCAGGCCAGAGCGGAGCTGAACGTGATCGCGGGACAGTTGGTGCAGGCTTCGGGCGAAAAGGTCGAGTTGCAGGCGAGAGTTTCCCCGTTGCTCGACTCGATGGTCGGCGCTTCCCGCCACGGGCTGCTCATGCTGTTGGGCGCGGTCGGCGCCGTGCTCCTGATCGTGTGCGTGAACCTGGCCAACTTGATGCTGGTCCGGGCCGAACGGAAAAACCGGGAATCGGCCATCCGGGCGGCGCTGGGCGCGTCGTGCGGCCGCCTGCTGCGCCAGGCGCTCACATCGATGCTGCTCATCGCGCTGGCGGGCGGCGCGCTAGGCATCGCACTGGCGGCGAGCGGGCTGGGCGTGTTGGTCAAGAGTGCGCCGGCAGATATTCCAAGGCTGAACGAGGTCCGGTTGGACGGGCGGGTGTTGGTGTTTGCGCTGGGTATTTCGACGTTGACTGGCCTGGTGTTCGGGCTGGCGCCGGCCTGGCGGATTTCGCGAGCCCATCCTCAAGTCGCACTCAAGGGGAGCGGGCGAACGGCCACCTACGGCGCCGGTGGGCTCCGCCTGCGCACCGCGTTGGTGACCGCCGAAGTCGCGCTCAGCGCTCTGCTGCTCGTGCTGGCTGCGCTCCTGACCAGCAGCTTCGTTCGCATGATGCGGGCCGAGAAGGGCTTCCACGCGCCCTCCGTACTTTCGGCGGATGTCAAGATTCCTTGGGCCAAATACAGCAAGCCGGAACAATGCGCCCGGTTCCACCAGCGCCTGCTGGAGCAACTCGCCGGCCAGCCGGGGGTGCTCTCCTCTGCGGTCGTCAGCGCCTTGCCTCTGGAGGGCGAGATCTGGATCGACCATGTGTCCGTCCCCGCCGATTCGCGTCCGGATTGGGAAAAACCGACGGTCAACGTTCGATTCATGAGCCAGGATTATTTCCGCACGATGGGCATTCCGCTGCGGGCCGGTCGCACGTTCAGCGACAACGACCGCAAGCGGGACGCCGTCGTCGTATCCGAACGGCTGGCCGAGACCTTGTGGCAGGGGCAGAGCGCCTTGGGGCGGCGAATCGTGGACGGCGGGAAAACGCGTGAGGTGATTGGGGTGGCGGGGGACGTGCACGTGGCGCCCAACAAGCCGCCTGTCTCCATCCTATATCGCCCCTATTGGGACTGGCCGTCCCGGCGCATGTTCCTGGTGACACGGACGGCGGGCGATCCGCTTGCGATGGCGGGAGCCATGCGTGCAGCCCTGAAAAACGTGGATTCCGCTGTGCCCCTGACCCGCCTTCGTACCATGCAGGAGGTTCTGGCGACGTCGGCTGCGCAGCAGCACTTCCAGATGCTGCTTGCGGCCCTGTTCGCGGCAACCGCCCTGCTACTGGCGAGCCTGGGGATCTACGGTGTAGTTTCGTACTCGGTAGCGCGGCGCGCCAACGAGGTGGGTATTCGCATGGCGCTGGGTGCCCGGGCCGGCAACGTGTATCGCATGGTGCTGTGCCAGGGGATGATACCGATCGTGCTCGGCCTGGCTGCCGGCCTGGCCGGGGCGATTGCAGCCGCCCGCGTATTCGCCAGCCTGCTATACCAGGTCAGTCCGCGCGATCCGGCGGTCCTCGGCGGCGTCGCCTTGCTGCTGGGCCTGGTAGGGCTGGCCGCCTGTGCCGTGCCCGCCAGCCGCGCCACGCGTGTCGACCCGCTCGCGGCGCTGCGATGCGAGTAAATCGCCCAAGAGCATGCATCATAACATGATTCACTGTGCATCATTTTATGCTACAGTGGAGCCATGACGATCTCCTTAAGGAACCTGCCTGCTGAAGTCGAAAAGGCGATTGTCGAGACCAGCCAACGGGAAGGCATCAGCCTGAATAAAGCCACGCTTCGCCTGTTGGAAGCATCGCTGCGCAAGCCAGCCAGGAACTCGGATTTCGAGGAGTTTTATGCAACGTGGGCGGCCACGGAGGCTGACGTGTTCGATGCGGCCATAGCCGAAATGCGGCAGGTCGAGCCTGCGGACTGGGAGCCGGCGGAGTGAACGTGCTGCTTGACACGTCGGCCTACTCGGCCCTCTATCGGGGTCACGCGTCCGTGCTCGACGTGTTGCGGCGGTCGGAGACCGTGGCTTTATCGGCGATCGTCTTGGGCGAACTTTACAGCGGATTCCGGGCCGGAAACCGCTGGGCGGAGAACACCGCGCAGTTGGCGCAGTTTCTGCGCAAACCATCAGTTCGCGTTTTGAACGTGACCGAAGAGACCGCACTGCGTTATGCGGAGGTGGATGCATTCCTGCGGAAAAAAGGCCGGCCCATTCCGCGGAATGATGTCTGGATCGCCGCGGTGGCGGTGGAACACGGGCTGCAACTCCTCACGCTGGATGTCCACTTTCGTGAGATCCCCCTGCTGCTGATTCAACCGTCACACCATTAGGCCGAAGGCCTATGCCAATTACAGCACCGCTGTCTCATGAATCAACCGGCCGGTGGCGAAGCGGTCCAGGCCGAGCAACTCCGTGTCCACCACGTCGGTCTTGCCATGCACGATCAGGTCGGCCATGATGCGGCCGGTAGCTGGCGAGTGCATCACTCCGTGGCCGCTGAAGCCGTTGGCCAGGAAGAATCCGGGCAGGCCGGCAGCCGGGCCGATCACGGGATGATGGTCGGGCGTCATTTCGTACAGGCCGGCCCAGGCGCGCTTGGGATTCACTTCCGCCTCTTCGAGCACGGGCAGGCGGTCCACGCCGCGGGTCAGAATCTTCTCGATGAACGCCGGGTCGAAGTTGGTCTTGAAGCCAGGGGTCTCCGCGGGATCATTCCAAGCCATCAGCAGCCCCAGTCCCTCGGGGCGGTAATGGAACCCGGTCGTCATATCGACCACCATCGGCGACTGGTGCGACACCTTGTCGAATGGTTCGGTGGGGACCAGCATGCGGCGCAGTGGCTCGACGGGCAGGTCCACGCCTGCTTGTTTGGCCACCAGGCCGGCCCATGCGCCGGCGCAATTGACCACGGTGCGTCCGGAGACGGGGCCTTGCGTGGTCTCCACGCCACAAACGCCGCGGGCGTCGGTCTGGATGGCGATAACTTCGGCGTTGCGCAGCAGCGCGACGCCGCGCTCCAGGGCTTTCTGCATGAAGCCGGTCATCACCGAGTGGGGGTCGACGAACCCATCGGTGGCGCAGAAACTGCCGCCGATGATGTCGTCCGAGCGCAACTCCGGGGCGAGACGCATGACATCGTCGGGCTGAAGCAGCTGCACCCGTTTTAGTCCGGCATCGACCTGCCTCTGGTAGTTGTCGCGTAGGTACTGCATGTGGCGTTCCTGCGTGGCGACGAACAGGTAGCCCTGCGGGCGGTAGCCGGCGGGATGGCCCATCACCTCATCGAACGTGCTGAAGAACGGGATGGAATAGAGCGACATCCGGATGCTGGGAATCGTGGAGAACTGCGCCCGCACGCCGCCCATACTCTTGCCCGTGGAGCCTTTGCCCTGGTGGGTTTCCCGTTCGATAACGAGCACGCTGCGGCAACCCGCTTCCGTCAAGTGATAAGCCACGCTCGACCCGACGATTCCGCCGCCGATGATGATTACATCCGCCGATTTCAACAAAGCTCTGCCACGCTACTGTGGGCGCATCCAGATGTCTTCCATAACGTTGACGGAAGAAGTCAGGGTTTGGCTGCCGACAGTAAGCCGGACCATATAGGCGCCAGGTTCGAGCAGGGGTCCTAGCG
>Ga0075030_100003984_pt1 | contig 13381 bp, 8 predicted proteins | sample LitLauG_LLR_2012_FD_71393 | JGI IMG/M metagenome (GOLD analysis project Ga0075030, IMG submission 71393) | Freshwater sediment microbial communities from Pennsylvania, USA - Little Laurel Run_MetaG_LLR_2012 | ecosystem: Environmental > Aquatic > Freshwater > Creek > Sediment | place: USA... | reverse complement strand
TCTTCTTCCTGGGCGGACATTCTTTGCTAGGCACCCAACTGGTGACGCGAATCAATCGCACCTTCAATGTGGAGATGACCCTTCTGAATCTGTTCGAGCATCCGACGGTTGCGGAAATAGCTGCTGAGGTTGAGCGGCTCGTCGCGGTGCGGGCGGCAACGATGGGAAGCGGTGATCTGCAACGCGGGTCGTCGATGTTGGAATCCGGGCAAACGGGATAATCATGTCGGCGACGCACACAGTCTCGGAAGTGAACCGTAAGGAGACCGCTCTAAGTCTCTACCATCTGATGGACCCCGAGGTTCTGGCGAACCCGTATCCTCTGTTCCATCGCTTACGGAATGAGGATCCTGTTCATTGGGACGTTTTCCTTCACGCCTGGGTGGTGACTCGTTATGCGGATGTGCTCGAAGTTCTGCATAACTTTTCTGCTGATCGCACGCCGACACCCGAACAGCTCGATGCCATGGGACTTTCACAACTGAGCCCTATCGCTCGGGTCATGGTCAAGCAAATGCTGTTCATGGATGCGCCGGCACATACACGCCTTCGGGGACTGGCTTCCCGGGCATTCACTCCTGCGCGGGTGGAGACGCTTCGCGTCCACATTCGTGAGATCGTGAACGGGTTGCTCGACAAGGTGGCGGACAACGGGTGCATGGATGTCATCACAGATTTGGCTGAGCCTCTGCCGGCAATCGTGACTGCGGAAATGTTGGGAGTCCCCGTCAGTGACTGTGTGAAGTTGAAGGCGTGGTCTGCGGACTTTGCGGAAATGCTGGGCAATTTCCAGCACAACCCTGACCACACGCAGCGCGTACTGCAGACGTTGGAAGAGATGACCGACTACTTCCGGCAAGCGATTTCCGCGTTGCGGCTCCATCCCAAAGAGGGGCTGATCCACGCTTTCCTCACGGCTGAGATCGATGGCGATCGGCTGACGGAAGAAGAGGTGATAGCCAACACCATAGTTACCATGGTGGGAGGCCAGGAAACTACCACCAACCTCATTGGCAATGGCTTGTTAACGCTGTTGCGAAATCCAAAAGAGATGGCACGTCTGCGAGACGATTTGTCGCTGATTCCATCGGCCGTCGAGGAGATGCTGCGTTACGAGAGCCCGAGCCAGCACACAGCGCGCATAGCCCCGAGGGATTGGGAGCTGGGAGGCAAGACCATCCGTAAGCGCGACGCCGTGATCGCAGTAATGGCTGCGGCCAACCGCGATCCGGAACGCTTCGCCGATCCCGACCGGTTTGATATCACCCGGAGTGAGAACCGGCACCTGGCCTTCGGCTACGCCGCTCATTTTTGTTTCGGCGCGCCGCTTGCGCGATTGGAAGGACAGATCGCCTTTGATGCGCTGTTGAGCCGGCTGCCCGAGATAGCCCTTGAACCAAGACCTTTGACCTGGAGAACCAACCTGGGTCTGCGCGGTCTCAGATCCTTGCCGGTGCGGTTCGCTCCCGCAAGCCGCCTTAGAGTTGCCTGACGGATTTTGCCCACGATGAACAGCCTTCCTGCTCCCGAGCCGCCCAGCGAAACGCATGGTGAATTGTTGCAGGAATTCCTATGCGCCGAATCAGAACTGCCCAAGAGTGGGATCGCTCCGCGCCGCGAGGGAATTAAACTTCCGCTTTCCTCCGCGCAAGAAGACGTGTGGCGCTTCGCGCAGATAAATCCAGACATCCCTGTATTCAACGAGCCGGTCGTCATCTATCGCAAGGGAGCATTGGATGCCAGCCTGCTGGAAAGAAGCCTCACTTCTGTCATCCAGAGGCACGAGGCGTGGCGCACGAACTTCGAAGTTGTGAACGGGCAGCCGGTTCAGGTGGTTCGACCGGCACCCGAGATCAAACTGGCGATTATAGATCTGCGCAACATTCCTCCGGGACCGGAGAGAGAAGCCGCAGCCGGGCGTATCGCTGCAGAACAAGTGAGGCGGCCGTTTGATCTGGAACGCGATTTCCTGATCCGAGCCCAGTTGGTCCGTCTTGACGAGAACGACTATCAGCTGCAGCTCACCTTCCACCACATCATTTTCGACGGATTTTCGCTTTACCGGGTGTTCCTGCCGGAACTCTTAGCGTTTTATCAGGCCTATTCAAGGAATCAACTGCCACTCCTGCCAGAGCTCGCGATCCAGTATCCAGACTATGCAGTTTGGCAGCGTAGCGGCCAGTTCGACCGCGTCCTCGGAATGCAGCTGGAATATTGGCGCAAGCAGCTTGGTGGGGAGACTCCAGTTCTGCAGATGACGACCGATTATCCTCGCCCTGCCGTCCAGAGATGCCGCGGCGCAATGCAGCGTTTCCAACTCTCCAAGGATCTGAGTTATGCCCTTCGTTCTCTGGGCCGTTGCGAGGAAGCGACGCTGTTTATGACGCTGCTGGCCGCGTTTTCCATCCTGCTCTATCGTTACGGTGGTCAAGATGAGTTCGTTGTGGGATCGGTCAGTTCTGGCCGGAAGCGGTGGGAGTTGGAAGGACTGCTCGGCTGTTTTCAGAATCTTATACCGCTGCGGATGGATCTGTCCGGCGAACCCACCTTTCGCCAGCTACTCAAGCGGACCAAGCAAGTGATCCTGGGTGCTCTTTCCCATGACGACATTGCATTCTGGACGCTGGCTCACGAACTACAGCTGGAACGGGATTTTAGCCGGAATCCGCTGACTCAGGTCATGCTTTCGCTTGTTCCGCCCATGGATCCCCTTGAGGCCGGGTGGGACCTCTCCCAGATGGATACCGATGTCAGCGCGTCGAAATTTGATTTGGAGCTAGACGTGGATGACCGCGCCGAAGGCATGCGGGGACGGTTTGTCTACAACACCGACCTCTACGAACCTGCGACCATTACGCGCATGATCGAACACTGGGTTGGCTTGTTGAGGGGCATCGTCGCCAACCCGGAACTACCGATTTCGCAGTTGCCGCTCCTTGTGGAATCGGAAAAGAAGCTCCTTTCGCAGTGGAATCAAACCCAAACCGAATACCCCGCCCTGAAATGCATTCATGAAATGGTGGAAGCACAGGCGACGCTGACACCTTTCGCGATTGCGGTTGAGCAAGAAAAGGAATCGCTTACCTACGCGGAACTGAACACCCGCGCGAACCAGTTGGCACACTACCTGCGGAAACGGGGGGTAGGTCCGGAGGTGAGAGTCGGGGTATGCCTATTTAGCTCCCCTGCGCTTGCCATCTCGCTGCTAGGTATTCTCAAAGCAGGTGGAGCCTGCGTACCACTGGATCCGAAATATCCAAGGCAACGCCTGGCTCACATGCTCGAGGATGCGCAAGTTGCGGTCGTCATCGCCGCCGAGCGCACGGTATCCGTGCTCGAAGGCTCGTCAGCTGAGATCATCATCTTCTCCGAGCACGAAAAGATGATCGCCCAGGAGAAGTGCGAGACGCCGACCAACCTCGGTTCCCCCGAAAATTGCGCCTACGTGATCTATACGTCGGGCTCGACTGGCAAGCCACGCGGGGTGATGCTCGAGCATCGTGGCTTGGTGAACCACAATATTGCCGCCGTCCACCTTTACGGACTAAGTCCTCAGGATCGCGTATTACAGTTTTCTTCTATCAGCTTCGACATCGCCATTGAGGAGATTTTCCCCACCTGGATGAGCGGCGGCACGCTGGTGCTCAAGACAAGTGAAACGGATCTGGTAGCGAGCGAGTTCTTGTCCTGGATTCGCCGGCGGCGGATCACCGTGTTGGATCTTCCCACAGCTTACTGGCACGAATTAGTGCGACAACTTTCGGACTTACATCAGCCGTTGCCGGAGACCTTGCGATTGGTGATCGTGGGTGGAGAGAAGGCCTCTGCTGCCGCGCTCTCCGACTGGAGAAAGGTCGCAGGCACGTCAGTTCGCTGGGTGAATACTTATGGCCCGACGGAAGCGAGTGTTATAGCGACAGCCTACGAACCGGGGCCCGAGTTCCCGCAGCAGTTGCCTATTGGCCGTCCGATCGCCAACGCCCAGATTTACATCCTTGACTCGCGGCTGCAGGCGGTCCCCATTGGAGTTCGGGGAGAACTTTACATCGGCGGAAGCGGTCTCGCGCGAGGGTATCTGAATCGTCCTGATCTAACGGCCACAAAGTTCATCGCGAATCCCTTCCGTGAGAGTTACTCTTCGCGTCTCTACAAAACCGGTGACATGGCGCGATTCCTGTCGGACGGCAACATCGAGTTCCTGGGCCGCCTGGATGATCAGATCAAGATTCGCGGTTTTCGAGTAGAGCTGGGCGAGATTGAGACGGCACTGAACCAGCATCCTGCCGTCGAGCAAGCGGTGGTGACGATTCGGCAGAGCGATCTCGGCGAGAACAATCTGGTGGCTTACATAGTTCCGACGCGCTCGGCCAGTGTTCTTCGGACCGAAGTGATGCGCTTCCTGGAAGGGCGGCTGCCCGAGTACATGCTGCCTTCGTCGTTGGTCGTGCTGGAGGAGATCCCGCTCACGCCCAATGGGAAAGTGGACCGCCGGGCGTTGCCAGCCCCAAGCGGAGCTGACTCGGCAGCCGGTACCGAAAACTTCGCAGGGCCAAGTGATGCGCTCGAAACTCAGCTCGTGAAGATATGGGAGTCGATCCTGGGGAAGAGTCCGATCGGAATCCGGCAAAACTTCTTCGCGCTAGGTGGGCATTCGTTGTTGGCAGTACGTTTGGTCCACCGAATCGGACAGGAAACTGGGAGGAAACTGGCGATCGCGGCCCTCCTGCAAGCTCCGACTGTGGAGCAGTTGGCGGAACTACTGCGAGAGAGAGCGGACAACGACGAACACTCGTCGCTGGTGGCACTCCAGCCGGACGGCTGGCGGCCTCCGTTCTTTTGTGTGCATGGCATAGGAGGAACCGTCCTTCGGTTTTACGATTTGGCCCGCTACCTTGGACCAGATCAGCCGGTGTACGCCCTCCAGGCGCAGGGCGTTGATGGAAAGCGCCCTTGCCTCTATAGCGTCGAGGATATGGCGAATCTTTATGTGAAGGAGATTCGCCGGTTGCAACCCAATGGGCCCTATTACCTGGGAGGCTATTCACTGGGTGGCTCGGTAGCATTGGAGATGGCGAGGAGACTACAAGCCGAAGGGGAGGAGATCGGCCTGGTGGCATTGCTCGATACCTTCGTCGGTTTCGAGTCGAGTGGCGGTCTGCTGGCCAAGTTCTGGACGCTGGCGTCGCACGACAAGCTGTACCACCTGAATCGCAAAGTCAAAACGCTCGGAAAAAAAATCAAGAGGACGGTTGCGATAGCTCGCTTGCCGCGTGCCTTGAAGGATGTTCGAGAAGCATGCGCCGAGGCAGCCAAGCGATACAGTGCACGGCCGTATTCGGGGAAGCTGACTCTGTTTCAAGCGAAAGAGAGATCGCTGAGCAGCCCTGAAGATCCCATCGAGAGCTGGAAGAGCATCGCTCTCGGAGGAATAGAAATTCACGAGGTACCCGGCGGGCACGGCAGTATCGTCGATGACCCACAAGTCAAGGTTTTGGCCAGGGAGTTGAAGGCGAGTTTAGAGCGTACCCAGGGAGAGTATTTTCGAGTCGTTCCTCGACCCATCTCCGATAGGGAAGTCTACGCCGCGAGCACACGATGACCACATCAGCCATTGACCGGGTGAAAGACGAGGCCTCGTATCCCAATCGCGTTGTGCCCGTCGCGGAAGGGTGGCCGGAAGAGCGTGGCAACAAAAGGTCACGGCTCGTACGCTGGGTAACCACCAGCGGACTTGCGCTGATGGATCAAGGATTTATTTCAGGTTCAAATTTCATGATCGGCATTGTCCTGGCGCGGTGGCTCACGCCCGATGCCTATGGCAGCTACGCCCTGGCTTTCTCGGTTTTGCTGCTGTTGCTGCTGGTGTATCAGTCCCTGTTACTTGAGCCGATGACTGTGTTCGGGGCTTCCAGCTACCGGCGATCCCTGAGGGCGTATTTCAAGCGGCTGTTGGCGATGCACGTGACAGTTGCGGCAGCGATTGTTGCAGTGCTGGGAGCGTTCGCCGTCATCGTTCGGTACCGCGCACCGTCTGGGCCGTTGCCGGGAGCGCTGGTAGGCGTCACCATCGCGGCGCCTTGTATTTTGCTGTTTTGGCTGGTGCGACGCGTTTTCTACCTCGGTCTCTCCCTGGTTCCAGCGGCATCGGCTGCAGGCCTGTATTTCACGATTCTGATCAGCGGCATGTACGCGGCTTACCGTTTCCACCGGCTCTCGCCGCTCAGCGCGTTTCTGGTGATGGGCCTGGGTGCCCTGATAACGTCCCTCCTTCTGCTGGTGTGCCTGAAAAGGCAATTGGCCAGTGGGGAGACAGTTTCCGGTTCTCGAGAGCTCTGGCGTCGTCATTGGGAGTACGGGCGGTGGGCGTTGGCCAGCTGTATTGCGGGGTGGGTACCTACTTATATTTATTATCCGCTGTTGAGCAGTTCCTCGGGGATGGCGAGTGTCGGGGAACTGAGAGCCCTGACTAACCTGGCCTTGCCACTCTTTCAGACTTACACAGCATTGTCGATGGTATTTCTCCCGCACATAGCGCGCATTCGCGCCGATAAGGGGTCGGAGCAAGCGATGGCGTTTACTCGAAACGTCACGATGATATTCGTCTCTGGTGCGATCTTATATTGGGCGCTCGTGCTCCCGTTTCGCACGGTCGTGTTTCATCTGCTTTACTCCGGAAAATACAGTGAAGTCGGCTACCTCGTGCCCCTGGTGGCGCTGGAGTCCGTATTGTGGTGCGCCACCTGTGGACCTGCGACTGCTTTGCGAGGAATCGAGTCGCCGGCCTCTGTGTTTTGGGCCAGATGCGCTTCAAGCGCCGTTTCCGTAGTCGTAGGAATCGCAGTTACTTTGACCTATGGCATTCATGGAGCATTGTGGGCCATGGCCGCGTCCTCCGGAGCGACTCTGGTTGTGGCTTTCATCCTGTTGCGAAAGAAAGTCGCCAAAACTGTTGGCACGGGCTGCGCTATTGCGGAGTGTACGCCGATCCAGTAAGTAATTTGTATGTTGTACGTAGATAAGAGTATTCGGTGATTGGTTCTGGTACGGAGATGGAAAGTATGAGCGTTACGCTGCACCAATTGAGTCACAAGATTTCGAAGACACCGGTCCGAATACCAGTCCAGTGGCTCCGCCATCGCGGCTTCACGCAGTCTGATGTGTTTCTGGGGTCTTACCCAAGGTCAGGCAGCACCTGGTTGCGTTTTCTGCTGTCGGAGATCCTTACAGGCCAGTCACCGGAATTTAGCCGTACCAATCAGCTTATCCCGGATGTCGGTAAACATAGCGGGGCGGTAGCGCTCTTGCCCAAGAACGGGCGCCTCATCAAAACCCACGAGAGCTACCGTCCGGAGTACAAGAAAGCGGTGTACCTGGTCCGTGATGCACGCGACGTTGTAAGTTCCGAATATGCATATCAAACATCGCTGGGCTGGTTTAAGGGCGGATTCGATGATTATGTGAAGTGTTTCGTGCGAGGGACTGTCGATGGATATGGTTCCTGGCAAGATCACGTTTCGTCTTGGGTGAACTCGCCTTTGGCACGAGGTGGCAACCTCCTGGTTCTGCGATTCGAAGACCTGCGACGCGACACCGTGGAAACTCTTTCCGAGATTTGCGATTTCATGGCGGTTGAAATTGAGAGGGACGTCATCAAACGTGCAATCGACAACAATTCCCTGGAAAAGATGCGCGAAAAAGAGAAGCGAAATCCGCAAAGAGCGTCGCGGGAAGGGCGCTTTGTAAGAAGCGGGCTGGTGGAAGGTTGGCGGGGCAAGCTCAGCGAGGAGCAGATTCAGATGATCGAGCGTTACGCCGGCGAAGCCTTGTCACGGCTCGGATATTCCTGTGGAGAAATGACTGCAACCCCGAGCAGTCCTGGGGCGCCAGTTGTTTCGGCGTCGGCTTAGTACCCTTTGATAACAGGTGAACTTCATCCATGATTGCAACGAATCCAAGTCATCAGACTCTATCCAATAACGCATTACAGAAAAGGGCCTGGCCTTTGCTCGTCGCCATCTCCTGCGCCGCTACCTCTTTCCTGCTTATTCTTCCTTCCAGACTGTTTTCGTGGCAGTCAGTGGTTGTGACCATAGGACTGACAGTGATTTTTGCCTTGCTGTGGGTAGCTCTCGGCGTAAGAGGAGAGCGCGAAAGGCGGCCGGAGAAGATATTCCTGGTGATATGGTGGGTTTTGCTGGTGTCGGAGGAGATTTTCGACCCGTTCGTCCTCCCGAAGTTTGGTGTAGAGGCTGCAGAGAACGCTTTTGCGGGGCGGTTTTCAGTTGCGGCTTACGGCGAGGCAGCCATATGGCTTCTGGCAGCGGCTATCAGTCTGCTGTGCCTGGTGCGGCGGCCTGACTATATACGAGGTCTGTGGAGCAAGCCTTACCGTTGGCTGGCCTTGTTCGGTTTGATCTGCGTCGCTTCTACATATTATACGCCGCAGCCTCTATTCGCCTTGGCCTGGGCTTTCAAATTGATGCTCGTGATTGTCATTGTGAAGACATCGGCTTCTTTCCTTCAGAGCACGAAAGACCTTACGACGTTCTTTCAAGTCACGCTTTTGGGTTTCCTGCTCCTTTCTGTGGTTCCATTAGCTATCGCGCTGATTAATCCGACGTACAGCGACGACGGACGGCTTGGAAATATCGCCCCCGACGGTCTTTCGGCGATGGGTGGCACTCTTTTCTTGATTGCATTGATGCTATTCAGCATGAGCCGCAAAAGATGGCTGGTGCCGGTGGCGTTGGTTGGGCTGACCGTAATGATCTTTGCTGGTGGCAAGACCGCGATTGCAGCTGGCATTGTGTGCGGACTTCTTTACTTCCTGCTGCAGGGACGCTTGATTCCTGCGATGGGTCTAATCGCTGGGCTCCTGGCGAGCGGTGCATTCATTATGGCATTTACTCCTCTTGGTCATCACCTTGCCTGGTATCTCTCTTCAGGCCAGCTAAGTAGTCTCAGCGGCCGAGCCCATCTCTGGAAAACCGTGGTTCCGGAGATCTGGCAGCGCCCGTTCATCGGGCACGGCTATCTGGCGAGCCGGTTCGTCGCTCTCCAGGTCGAAAAGGTACCTTTCGGCGCCCCGCACATGCACAATGGTTTCCTCGAAGTGCTATATAACGACGGCATCGTCGGTCTGCTGGTGATGAGTATGATTCACATTGTCATCGTGACCAACCTGGTCAAATCGTTCCGGAGAAGCCGTTCAACGAGGGACTTGCATCTCTTCACCATCGGATGCGTAGTTTTATATGTAAACCTTCTAGTTAACGGTCTATTCAACGCAAGCTTCGGGGGTAGGGCAGAGGCCCCGTTTATGCTTCTGCTGGCCCTGGTCGCAATCAGTGAGAATCTTGTCGGAATGGCGAGTGATCCCCGGGAGGCGTTGGTCCAAAACGCAGAGTAGCTTGCGTTCCGACACTACCTAGCCGTGAAAATCCTGCTTGTTCACAACTCTTATCAGCAACCTGGTGGCGAGGATGTAGTGTTCAGCTTGGAGCGCCAGTTGCTGGAGAGCGCCGGTCACCAGGTTGTGACCTATTGTCGCAGCAACAAGGAAGCGGATGAGTTGTCTCGGGTCGGTCGCCTCGGATTGGTGAAACGAATTGTGTGGGCCGATGATAGCCGCGAGGACTTACTCGAGTTGTTACGTCGAGAGAGGCCACAGGTAGTTCACATTCACAATACCTTCTTCATGACATCGCCTTCAGTCTATTCGGCTTGCCAGGAAGCGGACGTGCCGGTCGTCCAAACCTTACATAATTACCGGTTGCTTTGTCCTGGAGCGACTCTGTATCGGGATGGCGCGGTTTGCGAAGACTGTCTGGACCATAGTCTCTGGCACGGTGTCCTGCACGGTTGTCATCGCGGCTCACGCCTTGGTACGGCCGCGATCGCTATAATGCTTGACTTCCATCGCAGACGCGGTACGTGGACGGAGCAAGTGCAATGCTACATAGCGCTCACTGAGTTTGCCCGGCAAAAGTTCATTCAGGGCGGGTTGCCTGCGGATCGCATACGTGTGAAACCCAATTTCGTTGCAGACCCTGGTCCTCGCTCAAAAACAGGTGACTACGCTCTGTTCGTGGGGCGTCTCAGCGATGAGAAAGGAATTCTGTCTCTGCTGGAGGCGTGGTCTCGATCGCGATTGTCGATACCTCTACGCGTCATCGGCGATGGGCCTCTGCGGGCCCAAATAGAGGCCCGAATGGGGCGAAACGGGTTGAGTGCGGTTTCGATGGTGGGGCGGGTGCCTCGGGAAACAACCCTAGAAGCCATGAAGGAAGCGCGGTTCCTTATCTTTCCCAGCGAGTGGTATGAAGGATTCCCCATGACAATCGCGGAAGCGTTTGCGTGTGGGTTGCCAGTTATTTGCTCGGCTCTCGGATCGATGTCGGAAATTGTCGACGAAGGGAAGAACGGGCTTCACTTTCAAGCTGGCGATTCGGAAGATCTCGCGAAGAAAGTTCAGTGGGCGTGGTCGCACCCGGAGGAAATGGGGGAGATGGGACGACAGGCGAGAGCGAAGTACGAAGCATACTACACGCCACCGCGTAACTATGACACGCTGATGGGAATTTACGAAAAAACAATGAGAACAACGTCTTAGCAACGAAGGCCGGTTGCGATCGAGGTGCGGCTCCAGCACTGCTTCTTATCCACGTCAGGCTTGGTTGTATGCCTGATTCTCCGAGTTCAACTTATCCTGCGATAAATGCGGACAGTAAGAGTGCGATGAAAACTGCAAATCTCAAAAAAAGGGACAGGTCACATGAATAAGCAGAACAAAATCCTGGTTACAGGCGGCGGTGGGTTCATCGGACATCACCTGGTGAAGAGGCTGAAGAATGAAGGCAACTGGGTACGTTGCGTTGACATCAAGTATCCGGAATACGAGGACAGTGCGGCGGACGAAGTTGAAATCCTGGATCTGCGCAGAGCCGAAGCCTGCTTACTCGCGACGCGGGGTGGGATCGATCAGGTGTATAACCTGGCTGCCGACATGGGGGGGATCGGGTACATTACAGCATTTCATGCAGACATAAGCCGCAATAACATTTTGATAAATGCGCAGATGCTGGAAGCCGCGCGGCAAAACGGAGTCAAGAGATATCTATTTTCATCCTCTGCGTGCGTTTACGCGCAAGGCAAACAGATGGACCCTGATGTGAAGCCGCTGCGTGAAGAAGATGCCTATCCGGCGGACCCCGAGCCCGGCTACGGATGGGAAAAGCTCTTCGCGGAAGAACTGTGCCGCTATTACCGGAAGGATTACCGTTTTGAGACCCGCATCGTGCGCTTCCACAATGTTTACGGCCCGTTGGGTACCTACGACGGTGGAAGGGAAAAGGCGCCCGCGGCGATTTCTCGCAAGGTCGCTCTTGCGCCAAATGGCGGTGAAATCGAGGTCTGGGGCGATGGCAATCAAACCCGCTCCTTTATGTACGTGGACGATTGCGTCGAGGGGTTGATCCGGATCATGGCGTCGGATTATGCGGACGCTCTTAATCTGGGAACTGACGAGCTAGTCACGATTAATCAGTTGGTGGAAATGACAGCGGACATCGCCGGCAAGCACATCGTCAAGCGCCACAATCTCACCGGCCCCCAGGGTGTCCGAGGAAGAAACAGCGACAATTCCTTAACCCGTCGTGTGTTGGGCTGGGAGCCGTCCATCCCGCTGAGACAGGGCTTGAAGATCACTTACCACTGGATTGAGTCACAACTATGCAAGAAAGACCAACCCTTGGTACAAGAGGCCGCGTAGGCTACTTCAGGTAAGAGACGCGGTTGAGTCAGACAGGGGAGTTGCGATCAGCGATGGTTGTGCTCCCCGAGGGCTTCCGGTTCACGAATCCGCAGGAAGACACGAAACAGTTGCCATACTCTTGGGACATAGATAGAGCAAGCATGAAACTGGGCACATCGCCTTCGACCTCGGTTTCCACCAATCGCGAAGAGCCTTTCAAGGTTCTGGGCGTGCGCGTGGACGCCATCCAGATTCCCGGGGTAGTCGAACAGATAGAGGAGTGGGTCCGTGAACGGGGTACCACCCACTTTGTGGCGGTAACTGGCATGCATGGTGTCACGGAGGCGCTGCGAGACTCACGCTTCAAGGGCATCCTGAACTCGGCGGATCTCGTAGTGCCAGATGGTATGCCGCTGGTTTGGGTGGCGCGCCAGCACGCTCGTACGATTAAGCGGCGAGTCTACGGGCCTGAGTTGATGGAAACCTTCTGTGAGAGCACGGGAGGGAAGTATCGTCACTTCTTTTATGGTGGTGCACCGGGTGTGCCAGAGCATGTGGCGCAAGTCATGCGGCAGCGGTATGGGATTCAAGTCGCTGGAGCATTTTCTCCACCGTTCCGCCCACTCACGGAAGCAGAGGATATGGAGGTATCCGCGCTGATTCAAGATGCGGCGCCGGACATACTCTGGGTGGGGTTGAGCACACCTAAACAGGAGCGCTGGATGTATGCGCATAAGGGCAGCATCCCGGTACCCGTGATGCTGGGAGTGGGCGCGGCATTCGACATCTGCACGGGGAGACTCAGCCAGGCACCACGCTGGATGCGAGAGAACGGTCTCGAATGGCTTTTCCGGTTGCTAGCCGAGCCTCGGCGTTTGTGGCGTCGCTACCTGGTTCTCGGACCCAGCTTCGCTTTCAACGTCTGCATGGAGCTGTTGGGTCTCAAACAGTTCGAGTAATGGAATGTTCAATCCTAGCCGGAGTTGAATTCTTGCGGGAGAACGATCAGCGTACGGTTTAAATCATGGCGACAGCACAAGTACGAGTTCATAGAGCCGTCATCGGCGAAGATTCCGCGGCAAAATACGCGGGTCCATTGTTCGTGGTGGGAGCTTTTCGTTCCGGGACCTCATTCTTCTTTTCGCTGCTGAACAAACATTCGGATGTGGCCCTTCTCTACGAGGCAGACCTAGGCTGTTTTTACCCTGAATGGTTCGCGAGGCGCTTGAAGAGCGACTGGTTCGAGCGCATAGAGTTCTGGAATGGTTGTATGGGGCGGCACGGGGTTTCGCGTCCAGCGGATCTTTCTCGAAACCCCACCTCCGAGGACGCCGCCCTCTGGTTGTACAAGCACTATGCGGCACGCAAGGAAGCGAGAATTTTTGGCGAAAAATCTCCTTCTTATGCTGATTGTCTAGAAGAGTTGGCGAAAAAGTTTCCAGGCGCGCGTTTTATCGTTCTTTGGCGCGATCCTCTCTCTGTCTGTGAGAGCGTCTGCAGGGCGGGCGAGACTTCCCGGTTCTTTCGAAAGAGCGGGATGGTTTCCCGGGTGCTGGCGCACCTCGAGAAGTTGCAATGCGACTGCCAACGCCTGATTGAGCAAGATTACCCGGTTCTGCAGGTCGAGTA
>Ga0075030_100003983_pt1 | contig 13381 bp, 8 predicted proteins | sample LitLauG_LLR_2012_FD_71393 | JGI IMG/M metagenome (GOLD analysis project Ga0075030, IMG submission 71393) | Freshwater sediment microbial communities from Pennsylvania, USA - Little Laurel Run_MetaG_LLR_2012 | ecosystem: Environmental > Aquatic > Freshwater > Creek > Sediment | place: USA... | reverse complement strand
TCCCATGTTCCCTGTTTCCAGGAGAGAGTTGGCACCAGACATCCGGGATATATGATCCGGGATCGGTTGCCGTGGCGTCTCAGGGCTCGTCCCTCAGCCACTCTGCATGAAATTCAGGTCTGCCCCGAAGGGCAAACTTGTTCCAAGGATAGTACACGGTGAAGCCCCGTTCGTCAAGTTCGGGAATCCCTACTCCGCGGAACGAACGTAACGCACAGCAGAAACAAGTGGTATTATGCCGGAAATCGGTCCCCTGACCCGCGATTATAAGGATGAGTCCCGTTGTAGACCCACGACCGGAAGGACGCTCCTCGCAAAAGGCCGTGCCTGAAACCCTGTTGTCCCCTTCCATTCTTGAGGCGATCCCCGATGCCGTTGCCGCGGTGAACCGGCAGGGCATAATTATCCAAGTCAATTCTCAGGCGGAAACGCTGTTCGCCTATACCCGGGGCGAACTGATCGGCCAGAGCATTGAAATTCTGGTGCCGGAGCGGCAACGAGGCGACCATCACCGCCACCGCGAGGAATTTCATGCTCGGAACAAGATCCGGCGCATGGGTTCGGGGCTCGATCTGTATGGCAGAAGGCGTGACGGCTCGGAGTTCCCTGTTGAAATCAGTCTCAGTCCGGTTTCGATTGGCGAAGAGACGGTCGTACTCAGCGTGATCCGCGACATCAGCGACCGCAGACGCATCGAAGAGGATCTGCGGCGGGCGAGCCAGGAACTCGACCGGCGCAAAAGCCGCGAACTGTGCGATTCGCAGAATCGCCTGGCCCTGATCGTCGACTCGTCCGAGGACGCGATTATCGGAAAGACTCTCGACGGCATCATTACGCACTGGAATAAAGGTGCGGAGCAGATGTATGGCTACAGCGCCCAAGAAATCATCGGGCGACCGATCACCACGCTCTGCCCGAAAGACCGGGTCGATGAAATTCCGGGGATTCTGGAGAGGATTCGTCACGGGGAGCGGACGGAGTACTTCGAGTCGGTGCGGCTCACCAAAGCAGGGAGGCCTTTGAATGTTTCGATTTCGGTGTCGCCGATTCGCGATGGGGAAGGCCATGTCGTCGGCGCATCGGCCATCGCGCGCAACATTACCCTGCAGAAAAAGATCGAGGATCAATTACGGCAGTCGCAAAAAATGGAGGCTGTCGGACGGCTGGCCGGCGGGGTCGCGCACGACTTCAACAACCTTCTGGGCATTGTGACCGCGTGCACCGAATTGCTTCAGAGCCGCGTGGATTCGAAGAGTCTCGAGTACATCGAGAACATTCGGGAGGCCGCCCAGCGTGGGGCTTCGCTGACCCGGCAAATGCTGGGTTTTACCCGCAAGCAAGAGGCGCAGCCGCAACTGCTTGATCTGAACGAGCGGTTGCGGGAAGTGAACAAGCTGCTGCACCCCCTGATGGGCGACGATGTGGAGATTGTGCTGTTGCCCCGATCGGACACCGCGATTGTGGAGGCGGACGCGGGGCAACTGGATCAGATCGTCGTCAATCTCGCGGTCAACGCCCGCGATGCCATGCCTCACGGGGGGAAGCTGATTCTGGAAACGGGCGTGTACGATTTCGACGAAGCATTCGCGCGCGAACATGCCACCATGACCGCCGGCCGTTACGTCATGCTGGCCGTCAGCGATAACGGCATTGGAATGGATGAGTCAACACGCTCGCGCATCTTCGAGCCGTTCTTCACCACCAAAGAAATGGGCAAGGGTACCGGTCTCGGGCTGGCGACGGTCTACGGCATCGTCAAACAAAGCGGCGGAGACATCTGGGTTTACAGCGAACCAGGCCGGGGAACCACCTTCAAGATCTACTTCCCCGGCACCGAGTACAAACTGGCCTCGCCGCCTGCGGCACTGCCGGAGGCAAGGCCTGCCAAGCACGAGGGTATTACGATTCTGCTTGTCGAAGATGACCCGGACATGCGCCGTCTGTCCCGCAGGATGCTGGAAGAGCACGGCTACAGTGTCCTGGAAGCCGACGATGGCAAAGCAGCGCTGGAGTCGCTCGCGGCGAACCCCGCACAAATTGACGTGGTGCTGACCGACGTCGTGATGAAGGGGATGAGCGGGCCCGAACTGGTGCTGCGGTTGATGAACTCACATCCCGGGATACGAGTGGTTTACATGTCCGGCTACACCCGAGAATTGGTAGCCAATCAGAGTATGCCGAGCGGGATTCCGCTGCTGGAGAAACCGTTCACGCGCAGCTCGCTGCTGAGAATAGTCGATGCGGTGCTGGGCTAGAGTCCCGGCGCCGCAACACCCTACTTCACCGTCACCGACAGCAGTTGCGCGCCACTCACCACGTAATCGAGCGGGGGCGTAGCGGTTTCGTCGACGTTCGACTCGCCGCTTACAATCATTTCCTGGTTGCCGCGCATGCCATCCATCACATTCATGACCGAAAGGGGCAGGGTGGGCATGACTTTGTCGGCAACTCGGGCCTCCGGATCCGCCTCCAGCAGGGAAACGTAAACCCGATTGCTGGCATGTTCCTTGTTCAGCACCGCAATCGTCGAAGCCAAGTCGAGCTTGCGGGCAAAGGCCGGGTTCACACGGCTCATGCGGTCGAGGGTTTCGCCGTCGGTGACCAGGATGCGCAGCGTCCCCTTGCTGGCGGAAGTCGGAATCTTCACGGGAATTTGGCGCACGCTGCGTTCGCCGCGGTAAGGGGCAAGCACCGTTTCCACCACGATCTTATCGCCCGGGCGGACTTCCGTGACGTCGGTGCGGGCACTCTCCAGCCGCGCCCAGCGGCGCTCGCGGACGAGATCGAATTCCAACTTCACTCCCTTCACCGCGGGAGCGCTGTAAGGATTGTCGTAGATGCGTCCGAAGCGTTCGCCGAGCGAAAGCGCGGCGGCCATGGCAGCGGGCTGTCCGTTTTCGCCGGGCGTGAACATGTTTCTCAGGGCCACTTCCGGGAACCCCTTCACGTTGACGCTTCCGTTCAGCCGGTAAGTGATCTCCTCGCCGTATTCGTTGACCCCGTGCAGAGCGTTGAAGACCGTTGCCATAATCGCGATCGGACTCAGGCGCGGATTATTCAGCACCTCGTAGTGGAACTCCTTGGCGCCGGCCCCTCCACGAATGGTGAGCGTCACCGGAATCATTTCCGGCTGCTTGTTGAGCAGGCCCAGAATGCCGGTGTGCCGATCTTGCACAAAGGTTCCGGCAGGCTCCGTGGTGTTGACGATTTTGAAGGCGTTGAGTGGCGACGGCAGAGTCGCGAGCACATGCGCCTTGCTCATCGGCAGATCGACTGACCCGAATTGCAACAGAGGATGGCCGCAGGCCAGCAGACGCGTGGGATCGATATAAGTGACGGTGCAGGTGGCGGCGATATCCAGGTCGCCGCGCACCAGAATCGCGCTCACGGCAGAGCCGGCCTCGAGCGGTTCCGGCTGTTTTTCGTCGCTGAAGGAACCAGCGCCCATCACGGGGACGATACCCGCGGCGGCAAACTGGGGCGCGAACAGGCGCACGGTCTCCTCGGAAAATCCGGTGAAAACCAGCGGCGTTTCGATCGGCTTCAGGTAGTTCGCGTAGTCCTGAGCGGAAGCCGGCAGCGAGTCTGGCGCACCGGGACCACCCGTCTTACCCGCGGCGTTCGATACCACAGTCTTGCCCGCAGCGGCTTCCTCGGCGGGCGACTTGTCAAAAGCGTCGATCTCGAGCATGTTGGCAATGGGAGTAACGCCCGCGATCGGCTCTTTGGAAAATTCGCCAATGCGGAATGCCAGCGCGCCGGCCAGCTTCCCGTCGAAGTAGACGGGGCTGCCGCTCATCCCGGCGACGACTCCGGTGTATTCCACCTTGGGCCCATGCAGGCGGATGAGGATAATGTCACCCTTCGGCCCGTTGACGTTGTGCAGAACACCCAGGGCTTCGACCTCCATCGATTCGGGCTTGATGCCTTCGAAAACCGTGTAGGCGACGCCGCGCATGCCGGCGTGAATCTGGTCAACGCCAATGGTGGGCTGCGAGGATGCGGTCTGGGCAGTCAGCAGCGTGGATGGAAGGGAAACGGAAACCAGCAGCGCGAGGATAATGTTCTTCATGTGAAGCCCCGACAGGATCCGCAACCTCGACCAGGATGTTCCGAAAAAGCCGCCTACCCGGTTTAGAACCGGGCTGCCTGTAACTCGTTGCCAGAAGGGGAGAATCGAAGGATCAGGCAAAAACATCCTAATCCCAAATCCTTGCGTCTATACTAGCACGGAGGCCATTTCTGGGGATCGCGCAATGCTAAATCAGCAGGAAAACAGGACACGGAAGTGCATCGGCCGCCCGACGGTGAGGGCTGCCCTGGCGCTGGTAATTGGACTGACGATGGCGTGCGGTCTGAACCGAGCGTGGGCGCAAGATCAGCCGGGACAGACCCCCTCCCCGTCGCAGACGCCGGATAATGGCAAGCCCAAGCAGGAGGTGCCAGCCGAGGCTGGCGGCCCTACCGACAGCGTCGGCCCCTACGCGATCCCGAAGAAGAAGGCCGAGGACGCCCCACCGCCCCCGCCTCCGCTCCCTAAGAAGGTCGAAGACAGCCCCGACTATTCCTTGAAAGTGAACGTCCCCTTGGTCAACCTGGATGTTATGGTCACGACCAAGAACGGCCAGTTTGTACCGGGACTGAAGAAGGACAACTTCCGCATCCTCGAAGACGGAGTGCAGCAGCAGGTCACGAATTTCAACATTTCCCAGGCACCCATCACCGCCGTGCTTATGGTGGAGTTTGCCTCGACCAACTACGTTTTCATGATACAGGCGCTGCAGGCGTCGTATGCCTTCGTCAACAGCCTGAAGAAAGATGACTGGGTGGCGGTGTCGTATTTCGACATGAACCCGCACATTCTGGTGGACTTCACCCAGGACAAGAAAGCGGCGTACGGCGCACTGAACCAGTTACGGATTCCGGGATTCTCCGAAACCAATGTCTTCGATGCCCTGTATGACACGCTTGATCGCCTGGATCGGGTAGAAGGGAAGAAGTACATCATCCTGGTGACGACGGGTGTGGATACCTTCAGCAGGATCACGCTCGACAAGATGATGAAGAAGATTAAGGACACCAAGGATGTGACCATTTTCCCCATCAGCATCGGATTCATCGTGCGCGAGTATTGCGACTCCCGTCCCGGAGCTTGCCGCAACGCCCACGGCATGGGCATTCCTGTCGGAACCATGGATTATCTGCAGGCCGACAACGAAATGCGCACCTTTGCCGCCATGACGGGCGGCCGCGCCTATTTCCCACGCTTCGAGGGCGAACTGCCGGAGCTCTTCGGGGATATCTCGAACGACATCCGCAATCAATATTCGATTTCCTATCATCCGTCCAACACGAAGCTGGATGGGACTTACCGCAAGCTGAAGGTGGAAATCGTGGCCCCGGATGGCGGGCCGCTAAAAATTAAAGATCAGAAGGGCAAAGACGTGAAGGTCGAGATCTACTCCCGCGACGGGTACACGGCCAAACACACGGTGGATTAAGGCTTCAGGCGCGGAACAGCGCGTCCAGCAGGAAGAACACCGCGGCCCCGACAAATACCAGCAACGCCATCTTCATCGCCGGTTCCTTGTTGACCTCCGGAACCAGGTCCGATGCCGCAACGTAGACCGTCACTCCGGCTGACAGCGGGAGCCCAGCCCCGACATGATGGCGGAACAGCGCCATCGTCAACACCCCGGCCAGCGTGGAACCGCCCAGCACGATCGATGATCCCCAGGCGGTGCCACGGCTGCGCCCGCTGGCCAGCATGACCGAACTCACCGTGAAACCCTCAGGAATCTTGTGCAGAAATACAGCTAGGAAAATCAGCCAGCCCAGCCGGTTGGAAACCAGGAACCCGGAGGCGATGGCGATCCCGTCGAAGCCGGTGTGAATGATGAGGCCCAGCAAGACGGAATATCCCTTGTGGGAATGGATGAACTCATCGTGATGGGTCTCTTCGCCGAAGTGAAAATGCGGAGTGACCGTGTGCTCGAAGAAGTGAATGATCAGGTAGCCCAGCAGCACCAGCAATGCCGCCGAGCGCCCGCGCAGTTCGAGACTCTCAGGGATCATCTCGATCAGGGCGGTGGCCAGCATGAATCCCGCACCCAGCGCGACGAAGTAACGGAGATAACGCCGCTCCCAATGGCGCTGCACGATGATGGCACCGCCAAACACGTTGGCTGCGGCCGCGGTGAGTCCCAGGAGGATGCTGGTGGTGATGGGATGCATGTTTTTCAGTACCAGGTACTGATTACTGCTTCTTTGCGGCCGCTGTCTGCCGTTGCCATTCGGAAAGAAAGGCCTGTTCCCGCTCCCGCACGTAGCTCTTGTAGCCGTCGGGATCAATGTACGGGTTCGTCGCGCCGGCATTCAATCGCGTATATTTCGCTTCCATGCCGTAGTAGCTGCCGTGGGCGCCCAGGAAAACGTCACAAGGCAGATGCTTGAGGACGCGAAAGCCGCGCGCGTAGTCATCGGCGATCTCGGGATAGCGCGCATTGTCGACCAACTTGTATCCCGGATTGACGTTGGGGCTGCCCACGATGACGACATCGTAGGATTTGCCCGCTTCGCTGGCTTTCAGCGTCCAGGTCGTGCAACCCCGGGTATGGCCGGCGGTTTTGTGAGCCGTCAGCACGGCATCACCGAGAGTGACCTGGTCGCCGTCATGGAGCACGCGGTCCACTTTGGTCGCCGGATACAAGAGTGTGACATCGTCACCGTACTGGAAGTCGCTTTTGCCGCCCGACTCGACGACCCCTGCGTCTTCGTCCATGACCATGTATTTGGCGCCGGTCAGCTTCTTTATCTCCGCACTGCCTGCGTCGTGGTCGAAGTGGGCATGGCTGATGAGCAGGATTTTCACATCGTGGAAGCGAAATCCCAGGTTTTCGATGCTCTGCTGAATCAGCGGGACCGACGTTTTCAGATTGCTATTGATGAGAACGTGTCCGGCGGGCGTGGTAATGAGGTACGAGGCCAGCCCCCGGCTGCCCACGTAATAGACGTTGCCGATCATACGGTGCGGCGGGAAGGGTTCACTCCAGTCCGCGGAAGCGGGAGCGGTGGCACTCACTGGGCTAGACTTGCCGGGCATCGCTGCTACAGGGGCGGTTAGAGTAACCACACCCACCGCGATCGCCAACGCCGAACCCCACAGGATCAAGCGAGTGAGCATACGTGGAAGAGTATACGTGGCGCTCCCGCTTGTCTTCCCGAGCTGGCAATGTGGAGGAGGCCGGCGCCTTGCTCGTGGCTATCCACTGTGCCGGATGTGCATGACGTCGCCATCCTGCACAATGTAGTCCTTGCCTTCCAGACGGAGCGTGCCTTTGGCGCGGGCGTTGGCTTCGGAGCCGGCCTCGAGAAGTTGATCCCAGCGGATGGTTTCGGCGCGGATGAAGTGTTTTTCGAGGTCCGAATGGATGGCGCCAGCGGCTTCCTGGGCGCGAGAGTGGGCTGGAATCTGCCAGGCGCGGCATTCGTCTTCGCCGGCGGTGAAGAAGGAAATCAGGCCGAGCAACTGGTATGTGGTGCGAATCAGGCGGACCAGGCCGCTCTCCTTCAAGCCATAGCTCGCAAGAAATTCGGCGGCGTCGGCGTCGCTCATCTCCGAGAGTTCGGCCTCGACCTTGCCACAGATTGCTGTCGCTGCCGAGTTCGGACGAGCGGCAACATCGGCGACTTTGTATTTGCCGACTGCTTCCTCGAGTTCTCTCCCGAGCTCAGTGGACTCACCGATGTTGAGCACGTAGAAAATTGGCTTCTCGCTTAGAAACATGAAGCCCCGGAGGCGCTTCTTGTCTTCGGGAGTCATCTGCAATTCGCGCAGCGGCTTCTCTTCTCCAAGGTGCGCATTGGCGCGCTTCAGCAACTCGAATTCTTTTTCGAGGTCGGGCGTCTTCATCTTCTTGAGATCTTTTTCCAGGCGCTCGAGACGCTTTTCGATCTGGCCGAGGTCGCTGACCATGAGATCAAATTCGACATTCTTGATGTCGCGCAGGGGATCGATTTCACCCACGTGCGGAATGGCGGGATCGTCGAAGACCCTCACCACATGAGCCAAGGCGTCGACCTGGCGAAGGTGGCCGATGTACGCCGTTTCCTTGAGAGCGTCCTGGCCGATGGCACCGACGTCGACATATTCGACCGAAGTATGCGTCAGCTTCTTGGGGTTGTACAGCGCGGCGAGGCGATCGAGGCGTTCGTCGGGAACTTTGGCCACGCCCACGTGAGCCTCGCGTGGATTCGCCAGCGCATGCTCGGACAGATGCGCTTTGGTCAGGATGCGGAACAGAGAGGTCTTGCCTACCTGGGGCAGGCCGATGATGCCAGTTTTCATAAGAAGGCTTCCAGCTGCTAGCTCCTGAGCTTTAGGTAAATTGACGCTTCGCCGAATGAATACGAGGTTAACGGTGCGCGCGAGGCACAATGGGCAACCTTTCAGAATAAACCATCGAACCCGTGGGGCCCAAACCGCTGCGAATTGGAAACGACAGGGAAACCAGTACGCCGCCAAATCCGAATGTGAACACTGTGGCGGCATCGTTCGTGACGAACGGTGGGGCATCACCTCTGATCCGGCAGTTCAGTACGCCTATCAGGTAGTGCTGGACCCAGAGAAGCTCCCTGATCGATCGGCTGACCCTGCATGCGCTGGGGGTGGCCTAGGTTAAGAATGCGTGCCTGGGGAACTGCCCGGGAGCTTAGCTCGCGCCTCAAGGGCCGCTCCGCCCTTTGAACCGCGCCCCGGTTTCAGTGACAAATCAGTGTCCGGCAGCCTGGGCCGCAGCCCCCGCAGGGACTGCGATCTTCACCGAGTCCGGCTGCGTCCACAGCGCTTTGCCGGTGGTCAAATCCACACGATTCATGGTGACTTTCAGCTCTCGATGATCCACCTCGACGAGCAGGTAGTGGTAGTTCACTTCCTTGCTTTGGAAAGGATCGTCCGCGGCGCGCTCAATCGGATAGGCGTGCGCCGCGCCTCCACCCGATACGAAATAGGTCACGCCGCCGTGCTCATGGCGTTCATAGTTGTGGACGTGCCCGTTGAAAACCACGATGCGGAAGCGGGCACGGGCCTGGCGCTGTTCCAGCATCTTTGCCAGCGCCTGCTCCTTGGCCCGGGGCGAATGCCCGCCTCCCAATGTCTTCTCGTCGGAGGAACTGGTGTAGGGAGGATGGTGAAACGCGAGGAAGACGAAATCCACGTCGGCGGGAACATGGTCGAGCTTGTCGGCCAGCCACTGGCTCTGCGGTCCCGACGTCTCTTCAAGAGAGCTGTCCAGCACGAGGAGGAGCGAATTGGCGGCGCGCAGGGAGTAATAACGGCTGCCTTTCAGATCGGGAAAGCGCTGAAAGTAGTTGCCCAGGGCGACTTCTTCTTTTCCGTGCAGATCGTGGTTGCCGAGAGCCGGGTAGACCGGGATTTTCTTTTCGCGCCAGATGCTGGTTTCGCTGTCCCAGACCTTCCAGTCCTCGGCGTCGTTGCCGTTGTAGACGATATCGCCCGTGAAGCACACGAAAGCGGGATTCGCCTCCGCGATGGCCTGCACTAATGCCACACGAACCGGCGGATTTGCCGCTTCGGCATCTTTGGGATCGTGGAAGCGCGTGTCTCCGTAAGCGATGAAGCGGAACGGGCCCTTCACATCGAGCTGAAGATCGGCAGGGACGCCGGTCTGCGCGCTCGATCTCTTGGTGCACCCAGGAAGAGCGAGCAGGGTTGCTGCTGCCAGTAACAACACCACGGCATGCGCGAGGGTATCGCGTCGCAAGTTCATCCGGTGAAAGCTCCCACTTTGATCAAGCGTCTATTTTCCCACGACGGCCGTCCGCGGGCGAGGCAAAGGAGAGGGTGCACGCCCAGAGCATTGCCCAGAAGCAGGAATTGCGAAAAGCGGTCATGGGGATGGAAAGAGTCCTTTCGGTCCTTGCGGCCTCATGCAAACTGGGGCCGCCGCGACCCATCCTTCTTTTAGTCCCGCAGTCTGCAAGAAACCTGAATCCCGCGGATGAACACTCGTCCGCGGGATCGTTTGGATGAAATCATCTCGGCTCATTCGACAGCGTGTAACGCAGGCCAAACATGTAGCTCGTCTTGTAGTACTCGCGCTGAATGGGGTATTGCTCGCTCCCCTGGTAGAAACCGAAGACTTCGTTGGTCAGGTTGAGCCCGGAGACGATCAACTGCAACCCATGGTAGAGGCGGAAGGCACCCTGGGCGTCGACCTGAAGGTGAGAGTAAAGGTAGACGTCGCCGTTGGGCCCCTTGAGGCCTAGGGGTTGAGGATTCGGCGTGCCGTCGGAGTTCAGATTCGAGTAGTTGTACTGAAAAATATTGGCGGCGTTATAAGAAAGCCCGAGGCGGGCAGAGATGCGGCCGCGGTCATAGGTGGGGCTGATGTTCCAGGTATGCGGGGCTTGACGCTGTAAGGGCGGCGAATCGCTGCGTCCCGGAACGCCGTCGGTGGACGAATTGGTGTAGCCGTAGTTGGCGGAGATGCCCATCCCGCCGAGGCCATGAGGCAGGAATGTCAGGTGCTGCTGGTACGCAAGTTCAAAACCATACAAGCGAGCGCTGGCCCCGTTGACCGGGCGAACCAGATCCCAGCCCAAATACTGTGAAGGAATATTGAACTGGGTCGCGACCGTGTTGTCGATGAAGCTCCTGACGCCTTCGTAAATGGGGTCGGAAACCTGCTTGTAGAAGAAACCCGCCTGGATTAGGCCAACCGGCCGCAGGTACTGCTCGTAGAGAATGTCGTAGTTGTTGGCGTGGGTAGGCTTGAGGTTAGGATTGCCGATATCGATTTCCGTGTTGGGCCCGTTGTGATTGAAGTAGGGCGGCAGATCTGCGAAGTTCGGCCGAGCGATGCCGCGACCGTAAGCCAGGCGCAGGGCGGCGTCGTGCGGCAGTTGGTAGCGTAGTTGAACGCTGGGCAGCGGATCGAGATAGGACGAACTCTGGGTAAGCGTAGAAAGCGAGGTCAGCGCCCCGGTAGTGGGATCAAGCGTGAGGTTGTAACCCTGCAAACCCTCTCCCGTCGCTTCGAAGCGCAACCCAGTGATCAAGCGGAACCTGCCGATATCGATGGCGTTCATCGCGTATCCAGCAGTCACATGTTCCACCAGGTCATAGTCATTGGGCAGTGTGTTCTGCTGTGTCTGGATGCAGTCGAAGGGCAGCAGCGCGGTTTGAACCGCGTTCGGATCGCACGAAAACGGCGAAGAACCGGGACCCTGGTTGGCATTAAAGAAAGATCGAATCTTGCTGTAGTCGGTGACCGGCCCAAGGCTGTACGCCTTGTTGTAGTAGTTGGAATTGGTGAAGGTGCCGAGGAAACTCGACATTTGAAGCGCTGACGGATTGGACAAGGTCGTGGGATCGACTCCATCGTAATAGTTGTCGACCGTATCCTGAAACTTATGTGCGTTGCGAAACTTGAACCCGACTTCGAAGGTTCCGTAGTGTCCCCCGGCGGTGTAATTGCGGGCGAGCGAGAAACCAGTTTGCAGGTTGACTTGGGGGCTGTAGGTTCTGGCCACATCAAGGATGCCGGACCCCGTCAAGTAGTACTGCGTCGGATCGTAGACATTGACTCCACCTTGCGGCAAGATCTTGGGAGTATGGGGATTCGTGGTGTCGAGCGTAAACGGAATCGCGTTTAGCGGGCTGCTCGAGAGCGGGGCAAACGCAGCACTGGCATAGCCGAGGTCCTCTTCACTCGATCGCGAAACCGAGAAATCATAGGCAAGCGTCCATCTGGTGAGGACGTGTTTCCCGCCGGCATCCACCCCTCCGATGACATCGACCGGACGGCGGATCTGGGAGTTGAAGCTCATCGAGCCGTCCCCGTTGTTGATCGTACCGTTGTTTCCCGCCGGAGTTCCGAAACTGGGGCTGTACACCCAGCGGTCTCCAAAATTGTTGAAGTGCGAATAGATACCGCGAATAAACAGTCCCGAGATCTCGCCCAACTTGTAGTCGATGGTCCCAGCTGCCCCGTAACGGCTCCGGTAGTACCTGTATTCGCGAATGTCTTCGCCCTTGTAGTAAGGAAAGTAGGGCGCCGTCGAACTGGGACTGAGACACCCGGTTGGACCAGGATCGCACTGCACCGTTGTCGGGGACGGTTCCAAGTCGTCGATGCCTCGGCCGTTCCAGTCATAACTGCCGCCGATCAGGATTCCCAACTTATGCTTGGCGCCGAAACGCTTGCCGACCGTGCTATCAGCTTCATATAGAGTCCGCCCGCCAATGATGGGCGTGTATCCACCAAGCCCGTTGAAATACAGAGTCGGCTTGTCCTCAGCTTTCTTGGTGACCAGGTTAACGGAGCCACCGATGGCGTCGCCGTCCTGGTTGGCGGATAGCGTTTTGTTGATTTCCACCGACTCGACCAGGTTCGCGGGCATGGTGTCGAGCTTGATCTGACGGACTCCGCCTTCCGGCGAAGGCACTTCCATACCGTCAATGGTCACGTTGCTCCAGGCCGGCTGCGTACCGCGGATCTGGACATACTTGCCTTCGCCCTCGTCGCGCTCCAGCGTGACGCTGGGCAGGCGGCCGAGAGCGTCGGCGATGTTTGTATTGGGCAGGCTGGTGATGACCTCGACCGGCAGCACCTGCAGAATATTGTCCGACTCACGCTCGCGATTGATCGCTTCCAGTTCGCCGTGAACCCGCTCGGCGGTCACGGTAATCTGCTCCATAGCGGAGGCCACTTTCAGAACCGTGTCGACATGCGCCGTCTGACCGGCGCTGACTTCCACCTTGGCGCTGAAGTCCGAAAAGCCGACGTAGCTCACGGTTAAGTTGTAGCTGCCGGGAGTGAGGTCGGTGAAGGTGAAATCCCCGCCGCTGTCGGAAACAGAAGAAGCTCCTCTGGGCTCAAGACTCACTTTCGCGCCTTGCAGCACTGCGCCCGCGATGTCCTTGACGCGGCCTACGATGGCCCCCCGGCCAGACTGGGCTGGGGCAACGCTGGAAACAACCGCCAAGAAGATGGCCGCAAGCAGAGTGGAATGCGTCGTAAGGGATCGGGATTTCATGCGTTTCGCTCCTCGTCTGGATCCGAACCGGTAAGACACTGCGCCTGCTACTCGGCGGGCGAGTATCGCGGCGGCGTACTCGTCGTAGAATGACCCAGTTTTTCGGTGTGACCGGAAATTCTAGGAAGACCGTGTGACGCAGTGATGAAAGACAAGTTAATATTTCTTCAGATTCTAGACTTGAGTTGGTTCCTTCTCTTGCGGTTGAACCAAGCCATGCGGGTATTCGCAAACCTGGCTCTTGAATGAAACTGCTGATCGTAGAAGACGAAGCTCGTATGGCGGACCTTCTGCATAAGGGGCTCACCGAAGAAGGTCACAC